>Ga0210347_1035215_pt1 | contig 13231 bp, 8 predicted proteins | sample S456metaT_FD_159705 | JGI IMG/M metagenome (GOLD analysis project Ga0210347, IMG submission 159705) | Metatranscriptome of estuarine sediment microbial communities from the Columbia River estuary, Washington, United States - S.456... | ecosystem: Environmental > Aquatic > Marine > Intertidal zone...
GGAGAAAATTAAAATTCGGTGATAAATCCTGTCTGATCAATATTTATCATGCCTGTCATTCGTATCCTCATGTTTCTACAATCAAGAGCGCATGGGATTTACTGATCAATGAATTACCCGGTGGTATCCTGGGACCCCGGTTACAGTGGAGCGGATTTGATCCGGTTTGCAAAACCTTCAGCGATTATGCTTTGCTGAACCCTTTAGCCAATGCTATTGTTTTGACCTGCCAAAATATGCTGTATGTGCTGATGGATCTAAAAAATTACCATGTTCTTCACCTTGGGGTCACCCAGACCAGCTATTGTATATTCAGGGGTGGAACGTTGCTGCTGTCTGAAAAAGAGCATTCCTTTGAGCATTGTGTTTTTATTGATTGTAAGATCGTCGGGCTTCGAGACGATTCCTCGGCGAATACGAAACATTCTTCATTTAAAGGTACTGAATTGGTCAATGTGCAGAGAAACAATGTAAATGAAAGGAGCCCCGAAGGATGTGAAGAGTATGTCCGGCAAGCTGTCGAACTCTTGACTGAATACGCAAAAGAAGTGGAATGTAGTAATTTCGTACCCTGGGGAGGGGTTGTTGCAGAAAACATCCCGGATTTTGAAAAGGTTGTGTTTAATACACCAGCGGAGGCATCTGTTTTTTCGCAATCAAGCTTGTGCCGTTTAAATGCAATGGCGGCGGAATAAGATTGATTAGTGATCCACTTTTTCCCTCAAATCCACCAAGGTGTTCTGGTAGGAGGGTTGACCGCCCATGCCCAGGGCTGCGGTGACTTCCGGCGCCATGGGCGCTTTGGACGGCGTGAGCACGTTCAACTCCGGCCAACAGTCATTTAAACTGACATGTCCGGGCGATACTTCAGTGGTCAACTCGATGGTGATTTCTGAAACACCGCGATCATTAACCATTTCCGCCCTGTCGCCGTCTTTTAATCCCCGCGCTTTTGCGTCCCGGGGATGTACCCATAAAATCGGTCCCGGCTCCAGGGTCTGCAACGTTGCATTAAAACGGTGACTGTCATGAAAGGAATGAAAATGCGTGTTCCGCCGCGCTGAAATTAATAATAAGGGATATTTTGCCGCCAACTCCGGCGTGGACTTCACACCCTCCACAGGTTCCTCATGAACCGGTAAGGGCGCAAGGTTCAATGCTTCCGCCTGTTGACTGTAGAATTCAAACTTCCCACTGATGGAACTGAATTTATTATCCGCATACGGCACCTCGGGAATCTTCGCAGCTATGCCGCCGGGACAGTTGCGTAATTTTTCAACAGTCGCATCTTTACACGCCGGCGAATCCAAACAATCATTTAAACAGGCCGCCTTGTCCGGCCACGGGAAATAGTTCTCAAAACCCAACCGGGTCGCCAATTGATTCATCCACCACGACGCTTCCCTGCATTGACCCAGCGGTTCTTGGATTTTGTCCATTAAATAGATATGACTATTAGACGTACGCAAGCCCATCTCTTCCAACCAACTGGTACCGGGTAAAATAATATCAGCCGCTTCACGGGCCGTGTGGTTCATGAACAAATCAAACACCACCACCAGGTCCAATCGGGCAAGTTGTTTTTTCAAACGATTCAAATCGGGCCATTGACTCAACGGGTTCCCGCCCACCACCAACAGCGTGTTGACCGTTCCCGATTCCAGCGCATTGTCAATCGCGTTAAAATTATTTTCAGGATAATGAAAACCCTTCGGACGCAGATCTTTCGCTTGCAGGTTTAGGTTCCAGTCCACCGCTTCGCCCCAGACGGCACCGCCCCCTTTAACGCCGACGTTTCCCGAAAGAGGAATCAAGCATAAAATCGAGCGCACCATTTGCACACCGTTCCAATGTTTCCCCAGAGCGCCGCGTGTTAAATTAGTAGTCAGCGGTTTTATATCCGCATAGATGCCGGCCAGTTTTTCAATCTCTTTAAGAGAGACCCGGCATTCTTCAGCCGCTTTTTTCGGAGTGAAGGCTTGAATATGTTTTTTATAAGCCTCGAACCCATAGGTATGGTTTTCAATAAAATCCTGAGGAATGCAGCCGGCATTAATCAAGATATGGGCCACGGCATTGGCCAGAAAGACATCACTACCCAGTCGGGGTCGAATATGAAAATCGGAAATCGCCGCCGTTTGCGTCACGCGGGGATCAATCGTAACCACGACACCCTTTCGATCTTTCAGGTTCATAATATGCGGAACCATATTGGCCTGGGAAGCACAGGGGTCTTGGGCCCAGTTAATCAGACCCTTTGCATGGGAGCCCATTTGTTTGGGATCGTGAAGCCCGTAGAAGCCCGTCAGATTTTGCGCGACGCCCACATCGTACCAGCAGGGAAAGTCGCCGTCCCAGAGAGTCATACCCGTAATATTTGCGAAGCGCGGCGTGAGAATTTTCCAATTAATACGTTGAACAATATTTCCGTGACTATGGTAGAGCGCGTTCGCATCCGGACGACCGGCAGTGAGATTACCCTTCAATTTAGCAGCCATTTCATCAAGAGCTGATTCCCATGAAATTTCCCGCCATTTATTTTCGCCCCGTTTCCCAGAGCGTTTAAGCGGGAAAGTAAGACGATGTTCATTAAAGTGAACTTCGCCGCAGCATTGACCCTTCACGCAGAGCATGCCCTGGTTGAAGTCATGGTAGAGATTCCCCGCAATATCAATAATCATATCATCATCATCGCAAGCAATCGCAATCCCGCAGTTCACAGGCCAGCAATTATACGGACAAACAGAATATCTCACATTATTCATCATCTCACATTATTCATCATTTCACAAAACAAAAGTTTTTCCAGGGGTCCAGGGGGGCGGTTTTACAAAAAAGCCCCCTTGGCAAGCATGCAGAAATCTCCATTCAATCCACGCAGCTCACCAGTTCCATCACCGAAACCGGAGCACCCCGTTTATTCTTCCCTTTGTAGCACAGGAACCGACCGTCGGATTTCCTAAACCAGTAGTGTCCCGTCCAGAAAATAGACAGGAGACCGGACAGAGAAATCGTCATATGTTCCGCATCCACCGTTTCGTTCATTTGAGAAAGAGACAACGATTCAGGCTCCTTACGTTTCACCTTAAAAGAAGTAATCTTCATATTCCCCGGCCCGCCCACACCGATAGCTTTGAACTTCATCGACGAAGCCTTCGACATCGCGAAGCCTTCCAGGCCGATATTAAAAGATTGGTTCCAGGGCAGATCATCCGTATCAAAAACTTTTTCCACCTTTTCCCCTTCGTCCACAGCGAACATATAGATTTCGCCGTCTTTAAGAGAGGCCGTAATCTTCGTATTCATTTTCGGGCAGTCGTAGAGCCATTTCCAGGTAGCGAGATCTTTGTACAATTTGAATTGTTGGGTAATAACGTAACCTTCGTGTTTCGTAGTTTTCAAATCCACAGTGAACCCGGACACCGTTTCCGTAATGATAAAATGATGAACATCCGTTTTATCGCCGGTTTTTTCATAGTAAGTACGAGACGCAGCCGTCAGCGGCATCACGCCGGTAAGAGTCGAAACCAGCAAGAGAAGCAACCCATATTTAAGTTTCATTTAAAGTTCCTATAAAACGCTTCATGAGCCAAATCCAGCATCTGTTTATCGCCGGAGGAATCGCCGTAAGCGTAGATCGTTTGGTAATCGTCCAAATTGAAGACCGCTTTAATCCGATCCACCTTTTCTTGACCTTTGCAATTCAGCCCGTCCAATTTTCCGGAGATGCGGTTATTAATCACTTCCATGCGCGAGGAGATCAGGATCAGCTTGTTTTTATCGCACCACGGTTTGAGCCATTGGGAGCATGACGCCGAGACCACCGCAATATCGTGGTTTTGATCTTTATGAAAGCGGATACGGTCCCGTGCGGATTGTTTCACAAACCCATCGATTTTAGTCAGAGAGAACGTCGTTGCTTTTTCGAGAAAATCCGATTCCAGTTGATTTTTAAAAAAGAGAGACAGCACCCGTTCCTTCAATTTGTGATCCGAATAAAGTCTCGCAAAGTAAGCAGCCAGCAGCGGACTAGTCAATGCGAAACCCAGCCAAAACCTCGTATTCCCGACAGTAAAGCGCAGGAATTCGATAAAGCTGTCTTTGGTGGTAATCGTACCGTCGAAATCGAACAGCGCCAGTTTTTTAATCGTTTTGTTATCTTGGGTCATAAAGTATTATAATATTAAACCAATGAAGAATCAAGTCTACAGCACGGAACTCCCGAATCCCCCCTTGAAGCTTATAACCACCGGTTGCCGCAGCGATCCAGTGGAATGAGTCATCGCACCCGTGACATTATAAAATAAAAAGAATCTGGAACAATCCGCGTTATTGTGATATAAATAAGACTTATGATTACAATAGACAGTATCAGGAAACGCCTGGAAAAACAAGGGCACCTTATTCTGGACGGCGGCTTTGCCACCCAACTGGAAGCACGGGGCCACAATATCAATACCAAACTCTGGTCCGCCCAACTGTTGGCCGTAAATCCCGAAGCCATTACAGACGTTCATCTTTCCTACCTGGAATCAGGAGCCGACATCATCATCACCGCAGGTTATCAAGCAAGTATCGACGGATTTTGCGCCCTGGGATTTTCTTTCGAAGAAGCCGAAGCATTAATGCTTAAAGCCTTCACTTTGGCTGACCGTTCTCGGGAACACTACTTGGGCATGCATCCCCAACGAGCAGCCGATACAACTAGGCCGTTGATCGCCGGCAGTATCGGCCCCTACGGCGCCTACCTTGCCGACGGCAGCGAATACCGGGGCGACTACGGCGTGTCCGACGCAACGCTGCGCAGCTTCCATGAATCCCGGTTGGAAATATTTCTCCAATCGCCACCGGACCTGCTGGCTTGTGAAACCGTACCCAGTTTTCAAGAAGCGCAGATTCTGACCCGACTATTGGAACAGAACCCCGGCATCGTCGGCTGGATAAGTTTTTCCTGCAAAGACGACACCCACATCAGCGACGGCACCCCCATAAGTGAATGTGCCGCCCTATTAAAAGAGAGTAAGCAAATTTTTGCCGTCGGTATAAATTGTACCGCACCGCAGCATGTAGCCCGTTTGATCCACCAGGTGCACGCCGCAGCCCCTGAAAAAGAAATCGTAGTTTATCCCAATTCCGGTGAAGAGTATCACGCCGCCACCCGCAGTTGGAGCGGTATTTCCCACCCGGTGGATTTCGGCAACGCGGCGCAGCAGTGGTTTGCAGCCGGAGCCCGCTTGATCGGCGGCTGCTGCCGCACCGGACCGGAACACATTAACGCAATTAAAACGGCCCTGGGCCGATCATAAGGAGTGACATATGAATATCGTCGTCAGTAAAAAAAATTTCAATAACCCCGAAAAAGAAGAACTGGTTTGGGACATGATCGATTTTGTCAATGCCATGTTGGATGGGTTTTATTACCCCGAAGAACTTCCCCCTGCAGCCATGAAGAGTTATTACGCAGATTATTATCTGACTCAGGTCAATAACGGCGGTATCTCCCAGTTTATTTTTAATACCGGTTGGCACCCCGAAGCCGTTATGTACGTTAAAGCCGGCCTGACAGCCCTAGGCGCTGCCAGACACTTGGAACTGTTTGACAAAGTTGAAGCTGAAGTCGCGTTATTAGGCGATGATCTGGACAACTATCTGGAAGAGGAATACTTCGGCGAAAATGAAACCCGCGACCGCTTCGAGCAATTCAGCGAAACATTTCGACTGATAAATGCAGACGAATCCATTATGCAATTGAACCATGATTTCATCAAAGCCCTGCCCGACCTGGAAGTACTGAAGGAACCTGACTATTCATCTAATCTGAAACGATTGGCGGCAGCAGTACCCAATCGCGCCCAACGGGAACGGGAAGCTCTGGAAAATGAACCTGAGGAATTTAAGAAAATTCGCGAAGTCTGTCAAATAGCTCACCTGCAAGTAGTTTCCTTCAATGCGGTGGACCCAATAGAATACGACGGACAGACCACTGAAGCTTGGCACATCAGCACCGACAAAGGATATTATTTTGCTGTATTCCTTGGCCGCAAGGTTTACCTGCACAACGGCGACAGTGAAGACGTGATTGCCGACTGCGATTATTGATTGCCTGGAGTGGAACGGAGAGTCGCTGAAAATGGTAATCATCCTGGCACCCGCCAAGACCATGATACAGATACCCGCGGAATATAAAACCGAACCCCTGTACATGACCGAAGCACGAACCATTAATAGCTGCCTGGCCCGCCTGACCGCAACCGAACTGGCGACACTGATGAAAATCAATGACCGCCTAGCCGCCCAAAACCTGGAACGCAACCATCAATGGAGCCGACCCCAATTTCAAAAAGAAGCCGTACCGGCACTACTCAGCTATTCCGGTGAAATGTATAAAAGCATCAACCCGACGGATTTCAACGCAGAGGATATGGATTTCGTCCAAACACATGTGCGTCTGCTTTCCGGATTGTACGGCATCCTGCGACCCATGGACGCCATTTTGCCCTACCGCCTGGAAATGGCCTGCAATATCAGAGTAGGGGAGTCCAAAAACCTTTATGCCTACTGGTCCCAAAAGATCACTCGGCAACTGGTTGCCGATTTAAACCAACGTCAAAACCAAAGCGACGCCGGACCGCCTTTTTTGTTGAATTTAGCTTCCACAGAATACTTCAAATGCGTCAAGCAAAAAGACCTGGGATTCCCTATCCTGACCATCAATTTCAAGGAACACCATAAGAACAGCTTCAAAACCGTGTCCGTCTTTTCCAAGCAGGCACGGGGACTGATGACCCGCTTTATCATAAAAAACCGCATCACCCAAAAAGAGGCGTTAAAAACCTTCACCCAGGACGGATACCGTTTTAATGAAATGCTGTCCGCGCCGGAAGAATGGATTTTTACCAGAAGCAGTGTTTAATATATAAGTTTCAATCGGCATTCAATGGGAAATAGAGAAAGCGGCACAGGAGAAAAGAGAAACCGGAGATTGGACCACACTGGACAGAGTGTTCGTCCGGAGTGTAACCCGTGATTATGTGCAAATCGACCGACGGTTGAAAATTGAAACATTGAAACGTTGAAAATTGAAAATTGAAACGTTAAAACAGGTCCGGCAACGGAAACAGATTGCCGGACCCGTCAAAAGGTTTATTGATGGATAGTGATGTTGATTTCTTGTTTGGACAGTTGGCCGCTAATGTCGCGGGTAATGAAAATGAGCCGATAGGTACCGAAACCTGCCGGTCCCGGTTGCCAGAAGAATTTTCCGTTTAATGCATCCAGAGTCGAACCCACCGGCAGCGGGCGTAGATTATCGCCGATTTTTATGAAACCGGAGTAACAGTTGCCCGGTTCATGTCCCAAGTTCAATTCCAGTCGCTGTAATTGCGGCAAGCTCAGGCTCATGACTCCGTCTTTGTCAGGAAGCAGTGACCGTGCCGGCATGTTTGTGTCGTATCCGGTTCGGTAAGACAGGGAAGACTCGTCTTTCAGCCGCAGTTGGTGAACCGGCATCCACTTGCCGATTGCTGCGGATGGTCTGGTTTCATTTGCCGCAGTGGCGGCTTGTTGGTCCGAACCGTATCCGTAATTGCGGATAGTGAAGTACCGACTGCCGATGCCGTCGGTATTGCCGCCGCTGTCCGTTGCGGTCCATTGGAGGGTGTGCAGGCCGGTTTCATAAGCCGTGCTGTCGAAAAAGATGTAGGCCAATGCGCCGTTGCTGTTGGCATAGCCGGGGAAAAGAGCTGCAATGTCGAATCTGTAAACATTGTAGCCTAGGTTGCCGATGGATACGCCGTCGATATAAGCTTTCAACGTGGATCCGTTGGCGGCAATGGAGTTGGGCATAGGCGTCAGAGCCCAGCCTTGTATTTTAAACTTGCTGCCGGATGCGGAACCGCCTTGAGTCGGGGTGTCGATGGCTCCGAAAGGCTTGACTGCGTGGTCGTTGTCGCAATAGATTGATTTACTGCCCAGTAATACAGTGTTTCCTGTTTTGTCTTCAGCATAGGCATGCAGTTTGTACCACCCGTTGCCGCCGTAGGGCAGGGTGTTGGTCAACAGCATGTACCCCCAACCTGCTTGATAGTTCATTGGATAATTGGGAAAAGCTGTTTCCACGTCCGGTCGAGCACCGTCCACTAGGCTGGCCTCACCGACGTAAATGTGACCCTCACCTTCATCGGCAACACCGTCTCGCCGGATGGTGACCTTATTGATGCTCAAGTCGTCCAGAGCCCAGCCGGTGACCGGGATGCTGCTGGTCACGGTGGAATCGTCGGCTGGTGAATCGAAACTTCCGAATGGCGCGGCGTCGGTGCCTGAAGGATAGACCCGAAGCGTTACAGTGACGGTTTGGGGTGAATTGGCGGCGTTGCTGTCGGTGAAACTGATGATTCCGGTATGCGTGCCTACGGACAATCCGGCGTGGTAAATGGATACTTCCACTGCATCCGACTGGATTCCGTTAAATGCACTTAGTCTCAACCAATTGGTGTTGACGGAAACCGTCCACTCCAATATTCCTGAGCCGCTGTTGGTGATGATAATTTCCTGTACTCCTGCGGCGCTAGCATTGAGCGTGGGGGTGATTGCAAAGTAGAGGGTGCTGCGATTCAACGAAATGACGGGGTTGGTACTTTGGATCTCGCTGCCGCCGGGGGTGGTCAAGGAATCGGCGCTTAATACGGCGGGTAAACTATTTATCAGCAACGCTAGATATATGATCATTGCAATTTTTCTCATGGTATGCCTCCATTTTAATTATATATCGGCAGTTTTCTGTTTGGGTTTACTGTTTCTCGATATATACTGTTTCTATACTACAAATGGATTTTGAAGTCAAGCTTTGATAGGCTTTGATGGAATTTTTAGGTCTTTGGTGTCGGACGGACACGAAGGGGATAAGAATTCTTCGTGCCCGTCCTGTTTTTGCTGATCAGGATTTTTTGAATTTTGTTGAAACGTCTATTTCTACTTCCTGTTTAAATGTTTTCCCGTCTTTGTTTTTGATGATGAACAGGAACCGGTACTTGCCCAGGAAAGCCGAACCTAGTTGCCAGTAGAATTTTCCGTTCTGGTGATCCAGGGTGGAACCAATCGGCAACGGACGGAGTTGCTCTCCTACTTTGAGGTAACCTGCGCAATGCCGGCCTAAGTTCAGTACCAGACGCTGCATTTCCCGCAGATTGAGTCGCATGACGCCGTCTGCAGCAGGTATTAATTCTTTCGGTTGCAAGGCTTTGGAGGCTTTGGAGGCTTTTGCGGCACTGTTTTTTTCTTCCGCTTTCATGATGTGTGCTGCGTTCATGTTGTCGCCGTCGTCATAGCCGGTGTAATAGGAGAAACGTGTGGAACGGTCGGCTTTGAGGTTTTTGAATTGGGTCGGCGTCAGGCGTGGGAATTCGGGAGTTTTGAAAGTGGATGTTGTAGATGTAGCGGATGAGCCGGAAGCGTCGTTGTTGTAGCCGGAATTCTCAGTGTTGAAGTAGCGGCTGCCGATTCCGTCGGTATCGCCGCCGCTGTCTCGGGCGGTCCATTGGATGGTGTGTAAACCGGTTTTGTAAGCGGTTGTGTCGAAATCTAAATAGGCCAGAGAACCGTTGCTGTTGGCGTATCCGGGGAAGAGATCGGCGATGTCTTCTCTGTAGATATTGTATGTGGGATTTCCTATGGAAACGCCGTCTATGAAAACGTTTATAGTAGAACCGTTAGTGGCGATGCTGTCGGGCATTGGTGTCAGTACCCAGCCCTGGTTACGGAACGAGGTGCCGGAAGCGATGCCGCCCTGACTGGGCGCATCAATGGCACCGAAGGGTTTGACGGCGTGATTGTTGTCGCAGTTGATGGATTTGTAGCCCAGGTAGGTTTTGTTCCCGGATTGGTCTTCGGCATAGGCATGTAATTTGAACCAGCCGTTCCCGCCGCCGGGCAGCATGTTGGTCAACAACATGTACCCCCAACCGGCTTGATAATTCATCGGGTAAGCCGGATAGGAACCTTCTACATCCGGTCGTGCGCCGTCCACCAGATTGGCTTGTCCGATATAGACTTCACCGGAACCTTCTCCCTGGACCGCATCGCGGTAGATGGAGACTTTCTTGATGCCGATGTCATCCAGCGCCCAACCGGTCACCGGTACGCTGCTCATCACGGTGGAGCCGTCGGCGGGCGAATCGAAACTGCCGAAAGGTACTTGGTCCGTGCCGGAGGAGTAGACTTTCAAGTTAACCGTCACGGTTTGGGGGGAGTTGGACGCTTCGTCGCATCGAAAGGTAATGATACCTTCGTACGTACCTGCTCCGATACCCAATGTGTTGACGGACACACCGACAATCCCGGTTTCCGTGCCGGCTTTGTTGTCTACCCTGAACCAGTCGGCATTGGTGCTGCACGTCCATTTCATGGTACCGTTGGCGCTGTTTTCCACACGGATCTTCTGCACTCCCGTGACGGCGGAACTGGATTTCATGGTAGCGAAAAAGAGGTCCGTGCGGCTTAATGAAATTGCCGGTACCGGGCTGTCCGTTACAATCGAGAAGGCTTTATAATTGGTATAATTGGGTGTCCCGTCGGAGGCTTCACTGAGTCGGACGTAACAGTTGGTGGAAGGGGTATTGGGAATGGTCCATGAATATTTGAGGTTGTTGGTGACGGAGGACGCGATGGTCTGCCAGGTCTGCTTGCCGTTGGTGGAGTATTCGATTTTCACATTGCCCACGGTCATGAAGTTTTTCCAGGTAATATTGTGAACTGTTCCCACCTGCCACTCTTCGCCGCCCAGGGGAGTCAGCATGGTAATTCCTGGTTGCTGCGGCAAAATGGTAAACGTACTGTTGCTGGCATCCGACAGTGCGCTGCCGGAAATTCGGCTGACACGTACTTTACACGTGGTGGACGGGTCATTGGGCACGGACCATTCATAGGAACCGGTATTGGCGGTGGATGCCGTCACTTCTTTCCAGGACGACCCGTTGTTCGTGGAGTAATCGATTTTCACATTACCGATAGCGCCGATGGAGGTCCATTTAATATCATAGACCGTACTCACGAACGCTGATTCGCCGCCGTTGGGAGACGTAACCGTAATACTGTCGCCGCCGGGGCCGGGACCGGAAGAGCTGATGGTGAATACGGCATTACTGGTATCCGAGGGATCGTTGTCCACCTGATCTCTGACCCGCACTAGGCACTGGGTGGAGGGAGTGTTGGGAACGGTCCAAGAATAGGAGCCGCTGTTGGGAGCGGTTGCATTGATCAAGTTCCAGGTGGAGCCGTTGTTGGTGGAATATTCCAATCTGACATTGAACACGGTACCGCTGGAGTTCCAGGTAATAGTATAGGGGGAACCGCCGTTAAGACTTTCGCCGCCGTTGGGGTAGGTCACGTTGATGGTGTCGGTGTCGGCGGAAACAATGGAAAAAACGGCATTGCTGCTGTCCGTCGGATCACTGTCGGCTGCGTCGGAAATTCGGACCAGACATTGAGCGGATACGGTATCCGGGACTGTCCAGGCGTAAGAACCGTCGTTGCTGGTGGAGGCTGTAATGGATGTCCAAGCGGTTCCGTTATTCGTGGAATAGTCGATGGAAACATCGCTGATGGAACCGGTGGTGGTCCAACTGATTGTGTAGGTATTGGTGGCCGCCCAATTTTCGGTGCCGTTGGGACTGGTTACTGTAAGACGGTCCACGCCGTCGTCTTGAATGGAAAAAGGGAGAGATACACGACCTACCGGATACCCGTCCATATCACTGATGCGTATTCGGCAATTGGTGGACGGTGTAAAGGGGACTGTCCAGGAGTAGCTTCCGTCATTGGGCTGGTCATCTGCAACTAGGACCCAGGAATTACCGCCGTCTACGGAATAGTTGATCAAAACTCTATCGATATTGCCGATGGACCCCCAAGTGATCACGAAAGAATCGCCCATGGTCAAAACGGCGCCGCCGGAGGGAGAATGAACACCGATGGTTTCGGTACCGTCCCAATCATAGAGCACCACCATGCCGTAGTTGTAATTGGCGAAAATGATGTCGTCCCTGCCGTTGTTGTTTACATCCACGGCCATCATCCCGTGAGGATTCAACCAAGTGGCATAAGGCAACGTGTAAATTTCCGCTGTATCCAGGGTACCGTCGGCTTTCTGGTGATACACCGACATGCGTGTGCTGCCTGCACCCACGGCATCCATTCTTCCGTCTTGATTGGTGTCGGTAACGGCCATTGGATGATTAAAGCTTCCGGCGGTGTCGTAGTTCACCTCCGCATCCAGTGTACCACCGCCGTTTTGGAGGTAAACGTGGATTTGGTCCGTCCATGAATCGTTGGTAACTATATCGTTCAGTGAATCATTATTAAGATCTCCGATGGCCAGTCCATCGGCGGGTTCTACTGATGCATAATATGTAGGGGCACCGAAGCCGGCGCCGGTTTGAAGTATGACGCCGAAGGCTTCCGTTTCGGAACCCTGTCCGCTGCTTGCGACGATATCGTTTAAGCCGTCATCGTTGACGTCGCCGATTTCCAGATCATTGTAACCTTGATTTTCCAGGGTATATTCCTCAGCGGCATCAAATGACCCGGCCCCATCCTGAAAAAGAACAAATACGGAGCTTTCCCCCCAACCATGGGTGACTACATCCGGCAGGCCGTCGTTGTTTAAATCGCCGATTCTCAATTTATTGGTGGTGCCGGTAGTAAAGTATACCGGATCGTCCAATGTACCGGAGGCGTTTTGGTAGCGGACGGCGATTCCGGTGCCGGTTTCCTGAATCACGTCGTCCCTGCCGTCATTATTGACATCGCCCCCGGAGACGGAATCGGGGCCGCAAGCAGGACAATTCTGGTACAAGACCGGAGTGCCCAGTGTTCCGTCGGCACTCTGGAAAAAAATATAAATTCCGTAATTGGTTTCAGAATCATCATCCGTTACGACGATATCAGTCAGCCCGTCGTTGTTAAAATCCCCCGCTCCGATGGCTTCTGCACTTTTTAATACATCATAATAGATATAGGGCAGATAGTAACCGGAATTTTGAGCTTGCGCGCCTGTGGGCAAAATTAAAGTGCAAACCATGATTAAGATCGTTACAATCAGTGTTTCTCTCATTGTTACCTCCGTTTTTCATCAAATCAGGTTTTATTTTTTTGCGAATCGTCATGCTTATAAAAAGCGCAATAAAACCCGACTAAAAAATCATGGGATGTTTTCAGCTTTGTTCATCCCTTTAAC
>Ga0210347_1309815_pt1 | contig 13180 bp, 5 predicted proteins | sample S456metaT_FD_159705 | JGI IMG/M metagenome (GOLD analysis project Ga0210347, IMG submission 159705) | Metatranscriptome of estuarine sediment microbial communities from the Columbia River estuary, Washington, United States - S.456... | ecosystem: Environmental > Aquatic > Marine > Intertidal zone...
GAACTGGGCCGGGAAATTTTTTCCACGTACAAAAATAAAGGTATCGAAGGTCTGGAGCTGTGGCTGAAGGTGCATAACCGGCGGGTTACCATGAATGTTATGGCTGCCTTTATGAACCTGGGCAGCGACAGGAAATCGGAAGAGTTGGTCACCATTGCCGTGCTGCTGGCGGATCACCATACCAATCGTGAAGCGGCCGGTATTGTCTATGTTAAGGCGGGATGAACTCCATGTTTTTGTCGTTTCCAGGCACCGCTTCGAAGCCGTTAAACTGCCGATTTCTAAAAAAGTATTGACCGGCACCGTCAATTTTTTCTTTAATGCTTTGAACAACAATAACTTCGAACGAATCCTGCGGTTGGGCGGCAAGCTCTACCAGAGCTTGATCAAACCGCTGCAAAGTGCCATTAAGGAAGCCCGTCAGTTGATTATCGTACCCGACGGCGTTTTGGCGAAAATTCCGTTCGAAGCTTTAGTCAGTCATTTCCATAGGCCGGACGAACCGGTCTATTTGATTGAGCAATACCCTGTCAGCTACGTCCAGAGCGCTTCAGTTCCGGCAACGCTGCGTAAGCACTATCGCAGAAATGGAACCGGCTGCGGTTTTGCCGGTTTCGGCGATCCGCTGTATAAAGGGAACATGACACGACTGAAAGGAAGCGGCCAAGAAGTCGAAGGGATTGCCGGTTTGTTCAGGAAAAACCGCCGACAGAGTAGTGTCTACTTAAGAGATCAAGCCACCGAAGCCAATGCAAAAGCCGCTACACTAAAATCCTTCGATTACATCCATTTTTCATGCCACGGCATATTGGACGGTTCTTACCAGGGGCTGGTATTGTCTCAAATTCCCGGTGACCGGGAGGACGGTTTGCTTACCCTCAATGAGATCATGAACTGCGATTACAATGCCAAATTGGTGGTGCTTTCCGCCTGCCATACCGGTTCGGGTAAATTCCAGCGGGCCAAAGGGGTTACCGGGCTGACGCGTGCCGTCATGTATGCCGGCACACCGGCGGTGATTGCCGGGCTCTGGAGTGTGGATGAAGCCGGTACCAAAGAACTGATGCTGAATTTTTATACCAACCTCCTGAAAAAAAACATGATAAATTCCGAAGCACTACGACAGGCAAAATTGACGATGATAAAGGAAATGAAATATTTTTCACCCTATTTCCGGAGCGCTTTTGTACTCTACGGAGAATAACGAAAGGTTATAGACTATTTTTAACGATATCTGGACGATTTTTATTGCCGGGGATGATGATTGCTCCTATACTTCATGTGTTTTAAAAACAATCGAAAAGAATAAGGAGGACGATTAAATGAGTCAAACAATCAGCATTACGCAACATCAAAAAACAATGAAAAGAGGAGATATAAAATGACGGTTATTACAGCTTTGATCAACATTATTGTGCTCAGTTGCGCAATCGCCTACATATTATGGGGCAAACAGATCTTTAAGGTATACATCATTCTCAGCGGCATCCTGACCGGTGCGATGCTGGGAGGGGTAATCGGTACACTTTCGTCATTCAGCAGCGACGGGATGTGGGGCGGCGCGTTGATGGGAGCGATTATTTTGGGAGTACTGGCGTGGCCGATACGTATCGTGTTCATATTCTTGATTTCGGGAGCCATCATCGGTTCTTTGGCTGCCTTGTTCCTGGCCTGGCTGGGTTTACCCTCGGGTTTGGTCTTGCCGCTGGGTATTATCTCGTTCGTAGCGGGCGGTATCGTCGGTGTTAAATTCGACCAGTACCTGATCATTATAATCATGGCCTACTCCGGTGCCGCCATGCTCTTTACCAATACATTCAATTTCTTCGCCCTGTCGGGTAGGTCGTCTTCAGACCCCATGCAGATATTGAATATGCTTTTTCGAATGGTGTCCGGTAGCTTTATGGGCTTCCTGTTCTTCGTTTCAATGTTCATCCTGTTTGCACTGTACTTCCAGAAAAAACTGGCCGACCTTAAAAAAGATTCCGCCGCCGAGAAACTGGTAAAGTCAACAACCCGCAAAATCGCTTACTTCTTCTCAGGTTATGCCGTGCTATCTTCGGTTATCGCGACGTTGGCCGCTAGCCGTACAATGGCGGGACCGGGAATCAGTGTCATTCACATGCCCATTTTAGTCGTGGTGACGGCGTGGTGCTTCCAGTGGTTGAAAACCAATGAGCACCGTCTCCCACAAGTGGCGGACCCCAGAACCAATCGAATCATTTACCTTGCAGTCTACTCATTCACCGTCGTGCCCATTGCATGCGGCACGGTCAACCTCTTTTTCGGCATCTTGATGGGAGCGCCGGTGGGCAGTGCTTTTCAGGGTTTGTTCTACGACTACATCGCGCTGTTCCAGGGACCGGGCATCGCGGCGATGTTCAAATGGATATTCATGGCCGCGCTGGTACCCGCAGCCCTGTTCCACCTGCTCAAAGAAAGCGAGAACCTACAAACCGGACCAAAACCAAGCCCCACACCGGGGCAAGAAGTTCCTGTTTAATCGATCGGTTGAATGGTATCAGCTAAATAAAACGTAGGAAACATACGGCGACCCCGGGGTATGGAAAGACAATCTTTCCGCCCCGGGTCCGCCCGAACGAATTCTAATGCCGCATTGTTACCGTGCCTTACGCTGCATCCGATATCGGAAACCTTCGAGGTCCTACAAGAGCTCCCCCCCGCAGGGGGGTTGTTAAAGTTTTTGGGTTAAACTATAATGAAATATGACTTATAAAATACTTTTGACTATTTGTTTGGTTTTCTCAATCCTGTGCGGCAGCATTACAGCTGCCCAAAGGAGTGGGCGTTCCAGTTCAAAGCAATCGCATACAAAGCAATCGCATACAAAGCAATCCGCCCCTGCGGTAAAGGAAGCAAGAATGTGGCATGACAGGGGCAACAGCTATCTTGCGGCTAAAAATTACATTGAAGCGATCAAATGTTTTAAAAAGGCCGTAACACTGCATCCGGCACAAATTTTTTATACCAAGCACCTGGCATTGGCCTATCAAGCTGCCGGACAGCCGGCCGGGGCATTGGCTGCCTATCAAAAGACGGCCCAATTCTGGCGGGCCCGGCGCAACCAAAGCAAGGAAGCAGAGGCGCTGAATCAACTAGGAAACCTGTACTTTAATCTCAGCCGACATGCCGAAGCTATGAAATACTACCATAGGGTTTGGCATATTCAATTGCACCTGAAGAATTCGAAAGGGCAGGCCGACGTACTCACCAACATGGGGCATGCCTTCGCCCACCTGGGACACCAGCAGAAAGCACTGACGGTTTATCAAAAAGCGCTGCCTATCTTCAGGAGACTCAAAGACTACGGCAGTGAAGCCCTTTTACTGAACAATATGGCGGCGGCCTATTCCGGCACGGGGCAACGACGCAAGGCCCTGACTCTCTACAACAAATCACGGACCATTCATAGGCACACCGGTGACCGCAAAAGTACGGCCACAACCTTGGGCAACATCGGACTGATTTATGCCGAATTGGGACAACCGAACCGGGCAAAGGATATTTATCGAGAGGTATTACCGGTCATTCGATCAATGCGGGATAAATCTGCTGAAGCATTGACCTTTCTAAAATTGATGCTCTGCCACCAGGATTTGCAAAACGCGGAACTGTCTATTTTCTATGGCAAACTGGCGGTTAATCTCATCCAGCAGCTGCGTAAAAACCTTACCGGCCTGGATCACCAAATCACCAGCCGTTTTTTTAAATCCAATGACCATGCTTACCGCCATACCGCCGGCCTTTTGGTTAAAGCCGGTCGAATCGGCGAAGCCCAGCAACTGCTGGATATTTTAAAATTGGAAGAATACCTCTCGTTTATCTACTGGGGAAACCAGCCCGCCCACACCAACCGGACACGCCCAATTCCGGCGGGACAACATACTCATGCTCATTCTCATCGCCACAGCCGTTCATCATCCGGTACACACAACCATGATGCACCCACCGGCCGTACCGGGGCACTTTCCGCAGAATTTCAAACCCTGGATCTGACTCCTTTTGAACAACAGTGGTTTGTTCAACTCAATCAAAACCTGGACCCGGCGAATCCGCAAGCATTTTTTCCCCGGTTGGAAAAAGCATTTTCAAGGCATCGCCGAGACGGAAAAAAAACCGGTGCCGACTCTGAGGGATTGACCGGCTCCAAGCATTTACAAAAAAAACTGCGCCTCATGGATGGACGAGCCGGCGGCAAAAACGCGGTTCTGCACTACCTGATGCATAAAGATCGTATTTATGTGATCATCACAACGGCGCGTTCACAAACCATGATTCACACGGTGGTGGATGAAAAGTCCTTTAACCGGGACGTCATGGTTTACAAGACATTGGTGGTAAAATCGGCAACGATGGGGCACCGGCAAAAACGAGGCGTACAAACCATCGACTCAAAGGATCCGGATGATTTATCACGACAATTCCTAAACGTAAACCGGAAACTCTATCAAATCCTGTTTAAACCGGTGGTCCCCCAATTGGAAAAATACGGGACTGAAAACCTGCTGATCTCACTGGACGGGGTGTTGCGCTATATTCCGATCAGCACCCTGTGGGATGGGAACAACTATCTGCTGCAACGATATCGGATATCTAGATTGACCGCCTCCGGTCTGAGGGATTTTAAGGGCGACTTAAACAAAAACAGGCCCGCCGGGATGACCATCCTGGGCATGGGTACCGGTCTGGGCGGCAGTGGGTTTACGCCGCTGCCCCATGTGCCGGGCGAAATTCGGGCCATTGTCAGAGATGAGACGCAGGGATACGACACCAGGCTCATCCGGGGCAAAGCATTTGTCAATGAACGTTTCACCCGTAACGTGATGTTGACGCATCTGTCAACCGGGAATTTCCCCCTGGTGCATATTGCCGGCCATTTTAAATTCAGTCCCGGTGATGAACGGAAAAATCGCTTGCTGCGGGGGGACGGTACCACCATGACCTTAAAGGAAATTCGCAATCAAGGAAAACTGTTTAAAAATGTTGAACTATTAACCCTCTCGGCCTGTGAAACCGGTACCGGCGGCAATGGTGAAGAGATCGACGGTTTCGGCGAGCTGGCCCGGCAGGGTGGTGCTCGAAACATCATCGCATCGCTTTGGCCGGTGGCGGATCGGAGTACCAAGGAATTGATGGTGACTTTTTACAAATACCTCACACAAGGACGCAGTATAATTGAAGCACTGCGCCAAGCGCAATTAAAATTAGCCGGCCTACCGGATTTATTGAATAAAAAAAGTATGAACCTATCGCCTTTTGAGCATCCCTATTATTGGGGGCCTTTTATTATAATGAGCAATGGAAATTTTGTTGGAACCACGGAGGAGACAAACCATGACTGATGGACAATGCAACACACTGAAAATAATTATTATTGTATGGGTCGTTCTTTTCTGCGCCCTGCCGGCACTTACGAAGCCGCTGCCCGATGACGGGCCCGGCTACCGCTTGGACGAGGTGACCGGGAAGATCAAAGTGATTCGCAACAAGCAATGGCTGACTGTAAAAAAAGCTGCCGAATTCAAGCTGAATGCGGACGATGCACTGATGGTTTATCCGGGTTCCCTGTTGACTGTTATTTTCCCGGATAGCAGCAGAAAACAGTATCGGGGGCCTTTATATACAAAACTCAACGCATTACCCCGAATCCCGGACCGCAGCTTTGGGGCGTTTTTCGAAAAAAAAGGTCTGTGGCGGGACGTAAAAGAAATGTTCGCACAAGAGGGGCTCCGGCAGTCTATTATACGTAAAGGCGACCACATCGACTGGTATTCCTTTTACGATGACATCAAACCCATGACCAAAGACTCACGCCTCCGTGACGCGCCTCTTTCCCGGAGCACTGCGTTGACGGCGGCACTTAAATCAGCAAACCGACGGTTTAATGCGTTTTCAAAAACCCGCTTGCTGGTGCTCCGGGCATTGATCCGAAAATCGTTTAAACAGAATAAAGCGGCATTAAACATGGTATTTCAGCATTATGAAAAAACCCTGGATCTGAATCATAAAAAAGAAGAACGAATCTTTCTGGAAGATCAACTTTACAAACGGTTTTTACCCATCACCGTCACCATTGAACAGGGCATAAGCAACGACCGGACATTTTCCTCCAAATTCCCACTATACTGGGCGGCGTTCCACTTTGACGGCCGGGAAATCACCGAACTGACACGAAGCATTGATGAAGACAATTATCCATGGAAGCTTTTCCAGGTCAAGCCGCCCACTGCCGCCGAGGCTGGTAGCGCCGAGAAAACCGGGCACAGCAGCGATGCCTGTATTATTATTGTGGGCTGCACACAGGATGAACAGTTGGAAAACTTCAGCATGGAAAATGCCTTGACTTATACGCGGAGCAAGAAGAATGTTCAACACCGGGCGGACACGGCCGTCGGATACGGAACGATTGTCTTACGGGTGAATTTATCACCTCAATCACCCAAAGGAGAGAACTGACATGACCAACATTCAATGGTACGACGGCGGCGGTGAACGGGAAAAGCCGGTAATCGTGCTGGCTTTTGCCAATGACCGCCTAAACGGCAAACGGTACCTGGAAAAGCTGCCGGAAGAGTTGAAAGGAATTCAAAATGCGTTGCGAAAAGCTGAATACAGCGGAATTTGCGAAGTGGTTATCCTGACTGCCGCGACTCCGGTAGAGATAGCTAATACGTTTCAACACTACAAAGACCGTATCGCCGTCTTTCATTTCGGCGGTCATGCGGCATCCTATAAGTTGTTGTTGGAAACGGCCGGCGGCGCGCCGATGCCGGTTTACCAAAAGGGCCTGGTTTCCTTTTTCAGCAAACAGCAGGGTTTGAAACTGGTCTTCCTTAACGGCTGTTCCACCCTGGATCATGCGGTTGCACTGACCAACGCCGGTGTACCCGCCGCGGCGGGTACCTCCCACAATGTTCTGGATTGGATTGCCGTTGATTTGTCCGTCAGATTCTACAACGGTATAGCTGAGGGCTACTCCATTGAGCGTGCCTGGAAGGAAGCGCGTGATTTCGTCGACATGCAATTCAGCAAGGAAGCGCCGGAAGCATCCAAACCGTGGCATATCCGTTATAAGAACGCCTCAGCAAGGGTGGAATCCTGGACGCTGCCGGATGCGGCGGGAGACCCGCTCTACGGCTTACCCGCACTAACGGAAACGGTGAAATTACCGGCGTCGCCGTTCCTGCTGCTCAAACCCTACAGGGAAGAACATGCCGAACTCTTTTTCGGACGCAGCCGTTATATTCGTGACCTGTACAATCGCCTCACCTTGCGTCGCGGCTCGCCCATCATCCTGCTGTACGGGCAGACCGGCTCAGGAAAATCATCCCTGCTGCAAGCCGGTTTAATTCCCCGTTTGAAGCAGACCGGCGCATACACAGTGATCTCCATACACAACGCTGAACCGGACGGCTTGTGTGCTGCTTTAAAAAATTCCCTGCTGGAAAAATTAACGCAATTGGGAAAATCGACGCCAGTGGAACCGGATACCCAATGGGAAACCGGCTTAGAGTCCGGGACGCTTGAAACAGCGGAGTTATGGCGTCTGTTGGAAAAACAAACCGGTTTGCCGCTGCTGGTAATGCTGGACCAGGTCGAAGAAATTCGCGGTAGCGCCGGCGGAAGGGAACAATTGGACGATTTATTAAAACATCTGGCACCCCTTTTTACCAATGCCGACGACTACCCCGAAGGCAAACTGCTGTTGGGGTACCGTAGCGACTTCCACCCACTGATGGAAGAGCGTTTTAAAGATGCGGAATTAGACTGTAAAACTCTTTTCCTGCCGCCCTTAAAAGGGGACGAAATTACGGAGGTGGTGACCGGCTTGACCCGTACCCGACGGTTGCGAGAAAAATACAACCTCCGCGTGGAAGCATCGCTGCCTGGGGCAATTGCCCACCAACTGACTGCACAACCGGGTTCACCGGTTGCTCCGACACTGCAAATTCTCCTGACACGTATGTGGGAAGATGCCGAATTGGAGGCCAGGTCTCACCTGAGACTGTTTACCCTGGAACGGTTTAACCGGTTGGAACAGGGCGGTCTGATGATGACGGATTTTTTTCACCGGCAGATGACGAAAATGCACAACGACGAACCCGATGCCGTTGATTCCGGCTTAGTGCTGGATATACTTCTCTTTCATATTGCGCCTTCCGGCGTATCCATCAGCCGCCGTACCGATGAAATATTGGAGACCTATCGTCACCGGCGTGATACGGTTTCACGACTGCTGCTCCGGCTTAAAGCCGTTTATTTATTGACCGAATACCGGCTTGACAATGCACCCCGAAGCCGCTTAATCCATGATACCTTGATTCCGGTGGTGCTGGATGAAAGCCATGAATCCGATTCGCCGGGCCGACGAGCCTCTCGCATCCTGGCGGCGAAAATGGAGAACCGGGCCGGCGGAACACGCAGGTTCCTGTTGAATAGATCGGAATTGGACGCTGTTCGGCTGGGACGAGGCGGTATGCGGACGCTCAATGACGATGAAGAGTTGTTGGTGACGCAGAGTATCAGGCACAAACGTACCAGAGACGCGATCACCTCCGCCGTGACAATCCTGGTGATCGGGCTGTTGGTCACCCTCTTTGTGCTTCATACCCAAAACCGGTACAACAAGAAGGTAACCGCCATCACCCGTGCCAATCACCTGGCGGCCCAGGCGCAGTTGTTGGAAAGGCCCGATCCTTCCGAAGCACTGGCCGTGGCTGCGGCGGCAATGGAGAAACATAAAAGTACCCTGGTGCGCCGCACCATTCACCAACTCTACCGGGAAAATAATTTTTACAAAATCATTCAACATCCCAAAATCCGCTTAACGTCCGAAACCGTATCACCGGACGGTCGGTTCATCCTGGGCAGCATGGCGGACAATACCGCCGGTTTATGGGATTGGCGGGGCAACAAGCTCGCGCTATTGACCGGGCACCGTGACAAAATTCTGAGTGCCGCATTCTCACCTCTGGGCAATCACATTCTAACCGGGTCCTCCGACCAGACCGCCGGCTTGTGGGACATGACGGGTAAACGTTTATTGGAAATGAAACACACCGCTCCCGTAAGCGCTGCGGCATTTACTGCGGACGGCACCGGGATTCTCACCGGTACCACGGCGGGCGACGTATGGCTCCGGGATTTCAAAGGAAATCTAATGGGACGCATGACGCTGCCGGGCCGGCAGATCAAATGGTTGGCATCTTCACCCGACGGGCAAGATCTGTTCATCGGTACTACCCGGACCATTTACTGCGGAAACGTTCCCACGAAAACAGACCCTAAAATCGGCCTGCCCCCTAAAATGTCCCCTAAAATCATCATTCAGGGGCAATCCCGTTTGCATGCCGCCGCCCTTTCGCCGGACGGCCGTTTTATTGCAACGGTATTTGCCGGACAGCCGGCCACGCTACGGCGCAGCACGGGGGAACAATTGGGGACGTTTGACGTCAATGGCCATCATAAACAAACCGCCTCGCTGGCGTTTTCCGCCGACGGACACTATCTGCTTACCGGTTCGGCGGACCAAACAGCACGCTTATGGCGCATTGATGGACACTTGCTTCAGGTTTTTCACGGTCACACCGACGATGTCACCGCTGTCGGGTTTGCGGAAAATCAACAATTCATCGTGACCGGTTCCGCCGATAACCGGATTCGCTTGTGGATGTTGAAAGACAATGCCCGGATGATCATGGAACCCCGGAACGGTCCGGTAAGAGCTGCGGCCTTCTTGCCGGAGAGCGATCAATTGATTACCGCTTCGCAAAAGGGAATCCTGCATGTATGGAACCGAAATGGAAATGCCGGACGGCAAATCATAGACTTCAAACAAAAACTCACTGCCGCCGCAGTTTCACCGGACGGCCGCTTCACGGCCGCAGGATTGGGAAACGGAACCCTGGCCCTGATCAATCATAAGGGGCAACCGTTGTGGTCCTTCCCTGCTCACCGATCGGAAATCACGTCCGTTGCCTTTTCTTCGGACGGTCGGCTACTGCTTACGGCGTCCAACGACAAATCCGCCCGTTTATGGAATGTGCAAAAAGAAGAAGTCGCGGCCTTAATGGCTCATACCCGCCGCGTGAACCGCGCACTCTTTTCCACCGACGGCCAATCCATACTGACCGCTTCCAATGACGGGACCGCACGTTTATGGGATTTCAAGGGAAATGTCCGCCGGGTGTTCCAACTTCCCCCCAATCAATGGGTTACAGCTACCGCATTTTCCCCCGATGGTAATTATATCCTGACCGGGTCGGCCCGGGGAGAAATTCAGATGTGGAACCGGGCGGGTGATACGGTTAAACAATTTATAGGACACAATCGCATGATTAAAGATCTCTGTTTTTCTCCAGACGGAACATTAATACTTTCCGCTTCCATGGACGATACCGCACGGCTGTGGAACCGGGACGGCTATCAACTGCAAATTTTTAAAGGCCACCTGGGCGGGGTCCTCAACGCAACGTTTTCCCCGGACGGCCGCACCCTTCTGACCGGCGGACGGGATTCGGCACGACTCTGGAAACCGCTGCCGGTGGATAAATTCCTGCAAGCCAATGCCGTAGACCTGTTGACACCGGACCAACTGAAGCAGTATGAAAACAGCGAACCGCTGCGATAAGGGAGCCGGGCCATGAGACCAACCAGAACACCGGGAAATTATCCCACCCGTCGTCCGGGATTCAAATGGACGCACCGATTGATTGTTACTTTCATCCTATGCCTGGGCGTCGGCCCTTTAATCGTTCCACTATCGGCCGCCGGCACCAAACGGGCACTGTTGGTGGGCATCGATAACTATGCACCGCCCGACTCCCGGCAGTCCGCAGGTGCGGAGGCCGACCGCTGTGATCGCACATGGTGGAATCTACGCGGTTGTCTCAATGACGTGGCTGCCGTTAAAAAAATGTTACTGACACCGCCCTTCAATTTCAAGCCCCACAACATCCATATCCTGACCAATAAGGAGGCAAGCCGTGACCGCATCCTGGATACCTTCAAGCGGCGCTTGATCAATGAGGCCGGCAGCGGGGACACCTGTTTTTTTTATTATTCGGGGCACGGGTCACGGGTCCCCAACAGCCGGTCCGACGAGCTGGACAAGAAAAACGAAACCCTGGTTCCGGCGGACTGGTACAAGGGAAAACGGGATATCCACGACAAAGAACTGAAACAATTATTCAACCGTGTATTAAAGGTCACCCCGTATTTCACCGTCATTCTGGACGCCTGCCACAGCGGGTCGATGTCGCGGGGCTTGCCGGAATTCCGCCGCAGCCGCTTCATGACGCCGGATCCCTGTGCCGTTGCCATGCCGTCGGACAACGAAAAATCGCCGGCCGAAAACGGGGCGGTCATTTTAAGTGCTGCCGGTGAATTTCAGGCCGCTGAAGAAATACAGGATGCCCAGGGTAACTACCGAGGTGCCTTTTCCTGGGCCTTGCTTAAAGCAATCCGCCAAAGCAGCGGCACCCTGTCGGTCAAAAACCTGCTGGTTCAAGCCAGGGCCTTGATCCACAGCGAGGGCCGGTACCAGGAACCCAACCTGGAAGGTCCGCCCCATTCCGTGGATAGGCCGCTGTTGAATGTTTCCCCTGCCGAAGCCGCAGTGCCCATCTTGGCGGTTTCATTGATCAAGAGGAAATTGGTGACCCTGGAAGGCGGCGCGGCACTGGGTATTCAAAAACAGTGCTTATTGAAAAAAGAACGGTCGTTGATTCACCTGCAACCCATCCTGCTGGAAGTAACGGCCCTCAACGGTCTCAATCGTTGTACCGCACGGCTGGTACAGGGGGACATCTCCGACATTGCCGTGGGTGACTTGTTCAGCATCCATCGCTATGTGGTGGAACGGGAAGCACAATTAGTGGTCCGGCTGAACCGGAGCAAACTCTCACACCGGGAATTGAGCCGGCAGACCCGACAATGGAACCGTATCCTGGAGGCACTGCCGATTGAGCGGGTGACGGATCCCACAGTGATCAGTCCCACCCACATTATTTCCCGGCGCGGTAAGCAGTGGCAATTACAGTCGGTTGCACCCACGGGGGCGGCCTCAGGGCAACCATTCATACCATTGGGAATTCAACCGCAACGCGACGCCCTTTTAGCCGCCATGGGAAATCTCAAATACCCAAAGGGCAAACCCAAAGTCTTCTTTAATTTGCCGCTCAGTCGAGAAGCAGCAGACATTTTAAGCCGGCATTTAAGCGATTACAGCGGCTGTGTCCGGGTGGTTGAAGAAGGCGATTCCATTTCAGCCCATTATGTCCTGACCGGACGCCCCACACCGCCTCAAGGTTCGGGGCGGATTCCCCGTGATAAGGACTGTGACCAATCGGACACCAATCTCAGCAGCAGTCCCGGTGCGGTTCAATACGCCTGGATTCTGCCCAATGTCACCCCCGACGAAAGCAACCGGCTTACCCTGCCTGCTCGCTCCTGCTGGGTTCACACCGGACAAACCAATCGGGACCTGACCAAAGGGGCGGAACAATTGGGCACCCTTATCCGGCAATTGGTCCGCTTGCGGGCATGGCAGCAACTGGCCCCACCCAAATCCACTCAGGTCTACCCCTTCCGCATGGCATTAAAACAATGGGGCTCGGGGAAAATCATTACTGCAAACTCACCGATGGTGGACGAAGGCGATATTTACGGACTGGTCCTGGCTCCCATGAAAACGCCGCCCCGCGTAAGCGTCGACAAATACCGAACCCGCAAACGTCCCATTCCCAGTCGTTATATTTATGTATTTTCCATTGACAGTTACGGCAAGGGAACACTGTTGTTCCCCCAACTATCCGACCGTTCCGTTGGAAATTATTTGCCGGTTCCCCGGGAAAACAGACGGGGCACCGGGGCAGACTCACGCGGGAAAACCACCCACATCCCTTTGGGAGCACCCGATTTGTTTCGAATCAGCAAACCCTACGGGCGGGATACGATTATACTATTGACCTCCGCCGAACCCATCTCAACGCCGGGCGTACTGGACTTTAGCGGGGTGCGCCGGGATGCCGGAAATCTTTCACCGCTGGAAGCGTTTATTTTTCAGATGAACGGTGCCACACGCAGCAGCGGCCCGAGCTTGTTGCCGCTCAACTGGTGGATTCAACGCTTGCATATGATCAGTAAAAAACGGGATGGA
>Ga0210347_1046762_pt1 | contig 13140 bp, 13 predicted proteins | sample S456metaT_FD_159705 | JGI IMG/M metagenome (GOLD analysis project Ga0210347, IMG submission 159705) | Metatranscriptome of estuarine sediment microbial communities from the Columbia River estuary, Washington, United States - S.456... | ecosystem: Environmental > Aquatic > Marine > Intertidal...
GCGCCTCACCGCCGACAACATAAAGCCGCGACTTAATATGCGGGATTTCTTGGAGACAATGCGCTCCAGCGGTATGCAGTCAGGTGGCCCGCCACCCCTGAACAACCAGGACAAACAGCAGTTCGCCAACCAGCTGGACCGGCTGCTGGCAAAAGCCAAAAGCTGACTGATTGGAGTCGAAACGTGCCAGAACCGCTATTGCTCGTGATCGCAGCCCTGTTTTCCCTGATGGCGTTCAGGGCCTTTCGCAGCGGCAGCCCTGTGGATTACCTGCTGGGGGCTGGCCAGTGTGTCGGGTTACTGCTGCTATTTGGCGGCTTCAGTCAGCTTGCGTGCTACCTGCTGTTGGTCACGGCATGCACTTACTTGCTGAGCCAGATACTGACCGGGGCGAGGCCTGTCAGTCGTTTGCTGCCACTGGCGGGAGCGGCGGCAATTGCCCTGTCCCTGCTGATGTAAAAGCACTCAGCTCCGACAGGGCAGGCCGTTCGTCTTACTTGGGCGGCATGCGAATGCCACCGTCGAGCCGGATGACTTCTGCGTTCAGATACGGGTTGGTAATACACTCCATCACCGCAAAGGCCAGCTCTTCTCCGCTGCCCAGTCGCTTCGGAAACAGTACGGACTGTCCCAGGTGTGCCTTGAAGGCTTCCGCATGTTCGCCTTCCCCGTAAATGGGCGTATCGATCAGCCCCGGGGCTATCGTATTGACCCTTATGCCCACGGCACTGAGGTCGCGGGCGATTGGGAGGGTCATTCCCACCACGCCGCCTTTGGAGGCGGAGTAGGAGGCCTGGCCGATCTGGCCGTCAAACGCAGCGGCGGAGGCCATGTTGACGATAGCGCCGCGGCTGCCGTCCGCGTCCATGGGCTCGGTCTGCGCCATGGCTGCCGCAGCCCGACTCAACATATTGAAAGTGCCGATCAGGTTGACCTTGATGACAAAGGTGAATTTGTCCAGATCAAGTGGCACGTTGTTGCGGTCGATAGTGCGGCCGGGGGCGCCCAGGCCGGCGGAGTTGACGCAGGCACGCAGGGGGGCAAGCTTACAGGCAGCGGCTACGGCCGCGTCGGCGTCCTCGGTTTTGGTGACGTCGCACTTGACGAAGACACCGCCGATTTCCGCGGCGATTTTACTGCCGCGCTCTTCGTTGAGGTCGGCAATAACGACCCTGGATCCCGCCGCGGCCAGCTGGCGCGCGCAGGCTTCGCCGATACCGGAAGCGCCACCGGTGACGATTGATGAGCTTCCTTCCAGATTCATGCGTGGCATAACAGACTGTCCTCTTCTTTCAGGTTATGAATAGTTGGCGTCGAATGGTGTGTCAGCGATTCCGGTGTGTCAAGGTGGGCCGCAAGGGCGCAATGCCTGGCGCGGGCCCGTGGCAACGCTTCCGGCTGCGGAATCGGTGGCTCTCCGGTTGCCAGTGCGTTCATGGCTGGCCCCATCTATAATCGCCACTGTAGATCGAACTCGTCAGTTCGGTGCAGTGACAGGTATGTGGCTTCATGGAAAACAAAGCAAGGCTTGGACTCGTGCGCCACGGCCAGACCTATGCAAACGTTGATCAGGTATGGCACGGCCACACGGATACCGCATTGACAGACCTTGGTTATCGCCAGGCAAACCGCCTTGGCCAGTATTTTCATCGTTATATGCGGCCAGATGTGGTCTATGCCAGCCCCCTGCAGCGCGCCAGGCTTACCGCGCAGGCGGTCGCTGACAGGTTCGATCTGCCTGTTCACCTCGATCCCCGGCTCATGGAATTCAATCTCGGGGACTGGGAGGGCGCCACGTTTTCTTCATTGCGCGGGGCCGGCAATATCATGGAGCAGTTGATCAGAAACCCGGATTTCGCCGCACCCAACGGCGAGTCGCAGAACCTGGTGAAAAAGCGCATGGTAGAGGCGATCGAAGAGCTTACTGACAGACATGCTGGACAAAATGTTGTGATCGTCGCCCACGGGGTGTCCATCGGCATCGCACTGTCACACCTGGTAGCAGGGGATACCACGAGGTGGCCGGAATACTCCAAGGAGAATACGGCCTTTTCTGAGCTGTGCCTCAATAAGAAGAAGCTGCTGAGCTACAATAGAACGGATCATCTTGGCGATGACAAGCGATGATCGACACCGGTGGCAGATCCGGGGCCACATTCAATTGAGAATTACGGAGAACCTCGAATGTTCAGAAAAATGCTTGTTTCACTTCTGCTGTCTCTCGCCTTTGTGGGGTATTCCGGGATGATCAAGGCGGAAACCACCAGGACTGCCCTGGTTACCGGTGCGAATCGCGGTATCGGGCTCGAACTGGTTCGCCAGTTAAGTGCCCGCGGGTACCAGGTGATCGGTACGGCCAGGAATCCTGAGGAGGCCCTGGAGTTGAAGGAGACGGGCGCACTGCTTGTACCCCTGGACGTCACCGACAGCAGCAGCGTCCGCGCGATGGCGCAACAGCTGGAGGGAAAAAAGATCGACCTGCTGATTAATAACGCGGGAATAATGGGCCATAGCGCCAAAAGCTTCCAGGAGACCGATTTTGACAAGGTAATCACCACCTATGACGTCAACAGCCTCGGTCCCATGCGGGTCACCCAGGCCCTGTTGCCCAATCTTCTGGCGGGCAACGGCAAGACGGTTGTCCAGATCAGCAGTACCATGGGCAGTATTGCCAATAACAGCGGCGGATACTACGGCTATCGGTCCAGCAAGTCCGCGCTCAATATGCTCAACAAATCGCTGGCCCTGGAGCTGGCGGACCTTGGCATTACAACTATCGTGCTGCATCCGGGCTGGGTCCAGACTCGCCTGGGTGGCGCCAATGCCGCCATCACAACGCAGGAAAGCGTGGCTGGCATGATGCAGGTGATAGCCGGCCTGGACCCCCAGGACAACGGGCGCTTCCTGGATTACAAAGGCAACGAGCTGCCCTGGTAGGCGCGTTGGGAAATCCGGCCATTTGTCACTGAGGCATAATACGGGCAGCTGCAAAATTATTTTCCTGGAGACACCCTCATGACTTCACCCATTGCAAAAATGGCAGGCGTGTTTTTGCTGTCGATTGCCCTCAATGCGACCTCGCAGGCGGACGCTCTTTCCCGCGCTGTGCAACAGGATTACGACCGGCACCTGGGGACCCTGTTCGATTACTTTCATCGCAATCCCGAACTTTCGATGATGGAGACCAACACCGCGGCACGTCTGGCCTCAGAACTGCGTGAAGCAGGCTTTGAGGTCACCGAGGGTGTCGGTGGCACCGGCATAGTCGCCACCATGGAAAACGGTCCCGGCCCGCTGGTCATGATGCGAGCTGACATGGACGGTCTGCCGGTGGAAGAAAGGTCGGGCCTGCCCAACGCCTCCCGCAACAAGCAGGTGGACTGGGACGGGAACGAGGTATTTGTCATGCACGCCTGCGGTCACGATGTGCATATCACCAGCCTGGTGGGTACGGCCCGGCAAATGGCCGCCAGCCGTGATAGCTGGTCGGGTACCCTGATGCTGGTGGGGCAACCGGCGGAGGAAAGGGTGGCCGGGGCCAAAAAAATGATGCAAGACGGCATGTGGGATCGGTTCGGCAAGCCGGATTACGCCCTGGCGTTTCACGTCAGCTCCGAGGTACCCACGGGCAAACTGGTCGCTGACCCCGGCTCTCCCTATTCCGGCGCCGACACGGTGGACATTATCATCCATGGTATCGGTGCCCACGGTGCCAGTCCCCATGGCGGCATCGACCCTATTGTCCTGGGGTCCCAGATCGTCATGGCGCTGCAGACCGTGGTCAGCCGCACCCTGCCGCCGCGGGAGGCAGGGGTCATTACGGTCGGCTCTTTCCACTCGGGAACCAAGCACAATATCATTTCGGATCGCGCTCACCTGCAACTCACCGTGCGCAATGACAACCTGGAAACCCGTAAAATCCTGCTCGATGGCATCAAGCGGGTGGCCGAGAATATGGGTCGCGTTGCCGGGCTGCCGGAGGATATGCTGCCCGAGGTCGTCGTATCAGAGGAGTGGGTGCCGCCCACGATCAATGACAGGGAATTGACCAACGAGTTGCGCGCCGAGTGGGCAGCCAGGCTGGGTGACGACATTTTCTATGACGTCAAGCGGCAGGGTATGGGTGCGGAGGATTTTCCCTTTTTCACCCTGGACCCCTACATCCCGAGTACCTACTTCGCAGTGGGCGGCACGCCGCAAGAGCGCTTCGAGCTGGCCGCGGCGGGCGGCCCCGCAGTGCCAACCCATCATTCCCCCCTTTTTCGGATTGAACCGCAGGAGTCGGTCACACTGGGTGTCGAGGCGACGGTGATTGCGCTGCGCAAGCTGTTGCAGGCGGATCCGGCTCGCGCCGGCTCCATTACTGCCGTGCCGGACGCCTGATGTCCGGCACGGGCAAGAATGCGGGATATACCGCTTTGGTTAACTGGAGGGAAGATGCATTTAACGACCCCGTATGACGAGAACAACATCTTTGCCAGGATTTTGCGTAACGAGGCGCCGGCGATACGTGTCTACGAGGATGACATGACGCTGGCCTTTATGGATATCATGCCCCAGCTGCCCGGCCACGTGCTTGTAATCCCCAAGTCACCCGCGGCAAATTTGCTGACGCTGCCGCCGGAGTATACGCAGGCGATGATGCTGACTACCCAGAAAGTCGCCCGTGCAGTGCAGCAGGCCATGGATGCCCCCGGGTTTATGATTGCGCAACTCAACGGGACCGAGGCCGGCCAGACGGTATTTCACATACATATGCATATACTGCCGCGTCGTGACGGCCTGGAGTTCAAGTTGCACGCCCGGGAACTCGCCGACATGAATGAACTGGAGGAGATCGCCGCGAGGATACGAGCGGCGTTGTGATGGCTGCAGCCAGGCTTCATAGCTATCCTTGCGGGTATCGACTAAGGTTAGCTGACTGGAAGCGCATGTAATGTAAGCTCTTCCCCATAACTCAAGGAGTCACCCTCTATGTATGCGATCACCCGAGCTGTTTTGCTTCTTACTCTGCCTCTCTTCGCTCATGGCGGCTGGGCGGGCGATTCAGCAATTGACGACAAGACGTTCAATTGCATACGGGATATGACCCCGGTGCGGGGTTTCTTTGTCAGCAATCTGCAGGGGGATCTCGAGGCAACCGTGGCCGTCTCGCATGCCGGCACTGGCAAGTATCCCGAGGGGTCGGTGATCCAGCTTGTGCCGACAGAAGTCATGGTGAAGCGCGAACCGGGTTTTAGTCCAGCCACCCAGGACTGGGAGTTCATTGAGCTTGAGGTATCTGATCAGGGCAGCAAGATCCGCAGTCGGGGTACTGTGGATGTGGTCAATCGATTCGGCGGAAATTGCTTTGCCTGCCACGTGAAGGCAAACCCCGGCCGGGATATGGTCTGCGAACAGGGTAACGGTTGCGATCCCATTCCGTTAACACCGACCATGATAAGGGCGATACAGAACACGGATCCTCGCTGTGAACCCGTTGAATTGCCGCCCGAGCAGCTTGAGGCGTTAAAGCAGTTACAGGCATCGCTGGCCAAGCCTTGAGGTTTTAAGCTGTTCGCGGCAGGGCGGGTTCTGGTCCTCTGTGGAAACTCCTTGCGGGCGCTTATGAAGGACTCCCGGTTCCGACTGTAACCGGGAATCCAACGGGCAGGCAGGCATCAGGCAAGGTCGAAGCGATCGAGGTTCATGACCTTGTTCCAGGCGGCAACGAAGTCGCGCACGAATTTCTTCTGTGCATCCTCACAGGCATACACTTCCGCGTTGGCTCGCAACTGTGCGTTCGAGCCAAAGACGAGATCCACCCTGGAGGCGGTCCACTTCAGCCGCCCCGTCTTGCGATCTCTCCCCTCGAAAAGGTTGTCCGATTTCGCGGACTTCCGCCACTTCGTGTTCATATCCAGCAGGTTTACGAAGAAATCATTGCTCAGGCATTCACTTTGCCTGGTCAATACGCCGACTTTAGACTGCTGGTGGTTGGCGTTCAGCGCGCGCAAACCGCCGATGAGAACCGTCATCTGGGGAGCGGTCAGGGTAAGGAGATTGGCACGATCCAGTAGCATCTCCTCCGCCGGAAGCTGATTACCCTTTCCGAGGTAGTTGCGGAACCCGTCGGCCTTCGGTTCGAGCACGGCAAATGCGTCAATGTCAGTTTGTTCCTGCGATGTATCCGTACGCCCCGGTGAAAAAGGAACCTTCACTTTGACTCCCGCGTTTTTTGCCGCTTTCTCCACGGCTGCGCAGCCACCCAGAACGATCAGGTCGGCGAGTGAAACCCTCTTTCCCCTGGATTGGGAGCCGTTGAACCCTTTCTGTATCTTCTCCAGTGTCTTCAAGGCCTTTTTGAGCCTGGCTGGCTCGTTTACCGCCCATTCGTTCTGGGGTGCAAGGCGGATGCGTGCGCCGTTCGCACCACCGCGTTTGTCACTGCCGCGAAACGTCGAAGCGGAGGCCCAGGCGGTAGCGATGAGCTGGCTGATGGACAGGCCCGATCCGAGAAGCTTTTTCTTGAGGACGGCGATGTCCTTCTTGCCTATCAATTTATGCGTAACCGGGGGCACCGGGTCCTGCCACAGTAACTCCTCTTTTGGAACGTACTTGCCAAGGTAGCGAGACACCGGTCCCATATCCCGATGTGTCAGCTTGAACCAGGCCCGGGCGAAGGCGTCGGCAAACTCATCCGGGTTTTCGTGGAAGTGCTTGGAGATTTTTGCGTAGGCCGGGTCCATTTTCATGGCCATGTCGGCGGTGCTCATGATGGGCATATTTTTCTTCGACGGGTCGTGTGCGTCGGGCACGATTTGCGCAGACGAGTCCTTTGGCGTCCACTGATGCGCCCCCGCTGGACTCCTGGTCAATTCCCAGTCGTAGTTGAACAGGTTGTCAAAATAACCGTTGTCCCACCTGATCGGGTTGTTGGTCCATGCACCTTCCAGGCCACTGCTGATGGTGTCGCCCCCGCTGCCGCTGCCAAAGCTGCTGACCCAGCCCAGGCCCTGCTCCTCGATCGGAGCTCCCTCCGGCGCCGGCCCGACGTACTTTTCAGGATCTGCGGCCCCGTGGCATTTGCCGAAGGTGTGCCCTCCGGCGGTGAGGGCCACGGTCTCGTAGTCATTCATCGCCATGCGAGCGAAGGTTTCCCGGATGTCTTTGGCTGAAGCAAGCGGATCCGGGTTGCCGTTTGGTCCTTCCGGATTTACATAAATCAGTCCCATCTGAACGGCTGCAAGCGGGTTATGGAGCTCCCTGTCGCCACTATAGCGTTCGTCGCCGAGCCATGTGGTCTCGGGCCCCCAGTTGATGTCCTCTTCGGGTTCCCAGATATCCTCGCGACCACCGCCGAAACCAAAGGTCTTGAGCCCCATGGACTCAATTGCGCAGTTACCAGCGAGGATCATCAGGTCGGCCCAGGAGATCTTCCGCCCGTACTTTTGCTTTATCGGCCAGAGCAGCCGGCGCGCCTTATCCAGGCTCACATTGTCGGGCCAGCTGTTGAGGGGCGAAAAGCGTTGGGAGCCCGAACCCGCGCCGCCACGGCCATCGCTGATCCGGTATGTGCCCGCGCTGTGCCAGGCCATACGAATGAAAAACGGCCCATAGTGGCCCCAGTCAGCCGGCCACCAGTCCTGCGAAGCCGTCATCAACTTCTCGAGATCCTTCTTCAGCGCCTTCAGGTCAAGGGTCTTGAACGCCTCGGCGTAATCAAACTTTTGTCCCATTGGGTTTGACAGCGGTGAATGCTGGTGAAGAATTTTCAGATTCAACTGATTGGGCCACCAGTGTTCATTTGACGTAGTAGCAATGGTGGTGTGAGATCCGCCCATCACGGGGCACTTGCCGCCACCAGCGCTATTATGGTCGGTCATGTTGTATCCTCCTTATCTCTTGTATGTACTACCCGATGACCGCCCTTGCTTTGCAGGTCAGCTCATCCGCTGTCGCTTGATGGTTAGTCGAAACTTTTCTCACGATGGCCAGTCGTTGGGGGACAGCTACAGCCTGTAATCGCTCAGCAGCTTGCCGGCACTATCATTCATGAAGGCAAAGCTTAGACCAATTCTGGCGGCATACAACTATTTGAAGTAATCCGCTTTAGAGTTCAAGGTATTTGCCATGGTTCACAAACTTCCGTGCGGCTGGCTGTTTGACAAACACAGGAAGGTCCCTTAAACCTGTGGCAAGTCCTGTGCGATAGTGTTGCCTCTAGCCGGGCAGAACTTCAGGGTCGCAGGATCATAGTTCAGTGAAGCCCTTGTGCAGGGCGGTAGTGAGCGAATGGAAGCGGGCCAGTCCGGTGACGCACGACTCATACCAGAACGCCCCTGATAGTATTTTTACAGGACTCGCAGGCCGATAATGAACGCAAAACTATCCAGTGTTTAGTTCGATACAAATAGTGGGTCGGCGCCAGCGGCAGGAGGACAGCTTCAGCGTCGACAGTGTTGATATACCATATGGCGGTGAAGCGGATGTCGCTCAGCTGTTTATAGTTGCAGACGGTATGGGCGGCCACGCTGGGGGCGATATGGCCAGCCAATTAGCGGTAGATACCTTCAGAAGGTCATTCAAAGCCACTTCCGTCTTCAGGGAAAGCTGGCTTGTGGATGCGCTGATGGATGCCAGCAAACGCATAGCCCAGGAGATTTCCCTCGATGCAACACTTGCAGGTATGGGCACGACATTTCTCGGCGCCCTGCGCAGGGGCAATGAACTCGACTGGGTCAGTGTCGGGGACTCGCTCCTGTTGGTATTTCGTGATGGTACGCTTGGCAGGTTGAACGAGGATCACTCAATGCTTCCCCGGTTGATAGAGGCAGCACAAGCTAGTGGGCAAGGTGTGGAGGAGGCCTATCGGGATCGGCGCAGGCATCAGTTGAGATCCGCTCTGAACGGTAGCAGACCCGAACTGATTGACCGGGCACACTGCGAGCTGCGTCCGGGTGACCTGGTGATACTCGCCAGCGACGGAATCCAGACACTGTCAATGAACGACCTTGCAGCGTTACTCGAGCAAAACCGCAAAAGCACAACTGACCAGCTGGTCGATCTGGTCATCGCTGCTATTGAGCAGTGCAATGCCCCGCAACAGGATAACGTCACCCTGATAGTGTACAGGCACAACTGATGTGCTGGCTCAGTCCCGTCGCAACAGGCCGGTAAGGGTCAATATCACCACGGCGGAGAGGGCGGCGCCAAATATTCCGAATAAACTGTGAAGAGTCAGCCACAACCAGCGCGCGGGACTGTCGTCCGGGACGAAGCGGCAGAAGGTATCATGCCCCAGGTTTATCACCGGCAGGGCGAAGTCGAGAGCATATTGCAGGGTATCCAGCCCCGGGCATCCAAGTGGCACATCGACCTGTCCCAGTCCGAATGGCATGGTGTAAGTCGTAGGCTCGGGTGGCTGTTCGAACGGGAAAAATGGCTGGCCAAAATTACGCACGGCCACCGTATACATCACAGCTCCGAGCAATACGAACAACAGGAAGGAAAACACTGCCCGGCTGGTTGAGTACCCGTTCTGGCTGACCAGCATCAACAGCCGGGGAAATATCCTTTGCCAGGGTCGGCCGACCCGGGCGGCAAGGCGCATTCGGATTTTTTCCACCGCGATAGCGTCCGCCTCCTGCGACAGGCCGCTGTCGCGCAATACACGGGTAAGTTGCTCATAGGGCTGGGGGCGATAATCCGATGGTCCGGGTTTGCCATCGGGAAACTGGCGCCTCAGCCAGGCGATACGCTTGGCAACCAGGTCGCCCTTGTCGACGTGACGGATCCGCAGGTATGAGGTGCCGTCGAGCTCGAGATAGCCGGGCGCGGGCCAGCCATTAGTAGTGTTGTCGATCAGGGTGCTCACCTGGGCGCCGGCCATCATGAACCAACCCTCCAGGGGTGTCGCCGACTCGAGATCCATTTCGCCGCCATCGGCGGGTCGCGCGCCCACGTTGAACAGCACCATGGCATTTGAGACGCGCATCTGCTGGAAGTTGGCCGCCACCGGGCCGCCGCGCCCCAGCAGCCCGGTATAGTCCGCACCCGGCGTCAGGCGGACCGTGGTCATAAAAAAACCTCCGCCGATAGTGGCAGACAGGAAATTGAGCCTGCCGCTGGCCTCGAAGGCGTATTGTGGGAGATCACGTGTCAGAAATACGGATTCGACCACCAGGTCCTCGCAGTGCAGTGCCCTGCCGCCCGGGTTGAGGAGTTTGGCCGACCCGCAGTCCAGGTCGCCGGTGATGCGCGCGGCGACCAGGGAGACTTCACCATAGACCTCGCATCTATATCCCTGTCCGGGCAGTAGCTCCACGTTGCCGCCGATAACCGCGGATCGCGCGCTGAGGGCCGACTCGTCGCAGTCCCGCAGCAGGGCGCCGTGCAGCTCCACGCTGCTGTCGATGCGGGCGCCGTCCAGCCTTACGGTGCCACCGGTTTCGAAGCGCGCGTTCGGGGTGGCCGACAGCAACAGCCTGCCGCCGATGTGCGCGTGATTCAGGTAAACCGCACAGTTACCCACATCCGCAAGGGCCGAGCTGTGCGAGCTCACGCCGGAGAAGTGGCAGCCGGACAGGTCGAGGTCCGCCTTGGTGGTCATGCTGATACCGATGAAGGCGGGCAGTTTACAGTCGACCAGGCGCAGCGCCAGCAGGTCGGCGCCGCTGAAGTCCACCGGCGAGTCGAAATCACAGGCCAGGAACAACAGGGTCATACCCGGACCTTCCAGCCTGCTTGGCATAGCCCGGATCGGCCCGCGGATATTTGCCCCACGAATACGCAAGGCGCCGCTCAACTGTGGCAGGTCGACACTCGATCCCGCTATCAGCGTCTCGAGAAACGCCGCATCCAGTTCGCGGGAGGCGTCGGGCAGCTGACTGAAATCCGCTATGCCGCGACTGGCGATTGCGGCGAGTACCCGCTGTTGCGCCTCGCTGGTTGCTGTTACATCAGCGACCGTTGTGTCATTCACCGCGACTATCCCCGCTTTGCCGGTCAGTCATCATGATGACACCGGTGACGGTATGTGGGAAGGGGCAGCGCGCCGTCAGTGTCGCAGGTCGTGTTCTCCAGGATGGATTCCCATGGCCTCCAGCTGGCGTTTTGCGAGCGGGCTGCGGGTCGTCCGCCAGCGTTCGTACAGTGCGAGAATAGCCTCGTCGGCGAGATCCTGGTCTGCGGTGCAGGCATTCGCAACCAGGTCCAGCATCACGCTGAAATCCCCGGCCAGTTCCGCAAAAATATGGCGGCCCTTGCGGGCGTTGTCCGCCAGGTAGTCATAGGCGCCGCAACCCATGCCTACCAGGTAGTCCTGCCCCAGTCCGCGCCTGGTGTAGTTTTCCGGGAACAGTGCGCCCATGAACAGGGACATATCTCCCAGTTGTTGCAATAGCAGGCAGCGCTCGTGTTCGTTGCGGGCCTCCACCGCGTCTCCGAACAACAGGGCGAGGGGCCGGAGGTCGAATCTTCCGTCTTCGTAGGTAAAAAAATCCTCGCTGCGGCAGAAACGAACCAGCAGGTTACCGAGGTACCAACAGGTATCCTCCTGCGGGGCTGGTTCGAGCTCCCGGGCGTGTCTGGCCAACTGCTCGCGGAAGTATTCCGACAGTGACCCCTCGCTGGTCCTGATAACCCCGGTACTGGTGGAATGCATCGACCCTCTCCATTCCTGTGTCCCCCCTTTTTAATACAGGAAAACGGCTCTGCGGGTCAACACCCCATGACCGGCGCATTCGGCGGGAAATTCTTTTCGGGGGGGCTTGAAAACCTGTTTGATCGACCCTGATTGTCGCCTTGGGCGGTGTCGGCCAGGTGGCCACCGTCTCCGCCAACTGGAGCACCGATATCGGCGAGATCCTGGCCCAGGCCATGGAGAAAGTCGGTCGCGATGGTGTGATCACGGTGGAGGAGGGCAAGTCACTCCAGAATGAGCTGGAGGTGGTCGAGGGAATGCAGTTCGACCGCGGCTACCTGCCGCCCTTTTGTTGTTGACCAGTGGTCAGTGTAATAGGGAGTGCCGATACCCCCCGATGACGTGCGGAACGGTCAGAAGAAGCAGGGGATCCCCTGTAGCAAAGGTCAGGGCCCCACTCGCGTCATCGCGTGGGAGATTTTCTGTTGGTTGTATCAGAAACTCCGATCGCCCTGCGAATGAACGACCGGAATGAGGAACGAATCGAATATCTACAAAAGCAGCCGAGAGCTGCGATCAGGCTCGCTACCTGCGCATGCGCCTTAGTTCAGGGCGACGTTGATAGCCCACATGCCCGAAATGACCACCCCGAATGAGCCTATGGTAGCGACCGAGGCGGCGATCACAGACCCGAGGGGATCCTGGATCCACTCACTGAAAGTTTGCCGAGCGGGCTCCGGAGTGCCGGCTTTCGCGTGGATAGTCTGTTCCTGCTGTTCCTTCATGGGCTCTTCTCGCTTTGCTGTCGAATGAGTATTGCTTCCAGACGCGTACTATAGAGACCCTGCGGCATCGAACAAGACAGTTTTCGCTGAGACACCCATCGACCAAACCGAATTGATGCCACCAGCCAATTATGGGGTCAGAGTTGGGGATAGCGGTTGGGAAGACCGGGCCGGGGCGGCCCAGGCTGCGCGGTCAGGTTGGAGAAAAAGGGTTCTGACCCCTTTTTGTGACCCCTTTTTGGGCCACCTGGCCGGTTTGCAGTGTGGTAAACACTTGTCGGGCGAATGAGTCGATACAGGTGGCTATTGCCTGGTCAAGTGCGCGGCCGTTATCGGCCAGCCAGTTGGCAACCGCGTGTTTTTCGGTATTGCATTCGAACCGTCGTGTGGCGGTTTCGGGCTGCTTCCCGCCACGGCTCCACTCCAGCTGTGCTGCGAGATCCAGCCTGAGCGAAAAAGTGCTGCTAATGTCCTGCAGGATTCGGATCTGCGCTATTCCTAGCGTCAGGCGCGCATCAGCGCTGCCGTTGGCATGCCGCTCCGGTGGCATCAGCGCCTCGACCGCCGATACCATTTCGCTGTTAAGGTTTCGCCGAACGGGCAGGGACATGAAATATGTATTCACCCTGTCCGCCTCTTCCCTTGAAAGCCCTGCCAGGCCATCTATTGTCCCGGTCGCTGCACCTGCAGCCGCCATATCGGGTACCATTTGCGCGGCGCACTCGAAGTACC
>Ga0210347_1294968_pt1 | contig 13026 bp, 1 predicted proteins | sample S456metaT_FD_159705 | JGI IMG/M metagenome (GOLD analysis project Ga0210347, IMG submission 159705) | Metatranscriptome of estuarine sediment microbial communities from the Columbia River estuary, Washington, United States - S.456... | ecosystem: Environmental > Aquatic > Marine > Intertidal zone...
AGCCAATCGTCCGTCGTCCGCAGCAGACGCAGCAGCCGTTGCAGCCGTAGTTTCGGCAGGTCCGGAATAATTCGCTTGGTCGCCGGGATCCACTACCAAACAACGCGTCGTAACCAAGTCCCCGTATTGCTCCGCATACTCTTTGCGGGTGAGTATCAGATTCACCCCGCTGTCATCCAGCATAAACGCCACCCGCGCCGGGGGCGAATAGGGTTCGATAGGCAGGTAGGCGCCGCCGGCCTTATGAATCGCCAACAAAGCCGCCATCATAGGAATACCTCGCTCCATCATCACTGCTACGGGTTTATCCCGACCGATGCCTTTTTCGATTAACAGCCGGGCCAATTGACCGGCTTTTTGATCCAGTTGGTTGTAAGTAACGGTAAGCAGCCCGGGCTCACGGCTTTCACCTGCGGCGGGTTGTTGCATGATCAATGCCGTCGCTTCGGGGTGACGTCGGGCTTGCCGGGCAAAGAGCGCGTCCAGGGTGACGGAGACGGGATAGTCCGCGGCGCTGCGGTTGAAGGTCTCCAGTAAGATCTGTAACTGCTCTTCATCTTCCAGGCGGATGTCCGCCAGTTTTTGCTCCAGGCTTTTGCCCAGTTGGGCGATTATATTTCGGAAAAAACCGATGAACCGATGGATGGTGGAGGCTTCGAAAAGACGGGTACAATATTCAAATACAACGGACAATTGCCGGTTGGAATCTACGCCCAGCATGGACAGGTCGAATTTTGAAATTCCCGGTATATGAACGGATTCACCGGAGTCGGTGGAATCCATGGTGTTCGGATCCGGCGGGGCGTCGTAAGCGCCCTGATCCGCGAAATTGAACATTACATCGAAAACCGGATTGCGGCTGATGTCTCGTTTAACATCCAGTTGCTCCACCAATTCTTCAAAGGGGTATTCCTGGTTCTCAAAAGCCTTCAGAGTACGCTCTTTCAAGCGTTTCAAATAGTCCCGGACAGTGAGCGACCAATGGGGAAAGTTTCGGATAGCCAGGGTATTGACGAACATACCGATCACTTCATTCAAATCCGCATGGCGGCGACCCGCCACCGGGGTACCGACAATGATCTCTTCCTGACCGCTGAGATGGGACAACATAATTGTATAGATGCCTAACATCACCATATATACGGTGCTGTCCGTCTCACGGCGGAGGTTGCGGATAATATCGGTCTCCTCCGCGCTCAATGGGAAACGGAAGGTTGCACCTGCAAAGGATTGCACGGCGGGACGCGGGAAATCGGCGGGCAGGTTCAATACCGGCAAGGTTCCGGAAAATTCGTTGCGCCAGAACTTTTCCTGACCCCTGACGGCTTCCTGTTGACGCGGTTGGTTCAGCCACTGAGAATAGTCTTTGTATTGCAGTTTCAGCGGCTCCAGTTCCAAGCCGTTGTACAGGGCGGTGAACTGGCGGTTCAGGATCTCGTGGGAACGGCCGTCGGAGATCAAATGGTGCATGTCCACCATCAACACTTGGTAGGTGCCGGTCCAAATCAAACCGACCCGCAATAGTGGTGCCTGTTCCAATTGGAAAGGCCGCACAAATTCAGCTTGCAACGCTTGGGCGGCGGCTTCCGGGTCCGGCTGGGAAGAAAGGTCGTAATACTCCAGGTTCCACTCCGGCTGATCAACAATTTTTTGCCGCGGTTCCTGGTCCGTCATGACAAAAGAGGTGCGAAAACTTTCATGACGGTTGATTAGTGTTTTAAAGACATTTTCCAGTTTGTCTTTATCCAGGATCCGGTCCGGCTGAAAAATCATGGGCATATTGTAGCCGGTGCCGCCGGGGTCCATACGATTCAAGATAAACAAGCGTTTTTGAGCCGGGGAGAGCGGATAGTCGTCCATTAGGGGGGCTTTCTCAACGGCAATAAAGCGATCTTGGGAACGAGACCCCAGGTAGCGGCTGAAGTTGCGAATAGTAGGGGTATCAAAAATAGCGCGCAAGGGTACGCGGACATCAAAGGCTTTGTGGATTTCAGAAGCCAGCACTGTTGCCTTTAATGAATGCCCGCCCAGTTCAAAGAAATTATCGTCGATACCGATCTCGTCGGCATTCCCGCCCAGCACGTCGGCCCACAAAGCGATTAGCTTCCGTTCTTCGGTGTTGCGCGGAGGCGCGTATTCAGCGCCCGATTGGGCTTTGGGCGCAGGCAAGGCACGGCGGTTCAATTTGCCGGTTGTGGTGAGGGGGAACTTGTCCAGGTGCATGAAAAAGGAGGGCACCATGTAATCCGGCAACAACCCGGCTAGGTGATCTCTTAAATCCGTCACCGGTACTTCGTCCACGGCGGCATAGTAGGCGCAAAGAAATTTGTCGCCGGCTGCATCTTCCTTTTCCAGCACCACGGCGTCGTTGATCCGGGTCAGTTGTTTCAAACAAGACTCTATCTCCCCCAATTCAATCCGATAACCGCGAATCTTCACCTGATGATCGATGCGGCCCAGAAATTCAATACTACCGTCCGGCAACAGTCGACCGAGGTCGCCGGTTTTATAGGTCCTATAGCTCCCATAGGACCTATAGGAGTTATGCTCCCCAGCCGTAGGCTCCGGGAACCGCTCCGCAGTAAGCTCCGGGCGATTCAGGTACCCGCGCGCAATACCGACACCGGCCACGCAGATTTCACCCGCAGTGCCGATGGGAGCAAGGTTGCCGTTTTTGTCCGGAATATAGACCTGGTAATTACCGACGGGCTTGCCGATAGGAATACGCCCGATGGTTCGGGCAGCGCATTTATGGTAGGTCACACAGACAGTACTTTCAGTTGGTCCGTAGGTATTGTAGACACTGCCCCGAGAAACCAATCGGCTGATATGCTCCGGCTTCAACTCATCGCCGCCGCTGATGAAGACCGAAATACTATCTAAAATACTATCCAGACCCTCCAATAAATTCAATTCATTCAGCAGCAGCGGCGTGCAACTGATCAACGTCACCTGATGCCGTTGGATAAAAGCGGACAGCAGTTTCATATCCAGAATATCGTTCCGGGTCGGCACCACCACCCGTCCGCCCCGGGTCAAGACCGGATAAACCTCTTCCACGAAGGCATCAAACGAAAGGGACGCTTGCTGAATGACCACATCTCTGTCAGTCAGTTTGAATTCACGTAAAAAAGAATGCACATAGGCGGTCACATTGCAATGTTCGATCAACACCCCGTTTGGTTTGCCGGTGGAGCCGGAGGTATAAATAATATAGGCCAAGTCCGTCACCCCATTCACCTGTTCAGGGTCCCAAAGCGGTTCCGCTGCAACAGCCGGGTCATCCATCAACACCACAGGACAAGAGCGCATCATCCTATTTTCCAGGGTCAACAGAAGCTGCGCATTACTGTCGGCCAGAATAGCGGAGGTGCGTTCCGGCGGCATCAGGGGATCGATGGGCAGGTAACACCCACCGGCTTTTAAAATCGCCAGGATACCCACCAACACCTCCAACGACGGGTCCAATACCAACGCCGCGATGCCGTCCCGGGTCAGACCGGTTTTCCTTAAAAAATGCGCCAATTGGTTGGCCTTGCCGTTCAAGACCTGGTAGGTCAATTGCACCTCGCCGCCGATAGCCGCGATATGATGCGGTGTTTTTTGCACCTGCTGCTCCACCATGCGGTGCAGGGTCAGGTCGCGGGGAAAATCAAAAGCCGTGTCATTGAATTGCACGGCAATGCGTTCCTGTTCAGCCTCCGTCAACATGGGCAAATGGGCAATCTTCATGTCCAAATCCGCCACAGTCGCCGCCGCCAGCGTGGCAAAATGCCGGGCCGCTTGTTCCAGGTAGACCCGTTGGTTTTCATACACTCCGGGATCGTAGACAATCTCGCCCACAACGCTCTCCCCTACTCTGGTAAACGAAAACACCAGAAGGAAATCATCGGTGCCGCCTTCCCGGTGCAGCGAATCCAGGCGGCATACCACATTGGAAAGGACGCGATGCACTGACGGGGTACCGGTGTCATTTATCCCTTCCATTACTCCTGCCGATACTCCTTCCATTACGCCTTCCATTACCAGAGGCAACAAACGGGCGGACGGGTAGTCTTGGTTCTCGTAGGCATCCAGCACTGTTTTCTTAAGCGTGATCAACAAATCCTTAAAAGACGTTGCGCCGTCCACCGCAGCGCGAATGAACACCAAATCGTTCATGGTATCGTCGGAAATATACTGACTATGCAGCGGTGAGAGTACTATCGGATCTTCAACATCCACATAACGATGCAACAATGCCTGAAGTACTGCGGTCAAAACGATATAAACGGCAATATCCGATTGTTTACCCAGTCCCACGATACGCCGCCCCGTCGCTTCGGACAGGGGGATGGGCAATGAAACCCGCGTGCCTAACGGCCGGGCATCGGAGGGAAAAAGACGGGTACTTGACGGGTCGCCGGATAATTGCTCCAGCCAGAATTGCTTTTGCTGTATGAATTTGTAACTGGTGAGTAGTAAGTTTTCATCAATTCGTTTTGCCATGTTTACCTCGTTAGGATGTTACGTTGGTTATTGGTGATCATTGCTGTTTCGTCATTTAGAAATCGAAATCCACTTGGGACCGATCGATTTTGCTTTGGGGAAGTTGGGCATGCGCTTTTGCGGGGTCGATCATGCAGGCCTGTTTCAGACTCATGACCACTTCACTGCTGATTTCACCGCCCTGCCTGACTTTGTCGCGCACCCCGCGATTGAAAGCCTCCAGAAAGGTTTTGATGCGGTTGCGATCAAAACCGCGATGGATCAGATGGAACAATCCGTCGCATTCGAAATTATATTGGGGCACCCAGGTGGGGGTATGCACGTTAAGAAAAATATCTTCCACAATATCCGATGCCTGTTTGTTGTCCATGTCGTTGTGACGCCACTCGAAATTGGACCCGCTGATGCCGTATTTGTCTCTTTGTTGCCAGATAGGGGTCACTGTGTCGCAGTACCATAATTGCGCCCGAAAGAAATCCAGGCCGCCCTCTTTAATAAAATGCAGCGTTTCGGCAACCGTCTCCTCGGTTTCACCGGGGAACCCGATAATAAAGGAACCGTAAGTCATTATATCCATCTCTTTGAGCAATTGTATACCGTTGAGGTAGTGTTGGATGACGGCCTTTTTGTTCATATTTTTCAAGATGCGGTCACTGCCCGATTCAATTCCCAGAAACACACCTTCACAGCCGCTTTCTTTCATTAATTCCACCGCTTCCCGGTCGGCGAACTGGCACCTGAAATGGGAGTTCCAACGGAAATTGTAGCGGTTCTTGATCATCATGCGCAAAATTTCTTTAAATCGCTTCACTGGAACGTTAAAGGTATCATCAATTATATTAACGCTCTGAACGGTTCCCAGGCCATTCAGACGATTGAATTCCTCTTCCACGGCAGCCGTGTTCGCCGTCCGGTAGGTGCCGGCGTGTTCGGGGAAACCGCAAAAAGCACAGGCAAAGGGACAGGAAATCGCGGTACGGGCACCGACGAATTGGCCCGCCTCTTTACTGAAAAGTCGCCAATCCACCATGTTTTCCGAAAGATCGTTGTTTTCAGGTTCCAGCGGAGCAACGGTATAGCCGGCTCCGGATTTGTAATGGATATTCGGAATACCCTGAGGCGCTGTTCCGGCTTTCAATGATTCCAGGATCTTCACCAAAGCGGCTTCCCCCTGGGAACTATTGACGTAAAAGTCGGCTCCAATCAGTTTAAAGATATATTCCAGCGATGCGGGGTCCATGGTGCGGCATTGGTTGGAAACAAAGGGTCCGCCCAGGACCACCTTGACCTCGCTGTTGTGCGCCCGGATGAATTCCATGATCTCCAGAATGGGAAACACTGAGACGTAAAGGGTCGTGGTAACGGCAATAAGACGAATATTCCCGGCTTGCAAGCGGCGGGCCAGTTTTTCCTTATGGGCTTGAAAGGTATTTACGAAATCAAAGGAATACCCCCGACGCTGCAAATAAGTCCCCAGATATGCTATGGCGGAACTGAAATTCTCGTCCAGGTTCAGCGGCTTCAGCGTTTGCGCAGATTCCTGGCTGAGATAGAAAAGATTAAAAATATCCGAAGCGGTATAGGGTTTATTATTATATTGAATGAAATTTAAATTCAAATCCCGGTAGGCACCGGAATGGGTGCCCATCTTGCGAACTTCCGGTTCATAAGCGGAAAAACTCATTTCATTATGACCGATAAAAAAACAATCCACAGTCTTGTCCATGTTACATTCTCCTCTTAAAAATCAAATTCCACATCCTCTTTGACCTTCGGCTTCGCCGTTGGGGCAGGTCCGGCAGCAGCGGCGGACAGGTTGATCCTGGCGATTTCCGTACTGGGTTCCACGGCCATAATATGCAGAATATCGCCAAGGTGCCCGGCCATTCGTTTCAACGTAGTGGTCAGGAAAAGTCCCCGAGGGTATTCGAAGTCCATGCGAATATGGTCGTCTGCATCGACTGCGGTAAGATTCAGGTCGAACTTGGATATACCGAAGAACATCTTATAGGGGGTAATCTGCAAATCATCTTCAGTGGGTTCGTCGCTATCCGCAGCGAAGCTCTCTATATTCTGCATTGAAAAGACCACGTTCACCGTCAATTGGGAGCCGCTGCGTTCAGCCAGTTCCCAGACCAATTGTTCAAATTGGTAGTCCTGGTGGCGGAAGGCGTTGAGGGCATTGGTTTTCACCTCTTCCAGGAATGCCGCGACGGTTTTACGACCCTGGGGAAAATTGCGCATGGGCAGCATGCCCACAAACATACCGATGGTGGTTTGCAGGTCCGCATGGTTCCGGCCGAAAACCGGACTGCCCACCACGATGTCTTCCAGGTCGGCGTACTTGGCCAACAGGATATTAAAGGCGGCCAGCAGAACCATGAACAACGTGGTCTGAGTTCGTGCAGCAAGCTGTTTCACCGCAGTGCTCAACTGCGGGTCCAGTTGGAACTGGTAGCGTTCGCCGCTGAAATTGCCGGTGGTTTTGGCCGTGTCGAAGGGTAAGTTCAGCCGCGGGATTTTTCCTTTGAACCGATCCAGCCAATAGGCTTCCTGTTGAGCCATAATACCGGAAGTTACCAGGCGGTTTTGCCAAAGGGCGTAGTCTTTATACTGAAGCTGCGGCGGGGGCAAGGTTTTTCCCGCATAAAGGGCATTGAACCGACTGATCAAGATCAGCATGGATACGCCGTCCGCTGCAATGTGGTGAACATCTACCACCAGCAAATGTTTCCCACCCTCGATTTTTACCAATGCCGCCCGCAGCAACGGGACCTGGGACAGGTCGAAAGGTCTGACAAATTGACGAATGATCGATTCCGCTTCACCGGGGTTATGGGCTTCAAAATAGTCCACCTGGAAGGACACCTCCTCCCATACCCGTTGCACCGGTTCGCCGCCCTGCATGTGAAAAGAGGTCCGTAAACTCTCATTACGCTGAATCAATTGGGTTAAGGTGTCAGCCAGTTTTTCCCGATCCGGTGGCGTTTCCAATTGCACGACATGGGGCAGGTTGTAGCCGGTGGTGTCCAGTTCCATCTGTTGTTCGATGTAGATGCGCTTTTGAGCAGAAGAGAGAGGGTAGTATTCTTTTTTCTCCACCGCTTCGATCCGGCTGAAACTCTCCGCAACGGTTCCTCCGACAACCAGGTAACGGGCCATTTCCCTGATGGTGGTGTGTTTGAACACGTCGGCGATAGGAACGTCGATATTCCATTGCTTGCGTATTTTTGCGGTCAGTACCGTCGCTTTCAGTGAATGGCCGCCCAGGGTAAAGAAATCATGATCAATACCGATTACCGGGGGCTCCAGCCCCAGAACTTCGGACCAGATTTTTACCAGTTGTTTTTCCACTTCATTTCCAGGTGCGACGTATTGTTGATCCGATTTGAATTCCGGTTGCGGCAGGGCTCTGCGGTCCACTTTGCCGACGGCGGTTAAGGGGATTTTCTCCAGTTCCATAAACACCGGCGGCACCATGTAATCGGGCAAGCGTGTTTCCAGATGTTGTTTCAGGTGATTGATGGGAATTTCTTCTTTTTGCATGGGCACCACATAGGCACAAAGAAAGGTCCGACCGTCGGCATCCAGGCAATCCACAACAACCGTTTCTTTAACTTGCGGGAAAGAGAGCACGCAGTTTTCAATCTCACCCAATTCGATACGGAAGCCTCTGATTTTAACTTGGTGATCAATGCGGCCCATAAATTGCATGTTCCCTTCCGGAAGGCGGCGACCGAGGTCTCCGGTTTTATAGGTCCTATAGGACGTATGTGACCTATGGTCGCCGGTCGAAGGCTCGTCGAACCGCTCCGCGGTAAGCTCCGGGCGGTTCAAGTAACCGCGGGCCAGGCCCACACCTGCAATAACCATGTGGCCGGTAGCGCCGGCTGGTAGAAGATTGTCGTATTTGTCCAAAATAAAAATCCCGGTTCGGTCAATGGGTTTGCCGATGGTGATTACCGCGCTTTGTTCCTGGTGACGGAAAAGAGATGATAACACCGACACCTCGGTCACTCCGTATTCATGGACGATTTCAAGATGAGGCGCTTTCCTTGCGGATTCGTCAATAACGGCCGGGGTAACCCTATCGCCGCCGATCCCGGCGTTTTTCAAACCCTTCAGATCAGTAGGTCCGGCAACAGCGATGATTTCGGCAAACAGGGCCGAGACACAGACCAGATGCGTAATATTTGCAGTTTTAATAGTCCGGATAATGCCGTAAACATCCATAATCTCTTCTCTGGTCATCAGCACATAGCGGGCACCACTCAGAACAGGGGTGAAAAAACCGGCCGCAAAGGTATCAAAGGCAAATGAAAAGAGTTGCAAACAAGCGTCGCCGGCAACAAAACCGTAAATATCCCGGCGGTACAACAGCATATTTACCGCGCCGCGATGATGAATCAACGCCCCTTTGGGATTCCCGGTAGTACCGGAAGTATAGACCACGTAGGCCAGGTTGTCGGCACTCTCTTCATGGACTGGATTGTCGGCGCTGCCTTCATAGGAGCGCGCATCAGTAAGATCCACTACCGAAAACGAACCGCTGCAAGCGTCCAAAAAGTCGGGCGCAGTCAACAGCAGGGTCACATTACTGTCATCCAGGGTGAACTGTTTCCGCTGCCGCGGGTATCCGACATCAATGGGCAAATAAGCACCGCCGGCTTTTAATACGGCTAGGATGCCGATAATCATTTCAATGGAATGGGGCACCATCAGGGCCGCCGGGACATCGGAGCGCACGCCCAGGACACGCAGTACATGCGCCAGACGGTTGGCTTTGCCGTTCAATTGACTGTAGGTCAACGACTGCTTGACGCCGCTCTGCTCGGGCATAAGACTCCAACCCAGTAAGGCGTCGTTGTCCGGGCTCTTTTTCACTTGGGCTTCAAACAATCGGTGAATCAACATGTCATCTACCGATGGTGTGCGGTTGAATTCATAGAGTAGTTCCGTCGTTTCCGCCTCGGTCATAATCTCTTCCACCCGGATGACGGCTTCCGGTTGGTGGGTCATTTTCTCCAGGCAGGTGCGGAACCAACCGAACAATCGTGCGGTATTGGCCGGGCTGACAACGGCGGGTGAATATGAAATGGAGATGACGAAACTATTGAGGGTAGTGGATATATTAAAATCAAACAGGGTGTTGGTCTTAAGGTAACCTTCAAAAGTAAACCGGCTTCGCTTGATATTGTCGATGTCGTCCACTTGCTTATAGACATGAAAATCAACAAAATTAAAAATCGTATCAAACAGCGGATTCCCTGCTTGGTTGTTTTGCTCGGTCACTTGTAGAATTTCAAAAAAGGACAACTTCTCGAAGCGCTTTAACAGGACGCTTTTTTCCTGTACGAGTTTAATATAGTCCGCCCAGGAAATATCACGGGGCAATTGCAGGCGCACCGGGACGGTGTTCAGGAAACAGCCCAGGATCTTGTCGCCTTCTTCGTCCAACGGGCGGTTGTTGGTCACCAGTCCGGCCGTCACGTCGCGATCGTATGAAAGAAGCGACAACATCAGCAAGTAAGCGCCGTGAGTCAGGCTCTTCAGGGACGAATGAAAAGAACGGGCGGTTTTTTGCAAGCGTTCCTGAAACGACTGATCGAACTGATGGGTAAACACCATCAGTTCCTCTTCCCCATCGGCCACACCCAGGCCGGAGAAATCAACCCGCTTGTAATCGCTCAATTCTTCTTTCCAGAAACGGACCGCGTCGCCCCTCTTTTTTTCCACCAACTCATCCAGGACGTAATCTTTATAACTTAAGCGTAATGGTGCGGGTTGGAAATCCGGCTTGGTTTTCAGCTTCAGGTAAGTATTGTTCAGCTCGGTCATGAAGGACGCATTGCTCCAGCCGTCAATAACAGCGTGATGACAGGACCAGAGTAAACACAGACATTCATCGTCCAATTTGAAGATACTCATCCGTCCCAACGGGGCTGCCGTAATATCAAAGGGATTGCCGCGATCGCTTAATACGGCGTTATCGACAAATTCCTGCTGTTGAACCGGCGACATCGCGGAGATGTCTTCATAATACAGAGCCATTGAGGCTCGGGTATATACAATCTGTACTGCCTGATGGAAATCCTTAATATTAAACGCAGTGCGTAATATGGCATGTTTTTCCGTCATCAATCCCAGGGCCTGTGTGAACCGTTCCAATGAAAAATCACTGTAAGCGACTTCGTAAATAAATTGATCATGATAAGCTGCATGGTGGGGATTTTTGATGGAGTAAAAAATCATGCCCTTTTCGATATCGCTCATGGGATAAATATCTTCAATTTCGGATTCGGTCTTGAGGGTATCCGGCAGGTTTTGTTTCAGAGCTTCGATTTCCTGCATTACCACGGCTCGGATTTCGTCTTCGGCACCGGTTTCCAGAAATTTAATACGACCGGCCAATCCTGCCACCGTGGGTTCGGCGTAAAGATCCGGCAGCTTCAGGTTGGTATCCAATTCCTGGTTGATAATGCTTAACAGCCGAATAGCTTTAATGGAATCACCACCTAAATTAAAATAATAATCCATGACCCCCACCCGCTCCACTCCCAACACGTCGCTCCAGAGACGAGCAATGGTTTCCTCATCCGGGTTACGGGGGGCGACGTAAGCCAAGCTGCTTTCTTTTTGAGGCAAGGGCAGCGCTTTTCTGTCTACTTTGCCGTTGGGGGTCAGGGGTATTTTTTCCAGTTGCAAGATATCCGGCGGAATCATGAAGTCGGGGAAAACCGTTGCCAGGAACTCTTTGAGTTCCGGGACCGACACTTCCCGGTCCGCGGTAAAATAGGCGCACAATTGTTTGTCGCCGTTTTCTTCATGGGCGACCACGACGGCGTTCTTAACATTCTTATGGTTGAGTAAGCGGGCGGCAATTTCACCCAATTCGATACGGTAACCTCTGATCTTGACCTGATCGTCGATACGACCCAGGTATTCCAGGTCGCCGTTTTCCAGGTAACGGGCCAGGTCGCCGGAACGGTAGAGTTTTTCACCCGCTTGATAGGGATGATCAACAAATTTCTCAGCAGTCAAGCTCGGTCGCCCCAGGTAGCCGCGACAGACGCCTTCACCGCCGACGCACAATTCACCGGGCACGCCCAGCGGCACTAAGCGCAGGTTACGGTCCAAGATATAACATGTCAACGTAGGGATCGGCTTGCCGATGTTGCTGATCGCTGCCTGGATTTCTTTTAAGCCGATTTCTTTATAGGTCACATGCACGGTGGTTTCGGTAATGCCGTACATATTAATCAGTTTGGTTGCCGGGTATTTCCGGTACCACTCTTTTAATTTGGGCGGGTTCAACGCTTCGCCGCCGAAAATGACGTACCTGACCTTCAAGAGTCTATCCGGTCGTGTGGTTTCCACATCCGCCAGGTTGTAGAAGGCAGCGGGGGTCTGGTTCAACACGGTGACTTCCTGTTGGTTTAGAATATCCAGAAAGGCGTGGGTATCACGAGCGGCGGCGGCGGAGACCAGTACTAATTTTCCGCCGTACAACAAGGCACCGTACATTTCCCAGACGGAAAAGTCAAAACAATAGGAGTGAAACATGGTCCACACGTCGCTCTGGTTGAAATCAAACAAATTGCATTCGTTGAACAACAGGCGCACGACGTTGCGATGCTCGATGATCGACCCTTTGGGTTTTCCAGTGGTGCCGGAAGTGTAGATCACATAGAGCATATCTCCCGGTTTGTTCAGATTTTCGATTTCACCTTCTTTATAGGAATCCGGGTGATCCAGGTAGAGTCGTTTATTGGAGAAATCCGGTTGCACGGTTTTTTCGCAGGCTTCGGTCAACAGCAGCAGACGGCAGCCGGAATCGTTGAGCATATAGTTGATGCGGGCGGCGGGGTACTCGGGATCCACCGGCAAATAGGCGCCGCCGGCTTTGATGATGCCCATGATGCCCACGATCATTTCCAGGGACCTGTTGGTCAGCATGGCCACGATGGTTTCCGGCCCCACGCCCTCTTCCCGTAAGCGCAACGCCAAACGACGCGCCCGATCATCCAATTGCCTGTAAGTCAATTGTATCCCATCCATTACCACGGCTGTATTTTCCGGATTTTTTTTTACCTGACGGGCAAACAAACCAGTCACGGTTTCATACCGTGGAAAAGCTGCGGCAGGCTGATTAAACTCCGCCAACAACTGCTGTTTCTCCTGGGGGCTCAACAGCTCAAAAGCACCGACGGGAGCATCGGCATTGGCCGGTACTTGTTCCAGCAGGGAGAGTACATGGTTGCCCAAACGCATCATGCGGACTGCGCTGAACAGTGCGGCATTGTAATGAAGGTCCAATTCAATTGCATCCGCTTGCCGCTTGAAAACAAACTGCACATTGGTGACCACATCCTGGGGGTTTCGGTCTTGGTGAATATTTTCCAAAGCGGTAACCATATCAAAAAGCGGGAAGTCATCGCCTTTAAGGAATTCAAGATTCAAACTGCGCAATAGTCGGGCCATCGGGTAGTTCCGGTTGCGTACGGCAGCCTTGATAAGGTCGCCGGTTTTCAGCAGCAA
>Ga0210347_1132488_pt1 | contig 12954 bp, 4 predicted proteins | sample S456metaT_FD_159705 | JGI IMG/M metagenome (GOLD analysis project Ga0210347, IMG submission 159705) | Metatranscriptome of estuarine sediment microbial communities from the Columbia River estuary, Washington, United States - S.456... | ecosystem: Environmental > Aquatic > Marine > Intertidal zone...
AACAGTTCATGTTTCCTATTGAGTACGTAGAGCCGTATGTTGTGAATGGGTTTGCCGATGGGAATCAACGGCCGCTGCTCCGCGGCGGGGCAATTGTAATAGGAAACATCTACTGTGGCTTCGGTGGGTCCGTAGAGGTTGATCAGAGCGGCGGAGGAGTTGTTTTTTTTCATCAACCGATAAAAAAGGTCTACCTGTCGGGGCAACAACGCTTCACCACTGGCAAAGACCTGAACCAGGGATGCTAAACAACCTGAATAATCACCGGCTTCGAGGGTGTGCAGGAAGGCGTCCAACATAGACGGTACAAAATGCATGGTGCTGATCCGCCGGTGTTGAAGGGCGTCGATAATGGCGTCCGGGCTCTTTTCATTGCCGGGTCCCAACAGGCACAAGGACGCTCCGTAAAAACTCCACCAAAACAATTCCCATACGGACACGTCAAAAATCACCGGTGTTTTTTGTAAAATCACATGGTCCGAGCCGATGGGGTAAGCCGTTTGCATCCAATGGAGCCGATTGATCACGGCGTGGTGTTGGACCAACACACCTTTGGGCCTGCCGGTGGAACCGGAGGTATAGATCACGTAAGCGGGATCAACGGGAGCGGCATTCAACCGGACAACGGCGCCGACTGGAAGCGGCGTCGCATCCGATGTCAAGACTGGGTCCAGTTGGATAACATTGATATTAAAATCCTTCGCCTCTAAGCCGCAGTCGCCCAGCAACAGGCATTCAGCAGCACAGTTTTGCAGCATGTAATCAATACGTTCGGCAGGGAAGTCCGGATCCAGCGGCAAGTAAGCGCAGCCGGCTTTTAATACGGCATAAATCGCAATCATCATGTTCAGTGACCGTTGAGCCATTACAGCCACAATGTTTCCCGGTCCGATACCGTTCCTGCGCAAGATTTCCGCTAGGTGCCCGGACCACAAATCCAATTGTCCGTAAGAAAGCCGTCCGCAAGAATCCTCCGTACCGGCTTCCACAATAGCCGTTCGCTCCGGTGTACGAGCCGCCTGCTCCATCATCAACTGATGAATAACCTTGTCCTGTGGATAAGGGCCGGCAGTATCATTAAACGTATGCAGGATCTCCAACTTAAGCGCCTCGTCCAGCAGCGGCAGATGTTGGATTTCCATCGTCGGCTCGGCAGCGATTGCCGTCAGCACAGTTAAAAGGAAATCGCAGAAACGCCCGGCCAACGCTTCGCCGTAACCGGCAAACCTACGACTGAATCGCACCTCCACCCAAAGCCCGGCAGTGTCCCGTTTAAGCAGGAACCGCACCGGGAAAACGTCAAGAGGCGCGGATTGAGAGTGGAGTTTATCATAGGCGGCAGCCAGTTTAATGATCTCCGGCATTTGGCCGTCATGGTTCAGCTTCAACCGCTCCAGCATGTGTTCCGGTGCATAATCGCTGTAATTGAAACCTTCCAGCACCACCTGTTTAACTAGGCCGACCATCTCTTTAAGAGCCGCGCCGGGCGAAATCTCAGCCCGGCAATAAAGCGGGTTGTTTTGATACTGCCCCGCATACTCCCCGACAGAGGGGGGAAGAATGCCGATGATCAACTCCGTTGCACCGGTATAACGATGCAACGCCGCCTTTATTGCGGCTAAGAAAAAGATGAACAAACCGATATGGGAACCTCTGGTGATAAGGTCCAATCGGTCGGTCAAAGCAACGGATACGGGACGAACTACCGCTACGGTGGTCCGACTCTGCGCGTCGCCGTCCAGGTTTTCCAATAAAGGAAAAACCGGCACGTCCCATTGGGGCGAAAGTTTTTTCAGCCAGTAATCTTCTGCTATTTTTTGTTTGATGTCATCCACGTTGGTCGCCGTATCTTTTCAAAACTCTTTTGGGTGTTAATCGCTTATCGTTTTGTTATCAGCCGATTAAATGTATCTATTAAAAATCAAACTGGACATCAATGGGTTTGCTTTGTAGTTCGATCTCGCCGGGAGTCATGAAATCCAGCTCCCCTATCTTGGCATAGGGGTTGTTGATGACTGCTTGAACCAGTGCCAGGAATCGGTCCCTCATCAATAAGATAGTCTCTTTCTTAAAGATGTGGGTACTAAACTGGAAGGCACAACGGATCCCGTCATTCTCTTCAAATGCTTCGAAACAGAGATCGAATTTGCTGCGTTTGTTGCCGTGCCCCAACTGCTTCACGGACAATCCGCCGCCGTCTTGGGGTTCCGCCTGTTTGCGGGTACTCTTCTGAGTGGAATCCTGCCAGATAAACACTGCGTCAAAGAGCGGATTGCGGCTGCGGTCTTTTTTCAGCCCCAATGCGTCCACCAGTTCCATGAAGGGATAGTCTTGATTTTCAAAGGCGTCCAGGGTAGTGGTTTTGACTTGCAGAAGGAAGTCCTGAAAAGACATCTCCGGCAGTGGCGCATGTCTCATAACGAGAGTTTTGACCAGCATACCGATCATCGTTTGCAAGTCGGCATGATTTCGGCCGGCAATAATGGACCCGATAATAATATCTTCCTGACCGCATTCCCGCGCCAACAATATGGTATATACAGCCGACAACACCATAAAATAGGTGGCGCCGCTCTCTTTGATGACGGCGTTTAATCCGTCCCTTACGGCCGTGTCCAACGTAAAGCCGAAAATATCCCCTTCAAAGCGCTGCACGTCGGGTCTGGGGAAGTCCAAGGGCAAATTCAAGCGGGGGATGTCGCCGCCCAGTTGTTTGAGCCAGTAGTCCCGTTGTTGATTTCGTTTTCCACCCTCCATCAGATTGGTGTGCCATTCAGCGTAGTCCTTCAACTGGATGGTAGGCGCCGGCAGCTCTTGGCCGTTATAGAGTTTCAAGAACTCATCAATCAAAATATCCAGCGAAATGCCGTCCGCAATAATATGGTGCAGATCGATCAGCACCAGATGCAGGTCAGGTGCAACGGCAACCAAGTGAACACGAAACAGCGGAGCAACGGCAAGGTCAAAGGGAGTGAATACGGCAGCGGCCAGCGCCTTGATTTCTTCACGTTGCAACGGCCCTTGGGTGTTTGCAGGGCGGAATTTTTCAAAAGAGAGGATGGTCACGTCCATATCCACGTCCTCATGAATCACCTGCACCGGCGTACCGTCCACCAGCTCAAAGGAGGTCCGCAATGCTTCATGACGTTGACTCAAACGGCGGATGATCTCACGGAAACGAGCGGTATCAAAGGGTCCTTCCAATTGCAGCAGCGCCGGGATATGATACGCCATGGCTGCGCTCTCCAATTCATTTAAAAGATACATACGTACCTGGTCGGAGGTGGCGGCGTAATAGGGTTTAAACGCTGCCGGTTCAATCGTTTCAAAGTCTTTCTTTTCCGCAGCAACGATCAGACGGGACAACTGCTTGATAGTGGGATTGTCGAAAACATCATTCAACAACAATTCCACACCGAACTCTTTGTGAACTTTGGAAATAATGGAGATCACCAGCAACGAGTGTCCGCCCAGATCGACGAAATTATAATTAATGCCGATTTTTTCAACACCCAGCACTTCTTCCCAAATAGCGGCCAGTTTCCATTCCACCGCATTTCGCGGCGCTTCATATTCATGGTAGGTAGAGAAATCAGCCTGAGGTTCCGGCAATGCCGTGCGGTGGATTTTCCCGCTGGGGGTGCGGGGCAGTTCCGCCATTGGGATAACAAAAGCAGGAATCATATAAGAGGGCAATCGGTCCGCTAAGAAATCGATCATCCCGGCCTGATCGCAGCCGTCGGCAGCGACTGCATAGAGACAGAGCACCTGTTCACCGGTACCGCCGACCCCGTCGGAATCGGCGGGATTGTCCCGTAACATAACGACGGCTTCAGTGACACCCTCCAATTGCAAGAGGACCGATTCGATCTCCCCCGGTTCCACACGGTATCCCCTGATCTTGATCTGAGCATCCTTGCGTCCGACAAAGACGATGTGACCGTCAGCCGTATACCGGCCCATGTCGCCGGTCCAATAGAGTTTCCCCAGTTCCTGGTGGGAACCGAACACTTTTTTAGAGGCCTCGTCATCGTTCCAGTAGCCCAGGGCCACATGGTTACCGGCAACAACAATCTCGCCCGTCCCCATATCGCCGACCTCTTCGCCGTCGTCGTCCACCAGCATCATTTGCAGGTCGTCTATCGGTTCACCCAGCAAAATCGTAGCGTCAATCTCACTAGGTTCGAGCATCCAGATGGAATTGATGGTGGATTCCGACTGTCCGTAAATATTAGCAAAGCGGGAAGTGGGGAAATGGCGCAAAAAAAGAGTCACGTCATCCTCCCTGACGGCTTCACCTCCCAGTACCACCAGTCGCAGTTTGGGAAAAACTTCATTTTCCAGTTGGCGGGTGAAGTAGCGGTACAAGGTGGGCACGGAGTGCCAAACAGTGATTCCGCTGGTAATCAATAAACCGGAAATATTAGCGAGATCGGGATTGTCTTTAACGTTGTAAGGAGATAACCGGGCACCACTGAGCAATGCACTATAAATATCCGGTACGGCTCCGTCGTGACTGAAGGACGCCAGTAAAAGCAAATGATCGGCCTGGGTGATGTTGAAGCGTTTGCACCATTGATCGGCAAAATAGACAACATTCTCATGGCTTTGCACAACCCCTTTTGGCTTGCCGGTGGAACCGGAAGTATACAGGATATAAGCAGCACCATCGGTTTGCACCTCCCGTTCAACCGGCAAATTGGAGTGCGCGGCAGTAATGACCTCTTCCACCACAATCACAATCGTAGTGTTGTTGCTTAAGCGCTGCAAGGTCCCGGCCAAGGCAATGTTCTTGCGGTTGGTCAAGATCAGTGACGATTGCGAATGGTTGCACATATGGTGCAACCTGCTTTCGGGAAAGGAAACATCCAACGGCACATAGGTTTTCCCCGCTTTCAATACTCCCAATAATGCATAAATCATATGGATCCCGTTTTCAAACAGCAAGGAAATATTGTGCCCGCCGTTACTATTGGCTTGAATGGATTGACAAGCATCCGCCACAGCTCGGGCCACCCGATTGCTTAATGCGTCCAGCTCCATAAAGGAAATCTTACCCTGCCCCGTATTAAAAATTAGTTTTTCCGGTGTGCGCGCCACCTGTTCAGAGAATCGTTTTATAATCATCTTTTATCACCTATAATTTGGCCGGGGTATAACACAGCATGTGTGTATCTCCAGGCATTCCATTTCGTTTTTTCACGTATTCAGCCTCTTAAATCGCTAGGTAAACAGCGGTTTATTTGTCCACTTCAAAAATAATACTGATCCGGGCGCCTTGGTGACAATTAACCACGCCTTTGCTGTTTTCAGCAGGCATCACCCTGGCCCATGCACCGGCATAGGAGTCGCCCATAACAAAGAATCCCCATACCAGGTCATGCAGTTGGCAGCCGTTATCGCCGGCCTGATAGAGTCCGGTGACGGTTTCGCAGCGTTCTTGTACCAGCCAGTTCCTGCTTTTCAGCGCTTCATCCACCAGCCGCCGCCACTGGGTTTCAGAAGTAAAGCGCCCGATATAAACACCGGTGCCGCCATAGCCGATGGCAGGTTTGAGAACCATTTGCTCCCGCTGTTGGAGAACGCACTCTGCCAGTCCCACCTGCTTACCGTGGAAACTGGTTGTACCGGGCACCAATTTTCGGGACCAGGGCACGCAGTCTTCCATCAGTTGGATTTCTGAGGCGCTGAAAGAGTCGTGGTAACGGGGATCCGACAGCAGCGCCATGTTCAATTTATTGGACAACAACGCCGTAATAGGCCCGTTCATCAACCGGATATTCCCGGCTTTGAAAACATCCAACACTTCAGGTGAGACAATACCGTTGTTCAGTTCCACCATGATATGGATTTTCTTTCCTTTGTAAAAGACACACCCGTCCGTTATCTCCAGGTGTTTAAAATCACACATGAAAATGTCTCCATGGAGATTGCCCGGCATGTGGGCCGTCACTTCCCGGTAGAGGTGTTTCAAGTAGGCAAGATCGCTGTTGGAGCTGTTGTCTTCGACACCTACGGCCACCAGCAAAGTATTGACGGCAGTCGCCGTATCTTCCGCCTCTGCCCCACCGGCGGAGATGATATGCTCCAGCAGCACTCGAAGCATGTTCCGGTTGCGAATGCCTACGTTTTCTCGACTGAAGAACCGGGTAAGAACCGGCGTTTTATGGACCAACGCTTCCCACATGGGAACCTGCAAACCGCCCAAGCTGGCGGAGACGTTGTACTCGATACACTTCAAACCGGTGGGAGAAGATAAAAAATCTCCCCGCCCCAACAGGTTGTCCAGATGGACGGCGGAGACATTGCTCAACTGGAGCCGGGCCAATTGGATGGGGATTTCGAAATAGTCGCTGATCTTTTGCGGGTCATTGTTGAATATCCGAGCGGGCAAAGATCGCAACAAATGAAAAAGACCGACGGAACAACGTTGGAATTCCTCTTTTACCGCTGCACTGATAAACGTGGGCCACGGTTGCAAACGATGGAGAGGATCATTATTTTCCAGACCGACGTAATTTGAGGCCTCCAGCACGGCGGGATTCTCTCTTGCGTAATCGTAAAAGCGATCCTGCAAGTCTGAAAAGCGTACGGCTTTTTCTCTTAATTGATCAATAGACTGCATTATTTTTCCTTCACAGCGATGAGTAAGAGGTGGTGTCAACCGCGACTGAGTTTCCGCTTTTTGGTTTCGGCGGGGGTATAAGCTTTTAACTGTTTTGCCGGGTCGGACGCGATGTTGGTCAACAGAGTCAGGTAGAGTTCCATGAGCTTTTCCATTGTCGCGGGCTTGAACAATTCTTTAAAATAGTGGAACCACATTTCCATGCCGTTTTTATACTCCCTCAAATAGCAGACCAGGTCGAATTTAGGCGGTTGGGGCTGATCTTCATGAAACGGTTCGTAAGGGTTCAATGTCTCCTGCAACGCGTTGCCGAAGGTGGACATATTAAAAAACACCGAAATCTCAGGGAACTTAATTTTCAGTCGTCCGCAGACCAATTCCAGCGGGTAGTCCTGGTGTTCGATGGTTTTGATGGTATGTTCCTGAATGCCCTTGAGGTATGCGGGGAATGATTCATCAGCGTTGACCGAATTTTTCAGCACCATGGTATTGACAAAAAAGCCGATGATACTCTTCAAATCCTCGTGCTGCCTGCCTGCACCGGGAACCGCCAGCATCAGCTCTTGTTGACCGGAGATATGGGCCAACAACATGTTAAATGCCGCCAACATGACCATAAACAGGGAAGACTGATTCTCCAGGGCTATCGCACGCAGCTTTTGGGTGACCTCTTCGGTCAACACCACGCGGTAAAACGCACTGTTTTTTTCCCGTAGCTTGTCCCGATTGAAGTCGTAAGGCAACCGGACGGCAGGCGTCGCACCATCAAGCTGTTCTTTCCAGAAATCCACAGCAGCGCTGATATTGTCCCCCTTGCCCAGTAAATCGTTGTGCCACACGGCATAATCTTTGTACTGGATTTTTAACGGGGTCACGGCGGGTGACGCACCTTTTCTCAGGGCATCATAGATCAGTGAAAATTCATGGTTCAATACATCCAGAGACCAGCCGTCGGAAATGATGTGATGCATGTTGTAGGCCAGGTCGTACAACTCTTGGTCAACTTTCACCAACAAGACTCGGAACAACGGCCCCGTGGTTACATTAAAGCCGGTACCGGCAAATTCCGTATACAACCGCAAGCGTTCACTACTCTTTCGGCTTTGGCTTTCAGTTGAGATATCAACGGTTTCAAAAGGCAGCGCCGTACTCTCTTGAACAACTTGGACCAGTTCATCGTTTTCTATTTTAAAGCCGGTCCGAAAAGCGTCGTGACGCTCTACAATCATCCGGAACACCGATTTAATCACTCCTTCATCCACCGCGTGCGGCAGCGTTACCCGCCCAGGCAAATTATAAGAAGCATCGCTTTGATTGTCGCGATTCACAAACCACAGCCGCTTCTGGTTATAAGACGCAGGATAAAAATCCCGAGTCCCGACGGCAGGAATAGCTTCAAAAGCATCCTTCTGCAAACCGGTGATCATGTCCGCCATTTCTCTGACGGTGGGAGCTTGAAAAACTTCGGCCAGGTGCAGTTTCACATTCAACTGTTTATGCAGCCTGGAGATCAGGATGGTTGCTTTTAATGAGTGACCGCCCAATTCGAAAAAGTTCATATCAATACCGACGTTCTCATCTTCCAAATCCAAAACCTCGGCCCAGACCTCCACCAATTTGCGGTCCAGATCGTCTCGGGGCGGTGTGTAGTCGGCAGCAGTATCAATCTGGGCGGCGGGTAATTTCCGCTTATCCACTTTGCCGTTGGCAGTGAGGGGAATTTGGGGAATCTGAATGAAATAAGAAGGAATCATAAAGTCCGGTAAGTTGTGCATTAGAGCTTCGCGTAAGTCCGTCACATCCAGTGTTTCGCCGGAAACAAAGTAAGCCGTCAAGTATTTTTCACCGGTTTCATTTTCCAGAACCAACACAATCGCTTCTTTGACATCTTTCAAGCTGCGCATGGTGCTTTCAATTTCACCCAGCTCAATACGGTAGCCCCGGACCTTAACCTGAGAATCGCTACGCCCGATGAACTGAATATTGCCGTCAGGTAAACGCCGCGCTAGGTCATTGGTGCGGTACATACGCTCACCTTCAACCAGAGGATCGGACATAAACTTTTCAGCAGTCATTTCATTATTATTATAATACCCGCGCCCAACGGCAGCACCGGCAATATAAAGTTCACCAACCGCACCGATAGGTTTCAAATTGAGCCCTTCATCCATAATATACGCCCGTGTATTGGCTACCGGTTTACCGATGGAAGGGAATCTGTCGATCGGTTCACCCGGCGTCATTGTCAATACGGTGACCACATGGGTTTCAGACGGTCCGTAATGGTTGTGCAAATAAACCTTATTCTTGTGCAGGTACTCCCTGAAGGCGTCATTTACGACCAATTGTTCACCGGCTGCCACGATGTGACGGATGTTGGCGGGAAACTTATCGCTGTACTCGGATTCAGAAAAAACAAAATTCAAATATGCCGGCGGTAAGAACAACTCGGTGATTTTGTGCTTACGCACCATTTCAAACAGTTGCAGTACATCGTTCTTGAGGTCCCGGTCCACCATGAATAATTCGCCGCCGGAAAGAAGGGTTGAAAAGATCTCCTGAGCAGACACGTCAAATCCGATGGAAGCAAATTGCAAGACTCGTTCCAAAGAGAGGTTGGTGTGGTCCATTTCAAACTTTACCAGGTTGGCTAGGTTCCTGTGCTCCAGCATGACGCTTTTCGGTTTTCCTGAGGAACCGGAAGTAGAAATCAAATAGAGCAAGTCTTCAGGTTTACTGGATTGATCCAGGTTCGTGTCCGCATGAGCTTCGATTTCCTTGTCCAGTAGGTCGACAGCCAGCAAGCCGCGATTTTGTTCCCTCAGTCGGGGTTTGTCTTGGTCCCGGATGAAGGCGATGCCGCTGATGGTTTCCAGAACATCTTCGGCAGGCAAACGGTTCCCGTTCTCAATCATCTTTCGAACCAGTTCCTCCAGGGTCAATTCACCTTCCTTTAAGACGGTCAACGCGACTTCGGGATCTTGCAGCACCAGTTTATAATCGGAACTGCCATAGGGTCCGCCTGCAATTACCGGGGCATCGATGCCCCATTCTCTCATCAAAGCCACACTCTGGTGAAAGAAATCTTTAAAATAAGAAAGTGTGCGGATACCAATCAGGTGCGGCTTAAAGTCGCAAACGATCTCTTTTAACTGCTGGAAGCTGTCGAAATCAATCTGGGATTTGCATATCTTCCCGTTAACCCCTTCTTTGAAGGTTTCGCGCAGATGGGTTAAAAGATACATCAAGCCCAACGGTTCGGTAATTTCACCATGCAAGATGTTTTTCTTCTCCGCACTGAACAGTACCGAAAGATCCAACAAAAGGACACGCAACGCATCCGCTTTAGGAGTAACGACTTGGTATCGAGATTTTGCCAGAGCCCGGTAATCGGGAACATAAGGGGAATCATCCTGAATTAATCGGACATCACCCAACTCCCGGCGCGTAATGCCGGCATTCTCGATCAGGTCGTCAAAAGAGGTGATCTTTGCCGGTAAATAGTTGTCGTATTTGCCCACCAGTTCTCTTTCGGAGCAAATCTTCATCTGGTGAGGCAACACATGCAACAAGCGCTCCTTGTTCAAGAAATACTCATTCATAAAACGAGCAACGTATTGACGGGTAAAACTCTTCGGATACGGCAAGGTTTCGGGGATTTCATGGAAGGCGGAGGTCATGGACCGCTCAATGGCGTCCTGAGTAACGCCGCTGTCCAATGCAATCTGCATCATGTCGGTACTGGGATGGACTTTGAGCAGGAAGACATAAGGGAAATGAATCCACTTCAAACTCTTGATAACATTCAATGTGGACATGGCCTCTTCTTCGGTCTCAGTGGGGAATCCATGCATGGTGAACAGTTCCACGATGACATTTGGATATTTGGAACAGAAGTATTCGGCGTTCTCCCTTAATTTATCGATATTAAGATTCTTCTTAATCAGTTTTTGCAGTCTGGGTGACGCCGTTTCCAGAGCCAGCCCCACATTGACGGTACCGGCTTCCACCATCAGGTCGATATAGTCCTTGGTGAGTCGGTCGGCCCTCATTCCATTGGGAAAAAAGAGCTGCACATCCATTTTATTCTTCAACAACATCCGATAGAAACGGGAACTGTTTTCAGCATCCAGGTTGAAAATTTCATCTACGAAAGCAAACCGTTTGACACCGAGGTCATAATAATATTTGACCTCTTCAAAAATGTTTTCAGCACTGCGGGCCACATTTTTTTTCTGCATGGTGCGGTGACAGTAAGCGCATAAATAAGGACAACCTCGTGTGGCCTGCATGGAAACGGCATGTCTTACCATGGCGTGGCCGATAAAATTGCTGTACTTGCGGCAATCAATGAGACTGCGGTCCGGATGGGCTATGGCGTTAAAATCAGACTGGGGGCGGACCGGATTCAACCGAGGTTCAACGCGAGCGTGCTGCAATCCCAGCAAAGCGGTAAATGAATACTTTTCCAGAATATTAGATCGGGACAAAAGCAAACAGGCACCGCTGCCGTTTAATATAGACAGGATTCGTTCGTCCGGGTACTCATGGTCAATCGGCAGATAGGCACCGCCGGCTTTTAATATGGCCAAGATACCAACTACCAGATCAATGGACGGCTCCATAATCACCCCCACAATCCGGTTGGGACCGACGCCGCGGGACTGCAAGATACGGGCCAGTCGGTTGGCACGGGAGTTCAGTTGGTCGTAACTTAAAGAAGGCGGCTCGTCGTTGTTGCCTTGCTGTAAATGAGCAACAGCTCTCTTTTCAGGAGTCTTTTCCACCTGCTGTTCAAACCAGCGGTGAATAGGCATGCCCGGTGCTTCAATGCGGGGTCCGTTAAAAACCTCCATAAGCAACACACGTTCCTCCGCAGTCAGCATGTCAATACGATCAATAGGCATATCGATTTCAAACAGTACCTGGTCCATTAGGTGATCGAGGTGAAGAGCGATGCGATTAATGGTATCAGGTAAATAGCGCTGCGGATTGTAAATGAGTTTCCAGGTAATTGCTTCTTCACGTCTAGTGAAAGCAAATAACATATTTGTTGGAATACGGGCCATATACTCTTTATCCTGAATATTTTCCAACAACACCGCAATATCGAAGAGGGGGAATTCGCCTTCTCCTGCCTCCGGTTCCAATTCTTTCACCAAAACCTCAAGCGGGTAACTGTAATGCTCCATGGCCTCCAGCACAATCTGCCGGACCTGTATTAATAATTCTTTAAATGTCGTACCATCTTTAATTTCACTTTTCAACGGCAAAACCGTGTTAATGAATTCCCCGTCGGTATCCTGCCGATAGATAGGACTACCCACCACGACGTCGCTGCCGTTATGGTGGGCATACCGTTTCAGCAAGGCCGTTATCAGTGCCGTCATAATCATATGCAGCGTATGGTCCGAACGATTACTCAATTTCATTAATTGGGAAAAGTGTTTATCGTTCACTTTAAAAGTAAGGGTCTCTTCGGCCCTCTCGCCTTTCCTGTGATCATAAGGAAAGACGCATTTGCCGACGTCGCCGCTGAAGCGGTTATGCCAGTATTTCCGCTCTTTTACTTTTTGATCGGCGGCTATAAATAATTTATCCATATTAGTTGTTTCAAACATGTGCCCAACCTCCTTTAAAAGCCGAAATCCGTTTGAGGAATTTCCAGCTTTTGATCAATAAAATCATGAGATATTTTTATTTCATCCAATAACATTGGATCATCTATATTGTCCGACACAGACCCGGCAATATCTAAAAAATAGTCCAGGTAACGACGGATGGTTTCTTCTTTAAACAGTTCTTTACTGTAGAGTGCCGTTAATTTCAAATGGTGATTCATTTCAACGGCACAAAACATCAGGTGGAAATCCAGTTTACAGTCATCTTCCCGTACCACCTGCTCAGCTAGAGGACCGGAAAGAAAAACAAATGCGGCGTCCGCTTCAATTGCGGGTGCCGGACGTCTTTATGGGCATAGCCCACCACCATATCATCCAAGCGTCCCAGTTTATGGAGCAAAATGCAAAATACAGCCTGCAAAAGCGTGGGCAAGGTTGTATTATACCGGACGGCCAGGTGCTTTAACGCATCGGTCCGGGCAACGGTTATATCACGCTCCGTCCATTTACCGGCAAAAGGACCATTATGCGGTGGTTGGAAATCGGCTGAAAGCTCTAGACGCGGTACGTCACCGGCCAATTGCCGCTGCGCAGAATCCGACTGCGGAAATGGTTGTTCCAGGTACAGCAAGGGCCGACCGTTTTCCATATTCAGCGCGGCTTCTTCTCTGGAAACAACGGTTGCACGTAAGTCGCCGGATTCGCCGA
>Ga0210347_1130195_pt1 | contig 12735 bp, 10 predicted proteins | sample S456metaT_FD_159705 | JGI IMG/M metagenome (GOLD analysis project Ga0210347, IMG submission 159705) | Metatranscriptome of estuarine sediment microbial communities from the Columbia River estuary, Washington, United States - S.456... | ecosystem: Environmental > Aquatic > Marine > Intertidal...
ATACTTAATACCGGTGAATATTCGTTTGCTATTGCTTCCAGCGGCGATGAGGCCTTGCAATTGGTGAATAAGCGACTACCGGACTTGATCTTGTTGGACATCATGATGGGTGATATGGATGGTTTCGAAGTATGCGCCCGTTTAAAAAAGGATTCCCAAACCGCCGAAATCCCGATTATTTTCTTGACCGCCAAGGTGGCGGTGGAAGACAAAGTCAAAGGCTTCGAGCTGGGGGCTGTGGATTATATAACCAAACCATTCGATGATGCCGAAGTATTGGCGCGGGTAAAAACCCATGTCCAATTGAAATTAACCCTGGATATGGTCAAGGATTGCAACCTCCAGTTAACGGAACATCTGGGTGAGATGTTGTATTCCTATGAAGAACTCAAAAAAGAACAGGCCGAAGCAAAATCCGGGGATCCATCCAACATAAAAGAAGTGACGGCCAACGCCACCCACGAAATCAATCAGCCGTTGACCGTACTGCAAGGTTACCTGGAATTGTTGAAAGAAACCATCGACCCCGGCTGCATGACCCCGGCGCAAATAAAATATCTTGATCGTATGGAAAATTCGTTGAAAAAATTGATGGTCACCGTTGAGACCTTTCGCAAATGCACTTCCGGTTTGGAAGGCGAATTTCCGCTTTTTTAATAAATTCCAATGAAACGAAAACTAGGTGGAATAGAAAAAGCGTTACTCTATACCGACAGTCATTTCCCGATGAATGCGGTGGTTGTCCTACGTATGGTGAACGGCCCCAGTGAAGCGGTTTTGCACAGGGCATTGTCCCGATTGCGGGAGCGGCACCCGTTATTGAATGCTCGTGTGGTCCGAGAACGGGGCAATATTTATATCGATACCCAGGGAACGGCTTTGCCCTTGTTGAAGGTGCTGAGCAGACAGGGAACCCGGCACTGGAAAGAAATTGTGGAAGAGGAAGTGAATACCCCCCTGGATGTCCATACCGGGCCGGCACTACGCTTGACACTGCTGACCGGGTCATCGGAGACCGGTGAAGCAAACGCCTCGGATCTGATAATTACGTTTATGCATCTGATCATGGATGCGCCTTCCGCCGGCAATTTGGTGCATGAACTGTTGGAATTATGCTCGTTACTGCTCAACGGACAGGACCTGCCGCCGCTGGAAGTTCTGTCTCTGATGCCTGCGGCGGAATCGTTCTTCCCTGCTAAATATAGAGGTGCGGGTGCGGTACTGCAACTGATTCCTTTTTTCCTGCGCCAAGGGGCGGATGAAATTCTTTTTAAACTGCGCGTGCTGGGAAAACGAAAAATTCCTGTGTTCCCGTCGGCAAAGGGAAAAATTTTTTCTATGGTCTTTTCCAAGGAACTGTCCAATGAATTGCGCAAACAGTCCCGGAAACATTTGACCACCGTCAACAATTTGTTCAACGCCGCTATTTTAAAAGCAGTGTACAATCGCCGGCATGACGGACGGGGCACGGTGATGCGGAATTTTAACTTCGCAGACCTACGACCCTATTTGGTGCCTTCCCTTGATCCTTGTTTCATGGGCAGTAATTTTTCCATGATGCGTTTTACCGTGAAAATTAAAGCGAACCCGGATACCTGGGAACTGGCAAATAGAATCAGCAGGATCACGTATAAGTCTTTCAACCGCGGCGAGAAATTTTTAAACAATCTGGTCAGTCCGTACTTGATGCGGATGTTTTTGCGCTTCAAATCCTCCCGTATGGCGGATACGGCGCTCAGTTACACCGGATCGATTCCGGTAAATGACCAGTACGGCGCAATTAAAGTACGGGACATCCATGCTTTTGTTTCCAATTTCGTTATCGGTCCCGAATACACCGCCCAGGTGCGCTTGTTTGATAAGCGGTTCTATTGGGACATTCTCTACTTGGACTGCGATATGGATTATCAAGAAGCGGCATCTGTCGCGGATGAGATCCGTCGTATTCTGGAAGACGCTGTTAAGGAGCAGGTCCATGAGTAAAAGCACTCTGGAAAAAGTGTCGACTCTGGTGCGGATCCAATTGGGGGTACGCAATGTTAATGGGGCTGATCGCTTCATGGAGGATCTAGGAGCGGAATCGGTGGACCTAGTCAATATTATCGCCGCAGCGGAAACTGCCTTTGACGTGACCTTTGATGAAGACCACCTGCCCGGCGTACGCACGGTAAACGATCTGTGCCGATTGATCGATCAGGCCGGTTAATCCTAAACGTTACCAATGCCTGAATCAATGGAAAATCTGTTGTCGGTGTTGCTGGAGCGGGCGCAAAAATCACCTGAAGATGAAGCGTTTACTTTTCACAATGAGGCCCCTTGCAGCTACGGGGCATTGGGGCTGGGTATCCGCAATACAGCCGGATATTTAAGCGAACGCGGCATGACTCGGGCGGCGCGGGTGTTGGTGGTGATTCCCAACAGTCGGGAATTCTTTTTTGCTTTTTACGGTATCCAGTTGGCCGGTGGAATCGCCGTACCGGTGTTTCCCGGTTCAGGAAAAGAACGGGTGCTTAAACTGGCTCATCTGTGCGGGGCGGATTATATTTTGTTTTCAAAAAATGCCTCTGCCAAAAACACCAATTTAAGATGTGAAAATTTTGTAAGCGACCGCCCCTGTTTGCCGTTGTATGTGGAAGAAATGATCAGCAGCAGGCACTCGTTCCCGGAGAGGGCCTCGGAGGATACGGCCTTCATCCAGTTTACTTCCGGCAGCGTTGCCGAACCCAAGGGAGTGTGCCTGACTCACGGCGCATTGATGGTCAATATCAAACAGATGATCCGGGGCATGGCAATCACCGAGCACGACCGCTTCGTCAGTTGGTTGCCGGTTTACCACGACATGGGCCTGATCTTGATGACCATGGTTCCTTTTTACTTGGGACTGCCCCTGACATTATTGCCCACCGGTTTGAATTATATCAGAAGCTGGTTGGAAACAGTGCAGCAAAAGCGCGCCACGTTCACAGCGGCCCCGGATTTTGCCTATCGGTTTTGTAACGCATATACCCGTGAACCGGGACGGCACGATCTGTCATCGTTGCGGGCGGCGCTGAACGCGGCGGAACCTGTGCGACGTTCTACTGTTGAAAAATTCGAAAAAAATTTCGGCCTCAAAAACATCATGCTGCCGGCCTACGGTCTGGCGGAAGCAACCGTGGGCGTCAGTTGCGCCCGGCCCGGTGCGCCGCTTAAAACGGATGCCCACGGCTTTTCGGCTGTAGGTAAACCCTTTGCCGGTATTACCGTACGCATCCGCAAGTCTTTGTCTCTGTCCGATGGGCATATGGCGGGCGTGGGTGAAATTTGTATTAAAAGTCCGGCCCTGACCGTCGGCTACCTGGATAATCCCGAAGCAACAGCTGCATTGTTTACCGATGACGGCTATATCGCTACCGGTGATCTGGGTTATGTGGATGAAAGCGGTGATCTGTTCATCGTGGGTCGGGAAAAAAACGTCATCATTCAGGCCGGTTTTAATATTGCCGCCTGTGAGGTAGAGGAGTTGATCGATCAACTGCCTTTCGTGCGCCGCTCGGCCGCGGTGGGTATCGACCGGGGCGGAAACGAAGGGGAGCAACTCTTTATCGCGGCTGAGGTTCGCCTTTCTGGGGCGGATGATGCCGATGAAGAATTGACCATCCAAATCGTCCAAGTGTTTCATCGTCAATTCGGCTTTCGACCGGGACGGGTCTGTTTGGTGAAACCGGGAGTTATTCCCATGACCTATAACGGCAAAATTCGGTACCGGGAATTGGCCGCAATGCTTTCCAATGGCCCGTCGGCTTAAGAAAAATTAAGCTGTTTTGTCTTGGTTTCCACTGTTTGCAGGAAAGTCTTGATCTTTTCGTTTAAAAGAGTTTTATCCCGGATCAGTTCCTGGGCGTCAATACAAGCCTGTTGGAAAAGATCATGGTGGTCCTGCATATCAGCCGTTTTAAAATCAAATCGCCCCGACTGTTGCAAGCCGGCAATAATGCCGCCGCCCCGCATTTTCAGGTCGGTTTCGGCAATATGGAAACCGTCGTTTTCAGCAACGATAACAGCCAACCGCTGTTTGCCTCGTTCCGTTATGTTGATGCTGGGAAAAAGATAACAATAGGATTGCAGTTCACCCCGTCCTACCCGACCCCGCAACTGATGTAATTGCGACAAGCCGTACCGGTCGGCGTCTTCCATCACTATAATGACGGCGTCTTTGACGTCGATTCCCACTTCGATGACTGTAGTGGCGATTAATATTTTGATATGGCCGTCGGCCAACTGTTTCAGTGCGTCATCTCTTTCCTGCGCCGGGGTTCGCCCGGTTATGGTTGCAAATGGAATGCCTTTGAATATTTTCTTGAAATAAGCGGTCTCGGTTTCGATGTCTTTTAATTCACTGAAAAACTCGGACTTCTCAATCAACGGTAATATGATATACGCTTTGGCACCGTCGTTGATCTTCATTTTTAAACCGCGGTAAAATTCATCCCTCAATGCCGTCCGTTTGATGCGGGTGATAATCGGCAGGCGGCCTTCCGGTTTGGTTTTGATGGTGGAGACCGCCAGGTCGTTATAAAGCGAAAGCAGCATGGTGCGTGGAATCGGCGTGGCGGTTGTCACCAGTAGATCAACCGCAGTGCCTTTATAATAAAATGCCGCCCGTTGCGACACGCCGAAGCGATGCTGCTCGTCGATCACCATCATGGCCGGATTCTTAAAGCGGACGGTCTCGGTAAACAGGGCATGGGTCCCTACCAGCAGGTCGATTTCGCCGGCCGCCAGTTGTTTCAAAATTTCTTTGCGCCGTTTTGGCGGGGTGGAACCGGTCAACAGAGCGCTTTGTTTGTCTCCGAAAATGCGTTGCGCATTATTAAAATGTTGACCGGCCAATATTTCGGTAGGTGCCAGAAAAGCACCCTGGAAACCATCTGCCATAACATAAGACAATGCAATAAACGCCACAATGGTTTTTCCCGAACCCACATCCCCTTGCAGTAATCGCTGCATAGCATAAGGACTTTGTAAGTCCGCCGTAATTTCGGCGCAAGCGGTTTCCTGATCTTCAGTTAAACGGAAAGGCAATTTCCGGGCAACAGCGACTTTCAATTCCGGGGTAATGGTATAAAACCGGCGGCGCGGCACCTGCTGGAATTTTTCACGGATGTATTGCAACTCCAATTGAAAATACAAAAACTCACTGTACACAAACCGCTGTTTCGACCTAGTCACCGCTTCTTCATCCCAGCGATCCGGGAAATGGATTTGTTTAAACGCCGCCGATACCGACGGGAACCCGTATTTCCCGATGCAATATTCCGGCAACGGCTCCGGTTCATCTTCCAGACGATTGAAAATGTCCGTCATCAGTTGTTTCAGTTTGCCGGACTTGATGGCGACTATGGAACGGTAAAGAGGTTCCACCGGATGTTTGTTCAGATCTTGCTCTTTATAAATCGCGGGGTTCACCGCCTGAAAGATTTTTTTATTTACTTGGAAGCTTCCGTACAGGTAAGCTTTCGGGTTCTCTTTGAAGAGATCCGCCAGATAAGGCTGATTGAAAAAAACAAGGTCTGCTTTTTCACCGCAAACCGTGACCGTGACCCGAAGCACCGAAAGGCGGCGGCGGAAATTTCGAGACAAACCCCAGCTTATTACGTCAAAAGGATATAGTTTTGTCAGTCCCGGTTCGAAAATTTGAGCTGGGCGGGTGAAATCGATATATGACGCAGGAAAATGCAACAATAAATCTTCCACCGTAAAAATATTCTGTTTTTCAAAAAGGGCTTTGTATGCGGCACCCACGCCTTTAATATGATCAACGGGAGTCGTAAGTTTCAGAGACATTTAACCGTAAGAATCAGCCGCTTCGCCCTTGTATGTGCCGCTGTGGTCGCATGTGGACAAGAGGCGGCGTGTCGGGACCTGACGGGCACTAATACGAATACAAATACGAATACGAATGCGAATGCGTATAAAAAAATCTCAATAAAAAAGAGTGACTTTTTTATAATCCACAACAACGTTTTTTATGCCCGGCAGCAACTGGAACCAATCATACAAAGATTTTTTAACCTTAAAATTGGTTTGTGTCGCACTAAAAGCTTCGTCCAACACTTCCGGCGAGAATGCCGTGCCGTTGACCTTGAGCTTGTCAAAAAGGAACCGCATGCGATAGTTTTCACATTCCATAGTGCCGCTTAGTTCCACTTCGATGTCTCTTAGAAAGGTGGGAACTTTTTCATATTTCTTGCCTGCCAACTTCACTTTGATAATACCTTCCACCTGGGCTTTTTTGTCAAGTTTCAACTTGATGTATTTGACCTCGGGGGTATAGCGTTTGACATAGAAGAGGTTGAGATAGGCGTTCAGCTCTTCCTCTGAAAAGGTGACTTTCTTCAGGAACACCGAATGCCGTTGCTTATTCTTGGCGAGACGCATCAGCGTCTGTTCCACCCGCTTGGCTTTTTCCACGGAAAATTCTGAATCGACGGCGGAATGGCCGAAGGTGCCGGCAAGAAATACAAACAAAATAAACAGTGATTTTTTTTTTATTTTCATAACCATCATAGTTAGATTATAACCTGTCTACCATTAATTTTCAATCGATTTTCAAAAAATAACGTAACTGCTTGCGAAAATAATTGGTGTTCCTGGGCCAGGATGCGTAAACTGAGGCTTTCTTCGTTATCGTCGGCATGGACGTTTACGGCCTGTTGCAGGATGATTGGTCCGGTATCTACGCCGGGGTCGACGAAGTGTACTGTGCAACCGCTGATTTTGACGCCGTAATCCAATGCTTGTTGCTGTGCGTTTAAGCCGGGAAAGGCGGGCAATAAGGACGGATGAATATTGATGATGCGCTTGTTGAATGCCTGAAGCAGTGTGTCGCCCACGATGCGCATATAACCGGCCAGGCAGACCAGTTCCGTGCGGTGCTCATGCAACAGATCGGTCACGGCTTGTTCATAGGCGGTTTTTGGCTTCAGTTTACGGGGGGAAACGTAATAGGCCGGCACTCCTAATTGGCGGGCTCGTTCCAGGCCTCGTGCGTCTTTGTTGTCGCTGATGACCAAAACGATTTCAAAATTCGCGCCGGGTTGCAGCGTGCTGCGGTAGAGGGCTTCAAAATTGGAACCTCGACCGGATAAGAGTACGGCGATTCGTCCTTTTTGGGTCATGGATAATTATCTCCCTGCTGGATTTTTGGTGAAAGTGAGATGCGCGGCGATGTTTGGAAATTGAAGAATGCCGAAGGGGGGAGTCGAACCCCCATGAGATTGCTCTCACAGATACCTGAAACCTGCGTGTCTACCAGTTCCACCACTTCGGCATCCTATCCAATTTGGAAAATGGAATTATAAGGCTTTTATAGAGGTTTTGTCAAGCCCTTTGCCTGGAAAATGTTTGCAAAAGGATTTCAAAACGAATATTTCCCAAGCTCTTTTATTACCGAAGCATGCGCGGCTGCTCTGTCTGTAGTACTTCCGGGTTCGGTTATTACGGTAATAATATATCGTTTATAATTTTCCATGCTGACACTGTGACTTTTTTTGTCGGTCATGGAAATGGTGTTCCCGGTCCGTTTGAAATTTGCAAAGCGGCTGCTTGTGGAAAGAACGTCCGCTGCTTCCTGAAATTTCCGGTTGCTCTCCGAAGCGTCGTCGTATTTGAACATCAGCAGTCGAAATTGTCGGTATTGAACATAAACGCCCTCTTTCAACGCGAATAAATCTTTGGTATCGAATTCGTAACTGTTATACAGAGCCAGATTGCCTTTCAGGTAGGTGACCTTGATGATCTGATCCTTGAATTCCGTAGGCAACAGGTAGAGAATTTCAGGATCCGCACCTTTTTCCTTAATTTTTCCGGCGGTTACTGTTGCCGCTTCCCGAAGTGTTTTCAAGGTTTCGGGTTTAGAATCGAAGCCGATTACCGTAATCAAGAAACTGCCTTTTCTGACATTGAGGTAATAGTCTTCAAGCAGCGCGGCATCACCGGTTTGCACGGGCGTTCCATTTTCGCCGGTTTTAAATGTATAGATGCCGTAGGCGGACTGAGGATTATTCATCTGGTACAGTTCCAGGTTAAAAGACTGTGAGCCGTTTTCATAGCTGACGGTAACAGCTTGTTTGAAACCATATTCATGATAGACTTCCGCTCCGCCGTTGATCAAGTGGAAAAGGTCTTCACCCTCCACGTACTGCGGTTCGCCTTTGGGTTTCCAGTCGCCCATTTCTCCGGCCTTCGGCAAAAAGGCCATCATCTGGTCGGCACTTGCCTTCAATTCCATTGGTCCGATGATAGCGAATAATATTAAAAATATGCCGATAATAATACGTTTCATTGGTTCTCGTTCTCCTCTGCTTCGTTCTATTTAGATGTTCACGCTCTCTTGATCTTGGCTGCGTCAACATCCGTACTGCCCAGTTGGTGTTGTCGGGCCATTGTGATCATGGCGACGTTTTTTGCTTCCAGGCCTAGAAAAGTACAACAATAAGCATCCACCAGTACGCGATCCGTGCCGGCCACGATATTGTGGAGTTTTTTTAATTTCCCAGGTCCGAAGGGTCCGTTGGTCGTAATGAATTCGGTGGCATCCACTACGCATAGGTCGGGTTTACGCAACAGGTTCAAGTCGGCGATGCATTGGGATAAGAAGTCCACATCTTCGTAAGCTTTGGCGGCCTTACCGTCCTTGCCCATGTGAAAATAGCTGTTGGTGGAATAAGGACAGGCCCCCATCATGTTCTTCAACACGCCGGTGTAATGGGTGCCGGCATGGTTCTTGGCGATAGGGATGTTTATAAACACGTCGCAATCCAATAACCCTTTGGCGACTTCGGCTTCTTTTAAAGCAGTACCGCCGGGGATTTTAACTTTTATATAGGGACCGGCTGAACGAAGTTCTTCCAATTCCTTGCCGTATTTCTCCGCCAAACTGCTGCGGTTCCAATAACGCTCTCCTGTATTGGGAATGCCGGTAACTTCCCGGGCTCCGGCGTCAAAACACATTTTTATTACTGCTATGGCGATGTCGGGGTTGACGATGGTGCCGGGGTTGCTAAACGAAGAATTCACCAGAACGGCTACTTTGGCACCCTTCACATTGAATCTTCCGATTCCGCCCAACATGCGAACCGCTTTCATAGTATTTTCGAAATAGTTCTCACCGTTGACGATTGCCAGGTCCGTAACTTCCCTGGGATTCTCGACTACAGCGGCCAAGTCCGGTATGACGCTTCCGCCTATCACCGAACCCACGCCGAAGGCGGTACCTGTTTTTAAAAATGTGCGACGACTTATCTTATTTCCCATTTGTGTCTCCTTTCGGCAGGGTGTACCTGCCTTTTTTTGTTTATTTTCATTTAATTTTTTAAACGACCTCTTAATCCTGTAGGTCGCCGTTCAACCTGCCGCGTACCACGTACCACGTGCCGCGTCACATTAGAATACGGATTTCAGTTTATCAAGGTTTTCTAAATACAATTCATATTCCGCCAGTTTGCCTGCCCGTTCTTCCGCAGAAATACGCGCCGCCCCATAAACAATAAACGGAGGCAGAGTTTGCATGCCGGTAAAATACAACATGCCGTGCTGGATATGGAAAATCACTTTGTCGATGTCTCCGTTTTTCCCGTCCGCGCCGTAGGTAAATTCAGGACCGCCGGTGGTGAAGGTCAACAGCGCTTTTTTGTTTCCGAAGACGCCGGTTTCATAAACCCCTTTACCGCCGCCGTAGGCGTAGCCCATGGCAAAGACGCGATCAACCCACCCTTTTAAGATGGCCGGCAATGAAAACCACCAAAGGGGGAAATTAAAGATGACCATGTCCGCCCGGTCCAGTTTCGCCATTTCCAGGTTCAGATCGTCTGCAAAAAGATCGTTTGTAAAAGCGTGGACCTGCTCCTGTTGAACTTTATAATGATCGGATTTACTAAGAGACTTAAAATCCCCGCGCCCGGCAACGGGATTGAAGTTCATTTTATACAAATCGGAGACCGCTACGTCATGCCCGCAGGCTTTATAATAGGAAACGGCCTTGTCTTTCAGGGCACTGCAAAAGGATGCTTCATTTTCATGAGCATGTACGATGAACACGTTCATTGGCGTCCTCCTTGCATCTGTCTACTGAATCGATTTTTTCTTTTTCCATTAGAATTGTTCATAGTACCGCCTGCGGAAGTGGTTGTCAAGACCCTTACGCCTTCTTTTTGCCTACGGTTGCAAAACACTATGTGCTCTCCGAGGGCAAGGGGAGGCCTGGAACCCCATCATCCCTGCGGGAAAGATCCGATTTTTATTTTTTTCTAAAATATCAGACATTATGGGGGTTGAATTCTTGGCGATTTTTGTTTAGAATGCTCTATGCAAAAAAAAAATACGCCCGTCTTTTCCGACAACGATGTGAAAAATTGGGTTCGGGACCTCTACAATCTGAAGGTCTCTGTTAAACCACTGGTCAGCTACTGCGATTGGAATTTTCTCGTAACAACCGAAGATCAAGAAAAACAACGCTTTATTTTTAAAATCGCCAACAGCGACGAACCTCTGAATTCGCTGGAATTGCAAAACCAAACAATGGATTTCCTAGTAGCTAATAATCACGAGATTAACTGTCCTAAGGTTTGTAAATCCACCGAAGGAAAGTGTATTACCCGTATAAGCTCTCCATCGGGTTCCTATCACTACGTGCGGCTGCTCTCTTACTTGCCCGGTACGTTCATGGCTCATCTGGATAAAAAAGACTACTCACCCGACTTGCTGGAGAATTTCGGTCGCTTCCTGGGTTCCATGGATAATTCCCTGAGCAACTTCTCAAACACAACACCAGGGTACGCCGTGGATTGGGACTTAAAAAATTTCATGGTGATGGAAGATCGCCTCAGTGCCGTTACAGATCACGACCAACGGCGGACCGTTCATTATTTTTTGCAATTGTTCAAAACCGAAGTCCTGCCGAAGCTTTCCCATTTACGTTTCTCAACGATCCATAACGATGCCAATGACTACAATGTCCTGACCGGTATAAATGCCGCCGGCCAAAGAGAAATTTCCGGAATCATTGATTTCGGCGATATGGCGTATACGATTACCCTTAACGAACTTGCCGTGGCAGTTGCCTACGTCGTCCACGGACAAACCGATCTCCTGGAAACGGCGGCCCATGTGGTCAAAGGGTACCATCAAAAATACCCCCTTAAGAAACTTGAAACAGACTTGCTTTATTATCTGATAGGCGCCCGTTTGAGCCTTACCCTTATTATGTCGGCTTATACGTTGAAACTGAGCCCGGAAAACGACTATTTAAACGTCTCCGTCCCCCCCGCCTGGACGGCCTTGCAAAAGCTGACGGCAATCAACCCGGACCTAGCGGCCTCCCGATTCCGAGCAGCCTGCGATTTGCCGGTAGAATCGGACGGCCTGGAACCGGACCATATTCTGGAACTGCGACAAAACCATTTAGGTAAGTCGTTGAGCATTTCTTATAAAGAACCGTTGAAAATAACTCGTGGGTTTATGCAATATTTGTATGATCATACCGGTCGCGCCTACCTGGACACAGTAAACAACGTGTGCCACGTCGGCCATTGTCACCCTCGGGTAGTGGCCGCCGGTCAGGCGCAAATGGGGAAATTGAATACCAATACCCGATACTTGCACGATAATATCGTCCAATATGCCCAGGAACTTTGCGCTACGCTGCCGGATCCGCTCAAGGTTTGTTTTTTTGTAAACAGCGGCAGCGAAGCCAACGAACTGGCTCTGCGTATGGCGCGGATTTACAGCAGCAACACCGATTTTGTCGTTGTAGACCATGCTTACCACGGAAATACCAACGCCGTTATCGAAATCAGCCCTTACAAATTCAACGGACCCGGCGGCAAAGGCCCAGCTCCCCATATTCATACCGCCATGATGCCTGATCCTTATCGCGGACCCTTTAAAAAAGACGACGCCGGTGAAAAATACGCCGCCGATGTGGAACGAACCTTCAAAAAACTGGAGGCCGCCGGCAGGAAAGCCGCAGCTTTTATCCATGAATCCATCCCCGGTGTAGGCGGCCAAATCGTTTTTCCCGACAATTACCTGAAACACGCCTACAAAGCCGCTCGTAAATACGGCGCAGTCTGTATCGCCGACGAAGTGCAAATCGGATTCGGCAGAGTAGGTACGCATATGTGGGCCTTTGAAACCCAGGGCGTCGTGCCCGACATCGTTACCATGGGCAAACCCATCGGAAACGGCCACCCGTTGGCAGCCGTTGTAACCACCCTTGAAATCGCCGATGCCTTTAACAACGGCATGGAATATTTTAATACTTTCGGCGGCAACCCTGTTTCCTGCGCCATTGGGAAAGCGGTGCTGGATGTGATCAAAGAAGACCAACTGCAACAAAATGCGCAGGAAACCGGTGCCTATATGAAAGCCGGCCTTGAGGATTTGATGCCCCGTTACCCGCTGCTGGGCGATGTTCGCGGCATGGGACTGTTTATCGGTATTGAATTGGTCAAAGACGACCTGCTCACGCCGGCAAAAATTGAAACGTATTATATTGCCGATCGCATGAAAGAAGAAGGAATCCTGGTTAGCGTGGACGGCCCGCTATATAATGTGCTGAAAATAAAACCGCCCATTGTCTTTAATAAAGAAAACGCAGACCACTATATTGACACTCTGGACATCATCCTGAAGGAATCTATTCCCGGCTGAATTCCCATTCAACCTCGTTTCAGCCGCATCAGTTCCTACCTC
>Ga0210347_1125018_pt1 | contig 12603 bp, 7 predicted proteins | sample S456metaT_FD_159705 | JGI IMG/M metagenome (GOLD analysis project Ga0210347, IMG submission 159705) | Metatranscriptome of estuarine sediment microbial communities from the Columbia River estuary, Washington, United States - S.456... | ecosystem: Environmental > Aquatic > Marine > Intertidal zone...
GTTGCTGCCCAGGAAGAGTTTTTCCAATAACCGCAGGTCGTCTTTATCGCCGGTACGGGCGATTAGTTTTAATCCTGCCAGTTTCTCTTCGATGGAGGCTTTGGCAATGATTTTATGAACGACGGCTTTGAATTCAGCGTAATCAGCGGCAGTGCAATTTTTACCTAGGTACAGCAGTGCGGCGGCTCGGACTTCGTAATAGGGATTTTTTAATAGATTCGACATTATTTTTTTGATGTCGGGGTTCCATGGATTGATGCGAAGCATGGCATTGATGGTGTTGCGCATGACGAATCCGTTCTCTTGGCCGGCTTTGAGAATATTCAATAAATAACTCAACTTACTTGTATCCTTGAACAATCCCACCAGCTTGATACCAACGTTGCGGACTTCCCAGTTGCTGCTGGAGAGGTAAATGTTGATTTTATAAAAATAATCGTCTTTGTAAGCATCGACATTTTTGGAAACCACGTCTAAAAACCGCCCCGGCGGCATCATGGACAGAGGGATGTTGCCGTTCTTTTTTAACAGCTTGCGCTTGAAAATCAGCAGTTCGGTGTTTTTCAGCATCAACGATGCCAACAAATACACGGAGACGCCGATAAAGGTCAACGAGGTCAGTAAAATGATATCACCCAACAGCCGGGGTTGAAAATTCATGCGGTAAAAAATATATTTAGCTTCCATTAAAACGATCACCATCAAAACCGTCGCCAGCAGCGTTTTTAACGTAGGCACCAGCAATTCCGACGATTTGATCAGAATACCTTCATGATACAGTTTCTTTTGCAGCACCACCGTCCTGATGACGGAAAAGAGCAGGAAAGCCAACGATGTCGCCAGAGCCAAACCGGCGAAGGTCAGTTTTGTTTTCACCAGCAGGAAAGCCAGTGTCACATTAACGACCAGCATAAAGAAATTCAGCAGCATCGATGTTTTAACGTCGATCCGCGCCGAGAAAATTCGCGCAGTAAATGCCTGAATCCCCCAGCCTACCAAACCGACGGCATAGAACTTCAAGGCCAGAGCGGTATTGATTACATCTTGATGATTGAAACTGCCCCGCTCAAACAACACCGAGATCACCGGTTCCGCCAGGACGATCATCAAGACCGATATCGGCGTCAACAAAAAAATATTGGTTTTAATCCCGTCCAGGAACAATTGACGCGCTTTTTGTTTGTCGAACAGAGCAATGGTTTCGGAAAACTCTTTTAAAACCACGCTGTTGATCGCCTGGGAAATTATTGCAAAAGGAAGCCGGTAAACAGCCAGCGCGTAATGCAGGAAAGAAACCGAGCCGACGCTTAATCCGACGGCCAGCCCCTTGCTGACGATTTCGGACGTCTTGGACAAGATCACGTCGATAGTAATGGGGGTCAATTGAGCATAATATTTCTTATTAAAGGTGCTGCCTATGTCCAACGTCAATTTATAGGAAAACTGCAACTGCGGAATCTTAAAAATTCGCACTATAAAAGGCATCAGAAAAAGAATCTGCATGAATCCGCTGATCAACACACCGTAGGCCAGCGAATAAAGACCGGCGGAAGAGTGAAACAACAGGATACCGGTAATAATGCCGATGGAAAAGAAAATCGACGAGGCCTCGGCAATTCCGAAACGGTTGAAGGCTTTTAAATAAGTGGTCAGCACCGAAGCCACCGTAATCAAAAAAAGATAAGGCATAATCAAGCGGGTCATCTTGATGGTTTCCACCGCCATGCCTTTTTTCGCCAAATCCGGAAAAATCGTATTGATAATAGCCGGTGCAAAAATCAACAGCAGCGCAGTCGCGAGTAACGACAACAACAGCGTAAAGTTTACGATGGACGAGGCCGCTTCCCATGTTTTTTTCCGGGAGGTGCGGTGGAAGATGCGCGAGAATATAGGCAAAAAGGCATTTTCCAAGGCATTCTCAGCAACAATACGGCGCATAAAATAAGCAACGGTCAAACTCAGGGCAAAAATATCCATGGCCCTGCCGGCTCCGAAAAATGCCGCAATGAATACGTCCCGCATCATACCGCCGAAGCGCGAAAACATGATCCCCAACGAGCTACCCATAATATTGGATGCCGTGCTTTTGTCGATATGGATCTTTTCCACTTTTTCCAGGTAACTTTTCAACTGGAAGGTCTTTTGCGCCGTGCCGAACTGCAACAGGGAATCTTCTTTGAGTTCCATCGGCCTGACGATAGGTTCGCCGTCCAGACAAACCGTCCCTTTGAGGCGGCGCACAATGATTTGTTCTTCGTAAGAGTCGTCCCCTTCTTTTTTGCGGGGGATTTTATTTTTAACTACTTTCAGTTCCAGCAGGGTACTGTCTTCGCCGCCGTCCAGGTAGGTATCGCAGAAATAGGAATTCCCCACGGTAGTGGTGTCGAAAATTAATTCGATGCTTTTTTCTTCGTCCTTGGGCTGAAGATAAAATACTTTGATCTGAGAATGATCCGCCTTTTCCTTACCTTTCATCAGTTGTTCCAGTTCCTTGAGAATAAGGTCGGTGCTGTTTTGTTTTTCCACTTGACGCAGCTTCTTTCTCATATAGCACAACGCATCCGAATCGGACAGCGTTTCCCTGATGGCGTTGAGCAAAATCACTTCAGGCACATAAATCGATTGGCGTTTTTCATTATAAAACACAGATTCGTACACCACTTTTGCGCCGCCGATCTTTTCCACTTCCCGTGCATTGAGGATCTGGTGGTCGCCGGGTAGATTGATCTTAGGAATCAAGATAGACGGAATCCCCAGAGTAGTAATCTCCTTAATCGTGCCGGCTCCCGCACGGGACACAATCAGGTCGGAAATAGAATAAATTTCATCAATATTGTCAAAGTATTCCTGAATAATCAAGCGGCCCTTAACGTCGCAGGGAATGCCGGCCTCTTCAAAAATACTGATCGTCTCATCATAGGCCTTATATTCATCGGAAAAGCCGCGACCGGTAGAAAGAATCACCGTAATGTCGTCCTGTGCCAGCAACGTAGGAATAATCTCCGCCATCGCGTTGTTTATACTGCGGGCGCCGCCGCTGCCGCCGAAAACAAAGATCACTTTGTTTTTTTCAGGAATATCGTACTTTCGCTTGATATCTTCGTTTTTGGAAAAACGAATAGACTTGCGCAACGGGTACCCCGTCACCACCACCTTATCGGCGGGAAAGAAACAAGCAGTAGAAGCAAAAGAAACCCCTACCCGGGCGGCAAACCGGGCAATAAACCGATTCAGCCTGCCGGGTACGGCGTTTTGTTCATGAATGAATACTTTTAAGCGTAAAATAGACGCGGCAAACAAGACCGGGGCCGCCACATACCCTCCGCTGCCCACGATGAAATCAGGCTTGAACTTTTTCAGCAGAAAATAACTTTTGATGGTGCCCAGAAATATAAAGAACAGGGCAAGCAACGTATTGAGGCTTTTGATCTGTTGGGGGAGACCTTTGGATTTCACATCTTTGAAGGGGATCGGTTGGGGAATACTTCTGACGATTTTGCTTTCAGCCCCTCTTTTGGTGCCGATATAGAGAAATTCCGCATCCGGATACTGCTCTTTCAGTTTCTCGTAAATAGCAATATTAGGATAGACATGACCGCCGGTGCCGCCGCCTGTGAATACTACTTTCATTTGTTTCATATTTTTAATGCATCAGTATATCATAAAATGGGATTTCAGTTCAAAGAATAATTTTATTTATTTTGAATTTATGCGTTGAGAACATCTCCGTAGAGGAGCAGGGACATTTGTTCAGAATCCAAGTATTTGGGCAGGATGCTGTTTATATCGTCTACTGAGGTCGTGTTGACCATTTGGATTATTTGCTCGGGATTGAGCACGTCATCTTGAAACAATTCGTTGTTGATGTGAAACCGCATCATATTGACGTTGCTTTCCAGACCCAGGATGATGGAGGATTTAATCGAATAGCGCGCCCGATCAAGTTCCTCGGCGGTAATACCTTTGTTGCGCAGCTTTTCCAGCTCCTCTTTCACCGCATCAATGCACTCCGACGCATTTTCCGGCTTGATGACGGCATAGATCAAATGCATGCCGCAATCGTTGTAAGCATCGGTAAAGGAACTTACCGTATAGGCCAGGCCTAAATCTTCCCGGATCCTCTGGAACAAGCGGGAACTCATACCGGAACCCAGCACGTCGTTGATGATCATATACGGATAACGGTCCGGGGAGTTCATGGACACTGCGTCAAAGCCCATGATCATGTAAACCTGACTAAGGGAGTCATTTTTTTTATTTTTGGTGAAAGTGCTGAAGTTGGGTGAATCCACCAGAAAACTCCGAGGTTTGGAAGCAGGAGCATCTTTAAATGCGTCATTGGCAAGGTCAACCAATCGTTGATGTTCGATTTTGCCCACCGCAGACAGTACCAGATTATTAGGTGCATAATTGTTCACGTAGAAATCGTATACCTGATCTCTTTCCAGCGCATTGACCGGACCGACCCTACCGCCTACAGGGAATCCCAAACCGTTGTTTTGATAAACGTTGCGGTAAAATGTTTCAAACGCATTGGTTTCAGGATTATCATCCGCCTCGTAAATTTCCTGCACCGCCACGCTTTTCTCTTTATTGAATTCCTCATCAGGGAAGGTAGAATTTCGCACCATCTGAGTCAGCAAGTCGAAAGATTCCGGCAAGTGTTCGTCAATCGCCTTCAAATAAAATTGCGTAATCTCTTTGCTGGTAAAGGCATTCAACTTGCCGCCCAGGCGATCGGAAATATCCGCGATTTCCTTAAGATTATATTTTTCAGTACCCTTGAAGAGCATATGCTCGATCAAGTGATAAATACCATTTAATTGAACAGATTCCATACGGGAGCCGCCGCGCACCGTGTAACTCATAGAAAACGAGGGGAAGGCCGGAATATATTCGCTAAGTACTACCAGTCCACAATCCAGTACACTTCGATTCATCATGTATTTTCTCCAATTTTGCTTTCTCAGCCGTCAACTTCCGTCACCACTTCCGTTACAATATCCGGCACTATTTGCAGGCAGTTCATTGTAACACTGAAAATAATGAAAGTCAAAGGAACTTAAAAAGAAAGTTACTCATCCAATCTACGTAATTTTTGGTTGATTAGCTCCAGGGCAAAGGGATTGCCGACCTTCTTTTCCAACGGCAAGTCATTATAAGCAGCACTGCCGCCGCAATCTTCCGGCGGACAGTCGCCGGTGCCGGCAATACAAATAGGAAACACCGGGTATTTGGAAACCGGCAGTCTCTGTTCGAAAACGATGTGATGACGCCAATCATTTTGCAGATCGTAGATATATAGAAATTGTTGATTCACTCGTTTGAGCAGTTCGACCAATTCCACTTCGTTCGAATAGGCGCTGTATTCACCGAAATAGTAAGCATCCATAGCAGTATCCACAATACGGAACTTGTCGAAAACAAACGAATACATATGATAATTTTCCCAGCCCAGCACCGCTTGCAAGATTTTGTGGAACCGCTTAAACGTAATATCCCGATCAATCACAAAGCGGCGTTCCACCAGCGGCAGGGCATCCTGTAAGGAAACTTTGAATTGAAATAATTGATCTTTCATGAGGCATCAGTATATAGCAACACCGGAAAAAATGCAACACCGGAAAAAATGCACGCCCGTTTGTACGAGTGCTCCGGCACAGCGGACTTGACTTTTAAGCGGAAACACCATAGAATATTTTCTAAATCCAATAGGATTTAGAAATTCAAATTACAAGGAAGAGCACATGAAAAAAACAGCGTTAATAGTATTAATCGCAAGTTTGCTACTCTTCTGGTCCTGCGGCACGGCTAAAAAAACCGAAGAAACCAAGCCTACACAGGCAGAAGGAACGACAGAAATGAAAAAAGAAAGTACCGGCAATCCATTTTTCAGTGAATTCGATACTCCTTTTCATGCCCCCGATTTTGCCAAGATCAACGTAGAAAATTATTTACCGGCAATCAAAGAGGGCATCAAACAGCAGCAGGCAGAGATTGACGCCATTGTTGCCGACAACGAAGCCCCCACTTTCGCAAACACCATCGAAGCACTTGAAAGAAGCGGCGCTTTATTGACCAAAGTGAGAAGCACCTTCAGCACCTTGCGGGCAGTCATGACCAATGACCGGATGCAGCAAATTGCACAAGAAGCGGCACCTCTTCTGTCTCAACACCGCGACAGTATCAACCTTAACGAAAAACTCTTTGCCCGCATCAAAGCGCTTCACCTGAAAAAAGATTCGTTGAATCTGGATGGACCTCAAACCAAACTGTTGGAAGACTATTACAAAGATTTCGAACGGGGCGGTGCCAACCTAGATCCGGAACAAAAAGAAGCTTTTAAAAAAATCAACGGCCAATTGTCGGTGCTGGGCATTCAGTTCGGTGACAACATCCTCAAAGAAACCGACCGCTTCAAACTGGTTATCGAAAAACAAGAGGACTTGGTCGGTTTACCCCAAGGCAGTATCGACGCAGCCGCCCTAACCGCCAAAGAAGTCGGCATGGACGGCAAATGGGTGTTTACTATTCATAAGCCCAGCTTGATTCCTTTCTTGACCTATTCGGATAAACGGGATCTAAGAGAACAAATGTTCAAAGCTTATATTAATCAAGGCAACCATGACGACGACCTGGACAATAAGAAAATTTTAGTACAAATCACCAAACTGCGCCAGGAAAAAGCCAAACTGTTGGGCTACAAGACCCACGCCCACTTCAGATTGGCGGACAATATGGCCAAGAACCCCGAAACTGTTTACAAGTTCTTGATGCAGTTATGGAAACCCACTCTGGAAATGGCCAAAAAAGAAGCTCTGGCATTACAGGAAATGATCAAGAAAGACGGCAAAGATTTCAAACTGGAAGCCTGGGACTGGTGGTATTACACCGACAAATTGAAAAAAGAAAAATACGCACTGGACGACGAACTGTTGCGTCCCTATTTCAAACTGGAAAACGTCCGCCAGGGAGCCTTCGACACAGCCGGCAAACTGTTCGGCATTAAGTTCATCCAACGTCCCGATCTACCGGTTTACCACGAAGACGTCAAAGTGTTTGAAGTACAGGAAATTGCCGACAACACCCATGTCGGACTTATTTATGTAGACTATTTCCCCCGTACCGGCAAACGAGGCGGCGCCTGGATGAACGAATTCCGGGCCCAATCCAACCGCAACGGCACGATGATTCGTCCCATCGTAACCAACAATGGTAATTTCTCCAAACCCACCACCGACAAACCGGCATTATTGACTTTTGAAGAAGTCAGCACCCTGTTCCATGAATTCGGCCACGCCCTGCACGGTTTATTGTCCAACGTAACCTACGAAGAACAATCCGGTACCAATGTAGCACTGGATTTCGTCGAGCTGCAATCCCAGATCATGGAAAACTGGGCCGGTCACCCGGAAGTTCTCAAAATGTACGCCAAGCACTATCAAACCGGCGAAGTAATCCCCCAGGAACTGGTAGACAAAGTAAAAAAAGCCTCCCTCTTCAACCAAGGCTTCACCACCCTTGAATACTTAGCCGCTGCACTGCTGGACATGGATTGGCAGACCCTGGAAAATCCCGAAGGCGTAGATGTCCTCAAATTCGAAAAAGAAAAACTGGACAACCTGGGCCTGATCCCCGAAATCGTCGTCCGTTACCGCAGCACCTATTTCAGTCACATCTTCTCCAGCATGTATTCAGCAGGCTATTACAGCTATGTCTGGGCTGAAGTCCTGGATGCCGATGCCTTCGAAGCGTTTAAAGAAAAAGGAATCTTTGATCCGGAAACAGCGATGTCTTACCGCAAAAATATTCTGGAAAAAGGCGGTACCGAAGACCCGATGGAATTGTACAAAAAATTCCGCGGTCGGGAACCTGAAGTGGAACCTCTGCTCAAGAAAAGAGGCCTTAAATAATTCCCGACGGCCCGAAGAATTTCCTGACGACCCGAAGTTAAAATTAAAAACACAGATTCGAAACACGAGAATTAGTAACACCAATTAGTAGCACATTTACCCATGGGGGCGTTCTCATGAACGCCCCCTCGCGGTACTTAAGCACTCTATCCCCTTTATAAATTCTTCAACACCATTGAAACCGAACGTTTTTTTTGATAGAATCATATTTCTTATTTTATTATAAAAAATACAAAGAGATCATCAAACAACAAAAGGATCATTTGGAGGAATTATTATGAAATTACGGGAATTGATTGAGCGCATCACAGCAGACGGCGTTGTGACTACGGAAGAACATCAAATGATTCTGACCGCAGTTTCTGAAGACGGCAAATTGGACCAACAGGAAGCCGAAGAAATCAAACACTTGATGCTGATGATCAACCAGGGCAAGATTAAGCTCAAATAAAGCGTAAATAAAGGTTAAATAAAGGTTAAATAAAGGTTAAATAAAGGACAACAGCAGGTTTACAACATGGCAAAAAATACAAACATATCAACCAAAGCACTGGCAGGTTTCATGGAACTGTTGCCGGCGGACCAAATATTATTCAATCAATTGCGGGACAGCATTCGCCAATCCTACGAACGTTACGGCTTCATCCCCCTGGAAACCCCCATCATTGAACGCTCCGAAGTACTCCTGGCCAAAGCCGGCGGCGAAACGGAGAAACAGATCTATCGGTTTCAAAAAGGAGACAACGACCTGTCATTACGTTTCGACCTGACCGTTCCCCTGGCCCGTTACGTCAGCGAACACATGAACGACCTGACCTTTCCTTTCCGACGCTACGCCATAGGCAAAGTTTTTCGAGGCGAGCGAAACCAGGCCGGACGTTTCCGGGAATTTTATCAATGTGATATCGATATCATCGGCAATGAAAAATTGGCCGTGGTCAATGACGCCGAAATACCCAGTATCATCTATACCACCTTTAAACAACTGGGCTTCGATCAATTTACCATCCGCATAAATAACCGTAAAATCCTCAACGGCCTTTTCGATTGGCTGGGACTGGCAGCGCAAGCCGGCGACATATTACGGGAAATCGACAAAATCGACAAAATCGGTGCGGAAAAAGTCCGTGAAAGTTTAACCGCTCTGGGCCTTGCAGACAGCGCCATCGACCGAATTCTCCAATTCATCAACATAAAAGGCGATAATGAAACCGTAATCGCTCAATTACAGGAATTGGACATCGATCACCCCCAATTTAAAACCGGCGTTGACGAGTTGGCCGAAGTCACCAAGTACATCATTTATTTCGGCGTACCTACCACCAACTTCAAACTGGACCTTTCCATCGCCCGCGGCCTGGACTATTATACCGGCACCGTTTATGAAACCATTCTGGACCAGCACCCCGGCGTCGGTTCCGTATGTTCCGGCGGTCGATACGATAACTTGGCGGAATACTATACCGACCGCAAACTCCCCGGCGTCGGCATCTCCATCGGCCTGACCCGTTTGTTCTACAAATTAACTACTGAAAACATTATCAAAAGCGACACCGCCACCCCTACTCGCGTTCTGGTCTATCCCATGATGGAAGACCTCAAACCTCCGCTGGAACTGGCTGCAAAATTACGCGAACATGGTATCAATACTGAAGTCTATACGGAAAAAGCCAAAATGAAGAAAATCTTTAATTATGTTGAAAAACTGGGCATCCCATTTATTGCCATTGTGGGCGAAGATGAATTCAAAGAGGGCAATTACTCACTTAAAGACATCCGTTCGCGAGAACAGAAGAAAGTTACTTTTGACCAACTGGTGGCTGACGTATCTGCACAATGTAAGCGCACAATGTAAGCGAATAATCAAGCCGGATAGGCGTCGTTTTCTTTCCCGGTGCAGACCGGCAACGGCACTATAATAACAAACTCCGCACCGCCGCCGTCGGAACTGTCCAATGTGATGTCGCCGCCTAAGAACTGCGTTAACTTTGCCGCGATTGTCAGCCCCAAACCGGTACCGCCGAATTTACGAGTGGTAGACGTGTCCACCTGACGGAAGGCGTCGAAAATTATATCCTGCTTGTCCTGCGGAATACCAATACCGGTATCCGAAACGCGAAAAAACGCATTGCCGGTGTCATGATCATAATAAGCATCCACCACGATTTCACCTTGACGGGTGAACTTAAAGGCATTCTTCAAAATATTTCGAATGATTTTACTTAATTTGTACCGATCACCGGTAACCGTCATCGGGAAATCCCGACCTACCCGAACCACAAAAGACAATTTCTTAATAAGAGATTCCTTAACGAACATCCGTTCCGTATGCTCCAGCAATTTACGCACCGAAAAGTTAACGCTGTCTACCGTCAGTTTAGACGTTTCGATACGGGCCAGATCCAGGATATCGTTAATCAAATCCAATAAATTATGACCGGCATCGTTGATGATTTGCAACGCCTCCGCTTTCTGAGGATCCGACTCCTCTTCCAGCAGGATATTGGCAAACCCCAGGATAGCATTCATAGGAGTCCTGATCTCGTGACTCATATTCGTGAGGAACTCACTCTTAGCCCGGGAGGCCGACTCCGCCATTTTGCCGGTTTCCCGCAATTCCGTTTCCACCCGCTTCCGTTCAATAATCTCCTTTTCCAGGTACTCGCTTTTTTCCCGAAGCGCTTGGACATGTTCATCATTCACAATTGCCATAGAAAACAACAGACTCAATTGAGTCAACAAATCCGTTTCATGTCCGTGAATTTCTCTATCGCGGCATGAATAAAGATTAAAGGTACCAAAAGGTTTGCCCTTGTCCAGCAGCGGGACCCAGACAATGGTTTCGATTTCGAAACGTAAATACAAGCCTCGCCACGGTCGCAGACGTTCATCGAAACGAGTGGCCTGCATTATTTCCACGCGGTTGTTGCGAATAACATCACCCACCGGCGTAGGCATAAGCGACGCATCAATGTTGTAAGCTTCTTGCTGGTAGCTGTCCGGCAGATTGTAGGCAGTAAAAAATTTCCCTTTGCCCTGGGCATCCACCAACAAGATGGAGCCGTAGTCAAAGCCCAAGTTATGACAAATCACAGTCAGCGCCTCACAACAAAACAGTTTCGGTTCCAGTCGGATATCCAGCCGGGCAATCCCGGCCGAAATCCTCCGACTTTGTTCTGAACTCATGGGCTAGTTTTCCAACATTATTTTTTTTTCTTTTTATAGTCGGGATTCACCGCACAATAGGTTTCAGGATCACCAGTGGTCCAGAAGGTACAAGAATTACAATGGATGCATTTTCGTACCTCCGCTTCCTTACCGGCAGCGGATTTACCAACAATAAAAGGATCCGCATGCTGTGCCCGGCCCATAGCAATCAAGTCCGCTTTACCTTCCCGCAGCGTCGCTTCCGCCGCAGCCAGGGAAAATACGGAACCTACACCCACAATAGGCAGCGACGTAAACGGTTTGATTTGGGCGGCCAGTTCCACATGAGGAGTTTCGCCCATTTCTTTAGTCGGCACAATGCGCAGCATGGACTCATAAACACCGGCGGAAACGCTGAGTAGGTCCAGACCGGTTTTTTCCAGCATAGGCATAATCTCTTGGTAATCCTTCGGCGTCAGACCGCCGTCTACGAATTCGTTACCATTAACCCGAATCATCAGCGCAACATCGCCCTTCGCTTTAAGCACCCGGTGCATTCCTTCGAGAATTTCCACAATCAAACGGCATCGATTGACCGTACTACCACCGTAAAGGTCGGTCCGTTTATTGGAATAAGGAGACATAAACTGGTTCAGCAAATAGCCGTGAGTAGCATGAAGTTCCACCACTTCAGCCCCGGCCCGCACCGCCCGTTCGGCAGCAGCAATAAAATCATCACGCAGCTTATGAATATCCTCCGGAGTCATCTCTTTGACTTTATAATCGGGATCGTATTGCGACATCACCGGACAGGGCAGCGCACTAGGAGCCATCAACACATCGCCGGAAACAGACGTCGACGATTGCCGTCCGTAATGCACCAACTGGATACCCGGCACGGCGCCGTCAGCTTTTATCGCAGCAAAAAGCGTTTTCAATCCCGGAATATACTCATCGGAATCCAAACGCATCACCCTGTCGAAAGGAATACCGTCGCCTGAAACCACTGCACAGCCCGTCATCACCATTCCGCAACCGCCTTTGGCCAAGTTGGTGTAATAGGTCGATAGTTTTTCAGAAACAGTGCCGTCGGTTTCAGCATAATTCAACATCCAGGCCGGATAGATAATACGATTTTTAAATGTAACCGGGCCCACAGTCACGGGAGCCAGGGTATAGGGATAGACTTGATGGGACTTTGAATCTAATTGACTTTGAATCATTATTCCTCCTAATAATACTAACTTTCTATTATAATAAATATTGCAGGGATAATCAACGCATTGGGGCAGTAAATCTCATTTCACAGAGCGCGCCGCCCATTAAGTGATTGCAGATATCGCGTTGATCGAACTATCGGAGGTACAATCGGCAGCACCTACAGCACCTACAAAAGGTGTTGCTAAGGATATGGGGTCAGGCACGGCAATTTTCCCAGGGGTTCACCGCCTGTTTTGGTGCATGCAAAAAGTACCGATGGTCAAAATGGGAATATTGGAAGCCTTCGAGCGTTATTTTACTCCGCATGAAGAATTGATCAAAA
>Ga0210347_1214249_pt1 | contig 12583 bp, 11 predicted proteins | sample S456metaT_FD_159705 | JGI IMG/M metagenome (GOLD analysis project Ga0210347, IMG submission 159705) | Metatranscriptome of estuarine sediment microbial communities from the Columbia River estuary, Washington, United States - S.456... | ecosystem: Environmental > Aquatic > Marine > Intertidal...
AGTCGGTCAACACCTCTTCCATACGCCCTTCAGCTTCACCTAAAAACACGCTGGTCACATGGGGCATCAGATCCTGATGATGCAGCATGACGGCAATACCGCCGGCAATGACCGGTATGCCGCGACTTTTATATTCAGCGGCAATTTTGAAGGCTTCGGGTAATTGGGCGGTTAACATAATCGAAAGACATACAAGATCAGGGGAATCATCGAATCGTAAGTCATTGACATTGGCGTCAACAAACTCGATCTCCACTTCACGGGGTACTGCCGCGGCAAATACTACGGGGCCGTGGGGGGGTAAATTAAATTTTGTCTGTCTATCAAGTTTTCGCCACTTGGGATAAATTAACTTCCATTTCATATTAGTCTCATCTTATTTTGTGTTTAATTGTTCTTATTACGAATTTTTAATTGAAACCCACATCCACGTTACGGAGTACACGCACCAGTTGATCGATACCGTCTACCTTCCCACCGTCGGGAAATCGCAACCCTGATTGGATGTCCAGTTCCAATTCCAGTTGAAACATCGTATTGTTTTCGTCTTTTTCAAGCACCAATACGATTGCTCCTTCATCTCCTTGCGGAGCCTGTGCGGGTCTTATTTCCAGCCATCCCGCCAACATGGCCTTAATATCGTTCTCTTGCAAACACCAAGCTGCTTCGGTGAGCGCCCCGAGGGCACCGCCGTCGTCGCTGTCCAGGCAGTAGGTCGGACCTGTCAACCCGTATTGCAAGGCACACTCCCCGATGACGATATTGGGTAAGGTGTAGGAAAACAAATTGGGGCTGGCAAATTTTCCGTTGCCGGCGGCGGTTTCGTAAAACGCCAAGTCGGTGGCAAAGGATCCCATTTGCCCTGCTAAAATGAACCCGATTCGTCGCTCCTGGTCTGCTTTGAGGCCGGCGTCATGGACGGCTATTCCGGCGGCGGCACAGCCGGAACGGGTGTACTGATCGAATCGTCCGTAACGGGAAGACTTTCTGCCCAATAGGGCATTTAATGGGGGAACGTGAAACAGTTCCTCGATTTTTATTTTTTGTGTCCCGCTGTGCAACGTGGTATACATTTCCTCTGTTACCATGGCTGCACCGGATATATATATTTTTTTCATGCTTTTCATCCTGTGTTTACACTGTTTCCAAAATCAGGGCCGCATTAACGCCGCCAAAGCCTGAGTTGCTTGTTAATATGCATTTCTTTGTCGTTTTTTGTTTTTCTGCGGAAACCCGCCCCTCTGTTCTGGGTTCTCCTTGCCGAAAACCGGTGGTGGGCGGTACGTCGTCTTCCGTCAGAATCCGGGCGGAAACCAACGTTTCAATGCCGCCGGCTGCGCCCAGGGTATGACCCAATGCGCCTTTGATGGAAAAAATGGGGAAACGTCTGTCTCCGAATACGGCATCAACGGCGGTTAATTCCATGGCGTCATTATAAACCGTCCCGGTGCCGTGGGCACAAAAAGCACCGATATGGTCTATGCCCACGCCGGCTTTTTTCATAGCCAGAAAAACGGCGGAAATCAAGCCGCGCCCGTCACGAGCCGGGGCGGTGATGTGGTTGGCGTCATTGGCTGCCCCCCATCCGGTCAAACGGGCCAGAGGCGTTAATCCCACCTCTTTGACATAGTCTTCGCCGGCCAACAAAACGGCAACGGCTCCGTCACCCAGCATTAATCCGTCACGCTCCAGATCGAAGGGTCGGCATTGGGTGCCGGAAAGGGCTAATAGGGAATTAAAGCCGGTCAAACTGAATCGGCTGACAATATCCGCCGCGGCAATCAGTACCGATTGACTGCGTCCGGAAGCGATTAAATCGGCTCCCAACGCAATAGCCTGGGTGGAGGACGCACATGCAGCGCCCACTTCCATTACCTGGGTTGTCTCTTTGGTTACGCCCAGTCTCTCCCGTATCCAGTGACTGTAATGCCGTGGTAAATGGGGCAACGAACCGGGCCATGCTCCGGCTTCGATGAATTCCACATCGCCTTTGACGCCGGCCCAGATGATGGTCGCGATGGGCGGCAACTGAGGCTGCAAACGGTTCAGGACTCGTCGCATCAGTGTCTGGGTTAAGTTCTCCCCTTCCTGTTGTTCATCTCGACTAAAGGGGATGCAGGCGGCCATGGAAAAAGAGAGTGAGTCCGCATCATACCGATCGATAGTACCTACGGCACGCTCACCGGCCATCAATGCGGGATACAATCCCTGGTCCGAAGAACCCAATGCGGTTTCGGCTGAACCGCTGAGAAGATAGACGTTATTCATGTTTTTTCAGTAATGCACCGGACTTCCAATCGTTCCGGAATTTTTGGAAATAGTCGGGCCAAACCATCAGCAGTTGATGCTGATAATCCACTAATAATTGCACGGTGCTGCCTCTGGCAATCAATACGCCGTCCGACTCACGCTTGATGTCGTATATATGGTTTAAGCGTACGGCTTCGGTCCAGAGTAAACTGGTTTCAATCCGGAAGGAATCGCCGGGTAATAAAAAATGCCCGTACTCTATATCTAATTTGACAATGGGGGCTTTGATTTCTTCGCGGAAAAAATCAGGATAGTCTATGCCGTACAGTTTGCCCAGGGTAACGCGACCGTCCTCGAAATAATCGACATAACGTCCATGCCACACCACGCCCATTAAGTCGACTTCCTGAAAGCGTACGTTACGCATTGTGGTTGCTTTTAAGGGCGGCGGGGTGTCCGTCTCTATTTTTTTTCTTGCTTGTCTTATTCTCATTTAATTACTCACTAATGTCTCACGATGTGCTCAATACCGGTTCATGACCGATTTTTTTTGCCGCAGGTTTTACCGCCAATCGATAGGCGGCCGTCTGCGTTCCATTACAGGTCATTACTACGGAATATAAAATCGTCCCGTCATCCGGGTTGTTTTGAATCTGTTTGACTAAAACATCCACGAGGTCATTGGGATGAATGGGTTCTAAAAATTTCGCTCGGCGAATGGACCATAAATCCAATTCTTTATCGGCGCACAGTTCCGCCAACAGCCAACCGATATATACGGTCACCACGGCAGGCAGTACGGGATAGTCGGGGAAATGTCCGGAAAATCCTGCGAAGTCCGGGGCCAAACAAAACGAGGCGGCTACGGATTCGCCGGATGTGATGGTGAGGGCTTCAATGTTGCGCAAAATTTCTCGGCTCACTCTGTCTTTTTCTCGGCCAAGATGTGGAACGTTTGTGTTGTTGGGTTTTACTGATTTTTCAGGCTTAACGGCCAACTCCGGTGTGTCCCATTCATCTAGTTTAAATAATGTCAACTCGCATTGTCCCACCATGATCCCGCCTTTGCGAATTTCACCTTTGATGCGCTGGATCTCTTTCATTTCAAGGATATTCCATGCAATCAAATCGATATTGTCCCCGGTATAAACCGGGTCGGTAAATACGACATTGTCGATGCCCACCAGATAGCCGCACAATTGACCGTCTTTGAGTCCGTTGTCGAAAATATATTGGGCGCCGCAAAGTTGGGCGATCATTTCGATCATGGCCAAGGGGGATAAAACTCCGTTCGGGCCGGCAAATATACTGTCGGACGGTACGGTCATTGGTAAGTTTACCGTATTGTCTTTCTTATAGGCAATACCATCGATAAGAAGCATGTTGTCTTTGTGGGGCAACCGCTGCTTTACTCCAAAGCGAATGTCATTGTCTTCTGCCGAACCTTTCATTATAAGCCTCTTAATCTTTCACTGAATTTGTTCGTTTTTTATATACTTCCTGCTGAAAAAGATCTTCCACCCGTTGCCTGAGATCATTTACACCGGCAAAGCTGTTGTCCTCAGCCCACACTGGTGCGAAAAAGCGCATCTTCACACGACAAGGTCTTACGGTGCTGGATTTGTAACCACCTAATGATTCCGTACCGATCAGAGCCACCGGCACGATGGGCACATTATTGTCCGCTGCGATGCGAAACGCTCCTTTGCCCAAGGGATACAATTGCCCGTCTTTGGACCGATGCCCTTCGGAAAAAAACAACAGGCTGGTGCCGGACTTTATGCTCTCTGCGGAGTAGGTCAACATCTCATCCCAAAGTGTCTTTTCGACATCCATGTAGCCGGCGATTTTCATGAATATATTAAAAATAGGAATCTTGAAGGGCCAGGAACGTATGGCGATGATTATGTTGTAATGGGGCATATGGCTGCAAAAAAAGACGTCGGCGAAGGAGAGATGATTGAGTACGTAGACGCAGGGATGGGCGCCTTTGGCTAATTCACGATCCTGGACGCTGAAGCGTATCATGGGCCAGGATAAGCGTATGACGCAACGACCGTAAAATGTTATGAACCATCGTATCGCTAAGGCATGACGTCCGGGCTTCCAGGAACGGTGTAGTAAATAATTGGGGATCAACACCAGTAACCCGATCACAAAAGTAAACGTAAGAAACCAAAGAAAAAAAAGGACATTTACAATTAACCAAAATGCCGTGACGAAACGTCCGTCCTTCGTTTTTTCTTTGAGTGCCGTACTCAACTTTTTGCACCTGATACGTCGATCTCACCGGATTTGATTTTTTCTTCGATCATCAGGCATAGATCGTTTATTGTTCGAATGGAACGAAGTTTTTCTTCATCCATCGTGCGTTCTACTTTAAAACCGAATTGTGACTGCATTTCAATGACCAGATCAACCATGTCCAGGCTGTCCAGGCCCAATTCATCGAATAACGTTGCCTCCGGATGGATTTCCGCTTCAGTTAGTTCGAAGAGTTCTACAAATATACCAACCATAAATTCATAAATTTTTTCTTTTGTCATTTTGCGTATTCCTTTATTATCAGTACGGCATTCACACCGCCGAATGCAAAGCTGTTTTTCAAAAAACAGGAGATTTTTTTCCTTAGTCCCGCAGCCGGAACGTGATGAAGGGATGCTGTTTCTTGAGCAGGGGTTTCCAGGTTGAGCGACGGTATTAAGCGTCCGCTGAGCATCATCTCTAAAGAGGCCATGGTTTCCAATACACCGCTGGCTGCCAATGTATGTCCCATGTGCCCTTTTAATGAACTTACCGGAACGTCTAAGTCGCCGAACACTTCCGTCAGGGCCTGGGATTCTGAAATGTCACCGGCAATAGTTGCTGTGGCATGGGCATTGATGTAATCGATCTCATGGGTTTCCACACCGGCGTTTTTTAAGCCTTTCCTGATACAGGTGGCGATGCTTTCGTGCGTGGACTGGGCCATGGAGGTGGGATCAATGTTGGTATAATAACCGACGACTTCTCCGTACACTTGGGCGCCTCGTTTGAGGGCGGATTCTTCCGTCTCCAATATAAACGCGCCCGCTCCTGCTCCGCAAACCGTCCCGTCCCGTTGCGCATCAAATGGACGGGGGGTCTTTGTCGGTTCATCGTTGTATTTCCATGACGCTGCTTGCAGTAAATCGAATATCGAAAGCACCAACGGGTGCATCTCTTCGGCTCCACCGCAAATCATTATGTCTTGGTGACCTTGTTTTAGCTGTTCGTAGCCGATACCAATGGCCTGGGTGGAGGACGCACATGTTGAATTCACGGAATAAGTTACGCCCTTGATGCCCAATGCATGCGCCACGTTGGCTGAACAGGTATGGCTCATTATCTTAAAAAAACTTCCGGAATGCGGCAATGCTTGCTCCGCCGTGCTGTCCAGATAAACCCTGAATACATCTTCCATGGCCTGAGCACTGCCGGTGGAAGAGGAAAAAACAAGGCCTAATTCCGGTGAACCCACTTGATCCGACGGTATGCCGGCATGGCTGAGAGCATCCAAAGAGACTTGGTAAGCCAGTTCGGCCAGTGGTCCCATATTTCGACGATGTTTGCGCGGTATCCCTCGGAAGTCGGGAGGAGACTGAATGGGGGCCGCAACCAAGCAATTACTGCCTTTTAATCGGTGGCCCATTTCCTCTTTCACATTAACCACGCATGAGCGGTTGTCAAAGAGGCCGTCAAACATTTTCCCCGCCCCTACTCCATAGGGAGAGATCGCGGCATATCCTGTTATTAAGACTCTATTATATTTCATAGTTTTGAATTCCCCGTAATACGATTGCACGCCAGGTAGGCGGAAACCAAGGTTCCGAATATACCGGGCGCGGTAATACTTTGGCCTGCCAGCAACAACCCTTTGACCGGACTGATGGTGGACATACCCAGTCTATTGACCGAACACTTCACGCCGTAAATCGACCCGTCCCAGGTGGCATTCAGCCGATCGAAATGGCAGGGACTCACGGCATTGATGATCCGATACTTTCCTTTTAATTGCGGAAACGCTGTTTCAAGTCGGGTACACATTTTAGCGGAAAGTTCGCTGAGGTACCTGGTTTCCACCGGGCCGAATTTGGATTCAGGCAAGAATTGCGCGCAACGACACGCCCCGTCCATACGTTCGGGACATTCTGAATCATTAAGCCATGCGGTCATCATTGTGGTCATGATGCGCTCTTGAGACGACGCGCCGGTACATCCGGTATAATCCGGCAGAAGCGTAATAAGGTGCTCCATTTCTCCGGACTCACTGGGTTTAAACCGATGATAATTACGTACCAGATCCTTTGAGGCATCCTTATCTACAGCCAGATGAAACAGAGCCACGGCTCGTGTCTCACTGTAATCGGCAATACGGCGGGAATAAATCGTTGCGGCGGAACCTTCCTGAAGCAGCGGCAGCAAGCGTTTGGGATGCATGGTGCTGATACATGCGTCGAGGGTGAGATCGCTTTCCTCACCGGTGTTCAACATTCGTACCCGAAGGCCTGAAAACTGCCTGCGGGCAGCGGAATGGACCTGCACGACTTCACAGCCGACGATTATCTCAACTCCGGCCTTGCGGACTTCTGCTTCGACGGCGTCAATCAGTGCTCCACCTCCGCCCTCAAAGGTTTGGGTGGAATAGAAATAGGCTCCCACTCCTAAGAGATGGGACAACACGGATATTTCATGCGCGGATAAACCCATCAACATTTGTGAATAAGCGTCTAGAAAATTGATTAACTTCTCTTCAGCATTTTGTGCCTTTAGGAACTGGAACAATGAAATATCCGTTAATGAAGGCGTTGCTCTGTAGAAATATCCTTCGATGTCGAAAAAGCTGAATTCTTGAATAACCTTGTCCAACAGCTTGAAATATTCCGCCAATGCAACGGAACTCAAAGGGAAGTTTTTTTCAAACTCCGCCTTAACCGACTCAATCCCCACCGGCACCACGAGGTCGGTGTCAAAGAGACCGGTAAACATATCATTGCCGTCGTCATTAAGGCTTACGGGAGTCAATTTTTCCCGGATGCCCAGATCTTCAAAGCACTTATCTAGTGCGCTGTCCGGATAATATCCACCCAGGTAATGAAAGCCGTGATTGACTTCAAATCCCTCTTTGTTATAATTGCGAAGAAGCGGAGCTACTTGTTCGGCACGTTCCAGAAGGGTCACTTTGATGCCGGCGCGGGCCAGTAACAATGATGACACAAGACCGCTGAATCCGGATCCGATGACCGCAACTGTTTCAATATCTCTTTTCTTTACCGCACGTTTTCTTGATATCATAAATGGCTCACGATCAACTATAAATTCCGCCGTTAACGGAAAACACCTGGCCTGTAATATAATCGGCCCCGGGAGAACAAAGAAAACTCACCAGCGGTGCGACATCTTCAGGCTTACCCAATCTTCCTAGAGGAATACGCGGTAAGATTAAATCCATAGGTAATTTTTCCGTCATCTCGGTTTCAATAAAACCGGGAGCAACGACATTGACCAGAATTTTACGGCGGGCAACTTCCAGCGCCAGCGCTTTGCTGGCACCGATCAAACCGGCTTTGGCAGCCGAATAATTCACTTGCCCCGGTACTCCTGACAGTCCGGAGGTTGACGAAATCGTTATGATGCGTCCTTTGCGTTTGCGCAACATGCGTTGCACAATGGGTTTGGTGACATTAAAAAAGCCGCTGAGCGAGACATTGACGACGTCATCCCACTCCTCTTTGCTCATTAAGCCGAATACCGTATCACGGGAAATACCGGCATTATTAACCAGTACATCCGGGCAGGTGGTTTCTAGACGCTCATCCAATTGTTTCGATACCTGGGATTGATCCGAAACATCGAATTGCAGCAGTTCGCATGTCCGACCTAGTTGCCGAACTTCCTGGGCGACACTCTCTGCAATTTCCGTATTGTGTTGATAGTTTAACCATATATCGAAGCCGTCTTGGGCCAACTGTCTGACGATAGCGGCTCCAATCCCACGACTTCCTCCTGTTACCAGTGCAATCATATTATTATTTTTATCCTGTTATTTTTTGGTGACTCTATGTTATATCATGAACCGTATTTGTTGTCAATAATAAAGACTCCTACAACGAAGCCCTCTTCCTGTTATTTTTTATACCAACAACTGTAGGCGTCAATGGATTGAAATGTCTTCATCGGCCCCTTTGTTTTTCTCACAACAATTGTCAAAAACGGCTCATTGAAGCCTACGGCTTCTCACCGCAGCTTCGCAGCTCCCCGACCGTTGATTTTAACCGCTTAACATGTTATAATGACTTTTTACCATGAACAATCCATCTGACACCGATAGGTAAACATAATGAAAGAAATAGTTCAACGATTCTACGATGATTGCGCCCCTGCGTTTGATGAGGAACAAGACGAATTTGCCTTTGTACGTACTCCTGAAAAAAAAATTGTGGCGGACGCTTTTGATAAGATCTTAGGCCCGGACCAAACCATGCTTGAAATCGGGGCCGGCACCGGTCGGTTTACGTTAATGGCCGCTCCCAGGGTTAAGCATGTTACCGCGATTGATATTTCACCCAATATGCTCCAACAAATGGCCCATAAACAAGAAAAAAGCAATATTACTAATATTGACCGCATTCAAGGCTGCTTTATGGAGATGGATTTTAACCAACGGTTCGATGTGATTGTTAGTTTCTCCGCTATCGAATATATCAAAGATAAAGAGGCGTTATTCAAAAAAATGTCCGGCCTACTGAACCCCGGCGGGCGGCTCATCCTGACTACGGCTCATAATACCTTTTTTAGGTTTTGGGGCCGGCTGGGCAACTATTTCAGACAAAAGACCTTTATGCAAGCCTACGGTAAGCGACAAATGCGCCGCTTGCTTTCTGATAACGGCCTTAGGGTGGTTGAAATGGAAGACCTGTGTATGAAGTACCCGCTGATTAGTGGAATTATGTTGTTCGTTCATGCTGCAAAATAAAATTCATCGCTGGGTGATCCGGGAAACGTCCAAAAACCTGGACAAAGACCCCTTTTCCAGTTTGCCGTTAAAAATGCGCATCGGTCTTCTTTTGCTGACCATTGGGTATATCATGGGCTATTTAATTCCGCCGGCTCTGATTTATTTCGCCGGTATGAAAAAGGAATTGGCCCAAGGTCTGGTCAAAGGCGGCGTGATCTATGGACTGAGTTGGATCGTCGGCGGTCTGGGGCTTTTTCTGGCGGGTAAGGATTCTATTAAATATCCTATTTATTTTTTTGCGAAATTATTGAAACATTTGTTCCCGACTTATTTCGATGTTGAAAACGGGCAGAAAGAACCGATCTCCATGTTCGTTGTGGTGAATGTGATCTCCGTCCTGTTATTACTGGTTTTCGGCTTGTTGGCGTGGCTTCGCTATTCCATTTATTGGTTGATGGGTATCGCAGCGGTGGTGCTCATCCACCAGGGTCTTTATACGTACGGTATGTTCGCCCCTCGGGCGGAATATTTTTTTAAGACCATCCAGGGGAAGGAATTTTTTAATCATGAAAAGGGATTTGAAAAGGGTGTTTTGTTCCGCTTTGATGACGGACCGGATCCGGTGTATACGCCGCGTATTTTAGATATACTTAAAGAGGAATCCATTTGTGCGTTATTTGCCGTTACCGGCGAAAATGTTGCGAAATACCCGGAGATTGTTAAACGTATGCATGCGGAAAACCATATTATCGGCAATCATACCCATTCTCACCCTTATAATATGCTGCTCTTGGGCTATAAGAAGTTAAGGTACCAAATTCAAAAAACCAACGACGCTATTGCCGCCGTCACCGGTGTGGTTCCGGAATATTTCTGCCCCCCCATTGGTCAAAAGAATCCGGTGATGGGCAAAATTATTAAAGAGCTTAATCTCAAACCTATCATGTGGGACATCCGGACCGCGGACACGCACCTTTCAACGAAACAGATTATGCGCATCATCCACAGAAAATTCACGTCTCCCTCCATTATTCTGTTTCACGACGCGGTTCTGCCCTGGAGCAAAAAAGACCGGGAGTCTACGGTGGAGTCATTAATCCTGACTATCCGCTTTTTAAAGGATAACAATCACATTTAAGCACATGGGATTCCACTCAATTAGATGGAATCCCACTTCTACCGCCGGTGACGATTATACAGGCAAACAGAGACCGACGCTTAATTAGGCGATTATTTCTTAAAGGGAATGAACATCATCAAATAAACACCCCATCGAGATTTGTACCGTTCCAGAGGTCCGGCCAGCGCGTAGGAGACTCTGCCTTGAATATAGGAACTCCAGGGTCCGACGGTTCCGAAATCAAATTCCAGGCCGTGGAAATCGATTTTGCCGTCTTTGACTCCGTATTCAATCCCTCTGGCATAATTATAAAAGGTATCGAATCGTACAAATTCAAAGGCGGTGAAACCCAGGTTCAGGCTTAAAACCGCGGCACTTTTCAATGACACGGAACCGCCGGCCACGCCGCGTATTTTCGGGTCCGACATTAAGGAGGGTTGGTAACTGGAAAAGCGATCCAGATTCCAACCGGAATAATAGGAGATGTCGGCGCCCAGTCGGGTAAAGCTGCCTAGGTAAAACCGCTTGCCTAGGGTTCCGGAAAATTTGGCATAGGAGTCTATTGTGTTTTGTATATTATCCGGCAAGCCCCACTCTTTCCAGCTCAAGCGTTTAAAATAGGAACCCAACAGCGTTACTCTATAGCCTTTGCGGGAGTATTCCAATTCCAGGTTGGAGTTCACGGTAAAGCCGTTGCGGGGTAAGATGAAATCTTCGGCTGTATCTGTTTTGGCTAGAAAATGCTCGTACATGAGATAATGAGAGGTGGACAGGGATAAGTCGGTTGACGGTTGCCAGCGCAGGCGGAATCCGAAGCTTCCGGAAAATATGTACAAAGCTTCTTCTTTTACTTCGACTTTGTCCTGATACACATGGTCGTTTCTGGGCACGGCGGAGACAAAAAGGTCGCTGCCAAGGGTCAGCTTGCCTTTGTATTGTTTGGTTAGGTTGACTGCCAGTATCGGCGCTACCAGGAGGGTGGATAATTGGGCTCCTGTTTTGAGGAAGTTGTAATCTATGGCTGAAACGCCTACAAAGGGGATGGGAAAGCTGGCGGTGTCGTCATACAACATACCGGTGACCAAAGACCAAATAAAACTGGCGACTTTTTCCTTTACTTTGCGATTGCCGCTTTTGTCCGCCACATACTCCCGTAATCCGGCACGGGTTTCGGTGAACATGGGCATTTTTCCTTTGACGGCTGTTTGCAATTGGGCGTCAAAGTCCTGGGGATTCAGGGTGATATTTTTAAAGCGATAGGTACGTTCTAATAAAAATTCTCTGCCGGCGGCCAGTACTTTTTGTTCTACGTCGCTTTTTACCAACACGTTGTAGGGTTGACCGTCGGGACCGTTTACCAGTTGGAAATATTGCAGCTCGATATTACTGAGAATACTTCCGGTGCAATTGTTTTGAACTAGGGAAAAGCGTACTTTTCGAAAGGTGGCGGCGTCAATCCAGATTTTACCCGAATACAAGGATTCCTTTAAGCCGGGACGGGGTTGAAAGGAGAGGACGTAACAGCGGCGTCCTTCGATGGTATCTTCATCCTCTAGGCGATAGACATAACTCTCCACCAAATTCAATTCCAACGGTTGGGTAATGACTTGTTCCGGTTCCAGTTGGGGCAGCGGAAAGCTGCGTTTGCCGGGTAATTTGATGCCGTTTAAATACTGCGCGGTTTGCTCCCAATACTGGGTGCCGTCGCTGTTCCAGAAATAGCGGAAATGCAGGGATACGTCAAATCCGGCTCCCAAACCCGGCGGTTCAAAGTGCATATCCATTTCCGTATCCGCCAGATAGTTTTTGATTTCCTTTTTCTGCCGGGCATCATACCGCTGCCAACGGGTGACGATCTCTTCAAGGCTTAATTCCACCTTGGCGCTGACTGTCACACTTTCACCTACGCTGTCGCTTTCGGCTTGTTTTTTAGCAGCGCTTACCAAAAGATACGGTTTCGACCATTTAATCTCCGCTGCGGTGGTTTTTTGACCTTTTACAGACGTTACATCCAGCGGGTCGTAACAAGTTAAGTCGAAGGTTTCCCCTTCCGGCGGCAAAAACGTCAGGTTTGCCGTATCCGTTCCATTTACCCGGGCGAGGATGACGGCTCTGCTGAACAGGGCATCGGTAAAAACGATTTGCGTCGGAAGAACTCCCTTCGTTGCCGTCAGCTTAAAGAAAGGTAAGGTGCTGTCGGCCTGTTCAGGAAATTTGGGCAGCCGATTATTTAATTG
>Ga0210347_1157385_pt1 | contig 12531 bp, 11 predicted proteins | sample S456metaT_FD_159705 | JGI IMG/M metagenome (GOLD analysis project Ga0210347, IMG submission 159705) | Metatranscriptome of estuarine sediment microbial communities from the Columbia River estuary, Washington, United States - S.456... | ecosystem: Environmental > Aquatic > Marine > Intertidal...
AATAAATCGACGGAATCAAACGTCCAAACATAGGCGTGGTTATCTTTTGACCAGTTGAAGAGGAAAAATGAAAATAGGCATGATCTGTTCCAGCGGCGGGCATTTGCTGCTGCTTCATTTGTTGAAGGAGTTCTGGGAACAGTACGATCGATTCTGGGTTACATTCAAAAAAGAGGACGCGGTGTCCCTGTTGGCCGGCGAGCGGACCTATTGGGCTTATTTTCCCACCAATCGCAATATCTTCAACCTTATACGTAATTTTTTCGTGGCCGTGAAAGTCTTGCTCAAAGAGAAACCGGACATCTTGGTTTCCAGTGGTGCCGGCGTAGCCATTCCTTTTTTTTATTTAGGTAAATTGATGGGTAAGAAACTGGTTTTTATTGAAGCCTATGAGCGCATAGACAACCCGTCATTAACCGGCAGGTTGGTGTACCCGGTGACGGATGCATTTATTTTGCATTGGGAAGAGCAGCGGAAGCATTTTCCCAGAGGCATGGTATTGGGGCAATTATTATGATCTTCGTAACCGTCGGCACCCATGAAGATCCATTTGATCGCTTAGTGGAAGCCCTGGACCAATTGAAAGGAAACGGGGCCATTCGGCAGGACGTTTTTATGCAAACCGGATACAGCCGGTATGAACCGGTACATTGTGAGTTTAAAAAATTTCTACCCTTTGAAGAGATGACACAGCGAATGGCGGCAGCGGAAATCGTGATCACCCACGGCGGCACCGGCAGTATCATGTTGGTGTTGTACCACGGCAAAGTGCCGCTGGTGATGCCCCGCCGGGCAGAATATAAAGAGCATGTTGACGATCACCAAGTAATGTTTTGTAAAACAATGGAGTTAAGGAGCAAAGTCGTTGCAGTTTATGACACCGATCAATTGGAACACGTGTTGAGCGGCTATCATGAACAGGTACGTCGAATCACCGGCGATGCAGTCGTTGGTTCCCAGGAAGACGGCGAAAATAAGATGCGCAAAAATGCCGGCTTGTTTGCAGGGAAATTACACGGAATATGCAAAGAACTGCTTAAACTGTAGACCTTTCAGAGCCCGTCAGGTACTCAGTGCTCCTTTTTTACCGCTGTGATCATAGGAGGTTTAATATGGCTGAAGCCGAAAAGACCGATATCAGAAAGTTCGAGCGATTTAGAATCAAAACCATGTCTCAATTGAATAATACCGACGTATCAGTGATAAACGTATCCAAGGAAGGCATGATGGTGTCAGGAAGGATTCCGCCGGATCAGAGCGTTCTCAACATTCGCTTGAAGATCAACGGCAAATGGGTGGAAATGAAGGGCGCACGGATGTGGTGCATTGATAACGGCAGTTCCCAGTCGGTATTGATGGGGCTTTGTATCAGCCAAGCACCACCGGAATACCAGACCTTCGTTAACAATCTGTACCTTGAAACCGCCACCCAAAAACCAATCGAAAAGAATTTACGTAAAGCTAAGAAAAGGAAATAATCAACGCATTTGGTACCAAACATGAACAAGAGACCGGCGGGACCTGCAGATGAAAAGAAGATGCTGTAAATAATTATATAATAATTATAGATATAAAATTTTAATAGAATCGGAGGTAAAATGAGCAATATGAATGGAAACGGCATGAAGCGGCGGCAATTTTTACGCAACTCCGCACTCAGCGTACTGGGTGCGGGAGTTGTCGGTTCCACCGCCCTAGCAGCGGAGCAAAAGAAAGAGGCATCCACAACTCCCAAAATCAGTGAGTACCGCACTCTGGGTCGCACCGGATTTAAAGTATCCGACATCAGCAGCGGCGGTCCCCAGAATGTAGGCGTTTTGAATGCACTGCTGGACGCCGGGGTGAATTATATTGATACGGCGGAAAGTTATTCCAATGGTCAGTCTGAAAAAATTACCGGTGAAGCTCTGAAGAACCGCGACCGCAAGAAGACATTTATTACAACCAAGCTGGGTTTGAAAGATACGGACACCAAAGAATCAATATTGAGTCGGTCCCGCAAGTGTTTGGAGCGGATGCAGATCGATTACGTCGATTGCATGATGATACACAGTCCGGCCCGTATAGAATCCATCAAAAATGAACATTTCCATGCGGCGATGAAACAGTTGAAAACCGAAGGCAAAGTACGTTTCGTCGGCGTTTCAAATCACGGCCCTCAGTGGAAGGAAGACGTAGATACCATGGAACAAGTTTGTTTGGCTGCCGCAGCGGATGGACGATTCGATGTAATGCTTTTCGTCTATAATTTCATACAGAACGGAGATGGTGAACGGATCATCAAAGCCTGCAAAGAAAAAAACATCGGCGTCACCTTAATGAAAACAAATCCAGTGGGCGGTTACCTGAACATTAAAAATGAAATGGAAGCCCTTAAAAAAGAGAACAAACCCATTCCCGAGTATTTTCCCAGGATTATGAAGAAATTGAAAGCCAAAGCAGACATCGCCGAAGAATACGCCAAGAAACACAATCTCAAGAACCCCTCAGAAATCCGTGATGCAGCGATTAAGTTTGTATTGACAAATCCCGATGTTCAGACAGTAACCATTTCATTGGACAATTTCGACGACGTGGACCATTACTTGAAACTTTCAGGACAGACAGTCAGCAGTGAAGAGAAGCAGAAATTAGCCATGTTCAAATCCGGTTGCAGTTCACTATATTGCCGTCATGCCTGTGGAATATGCGAATCCAGTTGTCCGGCAAAAGTCCCGGTCAACACGATCATGCGATACAATCATTATTTTGAAGCCCAGGGTCGAGAAAAGCATGCCTTAGAAAAATATGCCGGCATCACCGTCAACCGTGCCGACCAATGCGCCAATTGCAGCGGTCATTGTGAAAGCGTTTGCCCTTACGGCGTACCCGTTCAAGGATTACTCTCCCTAGCCCACAACCGACTCACTCTAAGCTAAGAAAGATCCAGTCGCAGCCACCGGTCGTCAACCGACCGGTGGCCCCCTCAAAAAAATCTCCCCCCTATCCGTCCGTGTCCGTCCGTGTCCAACCCCGCCCGACATCCCCGGTATCTCAGGATCCAGTATACTTGAAAAAAGAAAAATATGATGGTACACTAAATCCACGACGCATCATCATAAAAAAAAAACAAAAAGGAGTTTGACATGAGTGAAATCAAAGATCAAAAGACGTGGAAATTCCCAAAGGCATTTTGGATAGCCAACAGTGTTGAATTATTGGAGCGTGCCGCCTTCTATGCATTTTTTATCTCCATCACAATATATTTAACCCGAATCGTCGGTTTCAATGACATCTGGTCTGGATTAATAGGTGCCGTGTTCAGCGGCGGCCTATATCTATTACCGCCGTTTACAGGAGCATACGCCGATAAAATCGGTTTCAGAAAAGCGATAATAATCGCATTTTCATTACTAGCCGTCGGCTATTTCGCCTTAGCGGCATTTCCCTACAAAGCAATCGTATTACCAGCATTGGTAGTCGTTATGTTTGGGGGGTCATTCATAAAATCCATCATCACAGGAACCGTCGCGTTAACCACCAATGAGCAAAACAGAGCGCGTGGGTATTCCTTATTCTATATGATCGTGAACATCGGTGCATTTTCAGGAAAAACCTTTGCCTATCCATTGCGCTTGAAATTAGGAGTGCAATCCATCAACTATTTTTCCGCAGCAATGGCGTTGTTGGCAGTCGTCGTTGTAGTAATCTTTTTCAAAAACTTATCCAGTGAAGGAGAAGGAAAATCACTATCCGAAGTGTGGGACGGCCTAATGCGCATTATCACCAATGTCCGCCTGTTAGTATTAATATTAATCGTAACCGGATTTTGGATCATCCAGCATCAGCTCTATGCCACCATGCCCAAATACGTACTGCGCACCGTAGGAGAAGGAGCAGCACCCGAATGGATTGCCAACGTCAACCCCGCCGTAGTGATGGGCCTTGTAGTATTAATTACCGAATTGATGCGCAAAGTCAAAGCAGTAACATCAATGACCGTCGGTATGTTTATTATGCCCTTCTCAGCATTAACCATGGCCATGAGTCCCTGGTTGACATCAATCACAGGCCGGGAAGTATCCATATTCGGTTTATTCACACTCCACCCCATCACAGTAATGATGATGTTGGGAATCATGCTGCAAGGCTTGGCAGAATGTTTTATCTCGCCCCGTTACCTAGAATTTTTCTCACTCCAGGCACCCAAGGGAGAAGAAGGACTTTACTTAGGTTTCAGCCACTTGCACTCGTTTCTTGCAGCATTGTTAGGTTTCGGAGTATCCGGGTTCCTATTGACCGCATATTGCCCGCCCCGCGATAATACGCTGACACAATTACAGTTGGACCAAGTCTATGCCAACGCCCATGTCATCTGGTATTATTTTGCAGCCATAGGGTTGGTGGCCGGAGCGGCATTGATGGTTTACAATTTTGTAGTCAAGCGCATTGACGCTCGACAAGGGCGGCACACAGCCGGTATGTAAGAAGGGGTACCGCGGTGCAGGGTCCGGCGGTGCCGGGTTCGGTCCGGTCGGGGAAAGCATCCGCCGGTTTAATAGGTCCTATAGGACGAATATATCCTATAGGACCTATATGCAGGGCAAACCCTGCGATTTATTTACGGTGCTGGGCTTTGATGGACGCGAAGTTTTGAGTCATCGTACCGGCTGCGCCCCGTGTGGCGGTCCAACTACCAGTGAAACCTTCCAATTCCACTTGTCCGTTCATCGCATCCTTGGTGGAAAAAGAACCGGTGAAATTAATAGCCACCGCATTGTAGCTGAAACTTACCGTCCTTCCAGTGACCGAATAAGTACCCCGGTCACCGTCCGAGTCCACAAAAGTACCGCTGCTGATACTGCCTGAATAAGTGATGCCGGTGGAGAAATTGTCGCCCAAAAAGGAAATATTGAGACCCCAACTTCCACGAATATCATATTCGTCGGATTTCTTTTTCTTTAAAAGTAAGACTGCCAAGATGGTTATTACAGCTGCGGCACCGACCACCAACAGAATAGGAAACTTTTTCTTCTTCTTGACTGAGGGCTGCTGAATTACCTGAGGTTCCGTCTTTTCCGGTTTAGGTTCATCGAAATTTTCCTTCTCAACAGTAGCCGGTTTGACTTGTTCCGAACCTTCCATTACTTTTGCCTTGACCTTGTCCACCCTTTCCTTGAAGCTGAAATTGGATTCCTCCGCTTCAAAGGAAGGAAACGTTTGAAAAACCTTGACCAGATTCTCTTCTACCTTAGCATCGTCGCCGACTTCAAAATAGATTTTGGCCAGCAGATAAAAAGCTTCCGCCACATTTTTTTTCTGGGCCACCATCGCTTTCAATTTTTCGATAAATTGACTCAACAGGCCGATAGAACCTTCATAATCGCCTTGTTGGTACATTTCCCGTGCTTTCAATAACGAATCTTCTTCCTTCTGAGCCCATGCTAAATCGGCTGTAAAGGTGAAGAACATAAATAAACATAAAGTCACGATGCCGGTTCGTCTCAATAATTTTCCACCTAACATGTCACTACCTCCTGTAATTTTCTTTTTTGGTTAAATCCTTTATCAAACGCTTTATCCTACCATTTTAAGTTAATTTCATCTATTAAACAAGCAGTGCCGACGGGCACCGGTTTATTTTTTTGTCAAATTTAATATGGACAAGTACTGGCCCACCTTAAACGTCACACGCCATTGTTCCACCCGCACAGGTTTCCCTTCTGAGTCGGTGGGCGGTGTCAGGACAATTCGTTCAATTTCATTGCTGATCAGACGTTTGGTGGCCTCTTTGAGACGCTGAAAATTTCCCCTCCGAAGCAACCGGGCGTTGATCTGAAGGTTTTCATCAAAATTGGTAACCATCAGCCGTCCTTTTTCAGTAATGGTCAAAAGCAGAGTAACTTCACCCATAACCGACGGTCGGTTCTTGTTGGGCAACTTTATCTGGATATGCCCCAATTGTTTATTGTAACTGCGCACCAGTTCCGGGGCCACTGCGGATATTCTGTCCGTACGTACGCCGGCAGCGCTTAATTCTTGATCATGCTTCCGGCGCGCGGCCAATGCTTGTTTGAGGTTTCTTTCCAATTGATCCAATCTGGGAGTGTTGCCCAGCTTGCGTGCTTCAGCCAGTCGCTTTAAGGCCCGTTCGTATTCGCCGAGGGACAGGTCGTCTCTGATTTGTTGAACCAGATTGTTTAAACGTTGCTCCCGTTGATCCGGGCTTAGTTCCACCGGTTTGGTGATGGGGATATCACCGGTTTGCACGCTTTTGACCGTTGTTTCAGGCTTTTTTTCCTTCAGAGGGTCCACCTGACTGGATAATGCTCCTTGAGTATCGCTTGCAACCTTGTCGCTTGGTACTACCGGGTTCTTGTCGCCCGTAACGGGGGGCTGCTCGCCGACGTCTTGAATGGGTTCCTTCAGATCTTTATCCTGCGGTTTCTCTTGGGTGTCTTGCGGGGAACCGGCGGCTGATTTTTCAGGCTCCCCTTTCACCGCAACCGCGCTCTTCCCAGGCTCAGACATAGAGAGGTCATTGACAGGATCCGTATTCACGGGTACGGGTTTATTCAGCAACAAATATCCGATAACACCAACCAGGCCCAGGAACAAAACCGACAAAAGAATCGCCGGTAGTAAATTTTTCTTTTTTTCCTTTTTTACCCGCGGGACCGACGCATACGTTTGATGGTCCTCGGCGTGATAAACATTTAAGTCCGGCACCGACGGTTGTTGAAGCGGCGTAACCGGAGTAGGCATCGTCATCTGATTCACGGACGTCATTTCCCGGCGGGTCAGTTGCATCGTGGGCGTGAATTCCAGAGACTGAGAATTGAGCAGCGCATCAATGAACAGCATCAATTCCCTGCCGGTCTGGACCCGGTCGCCCCGAGACTTCGCCATCATTTTATCAATCAGCGGTTGAAAATAAGCCGATTCCTTCGGCAGCGAGGGTACAGGCTCTTGAATCTGTTTAATAATAACGCCGGCCGTATTTTCCGCCTTATAAGGCACTTCACCCGTCAGCAGTTCGAACAGCACCACACCCAGCGCATAGATATCGCTGCGACCGTCGATTTTTTCACCCCGGCACTGTTCAGGACTCATATAATGAGGCGTGCCGATACTCATACCGGTGCGGGTCAATTGAGTGCTGGAATCCATCGCCCGTGCGATACCGAAATCCACCAGAACCACCGTCCCGTCGGAACGAAACATAATATTGTCCGGCTTGATATCGCGGTGAATAAAGCCTTTGCTGTGAGCATAATCCAGCGCCGAGGCGATCATTTTAATAATAACCAACGCTTTCTGCGGTGGAAACTGATGCAGTTGCTGCAACCGTTGATGCAAACTTTCACCCAAGTACTCCATGACGATATAATAATAATCCGTCTCCGTACCCACATCATGAATGGTGATAATATTAGGATGACTCAGTTGAGCCGCAGTTTGTGCTTCCTTTACGAAACGGGTTGAAAACTGGGGGTCTCGAAACAAACTAGGGATCATTACTTTAATAGCCACTTCGCGATTCAATTTTTCCTGAAGCCCCAGGTAAACGTCCGCCATGCCGCCCTGCCCCAGTTTCTGCAGGATGCGATATCCGGGTATTTTCAGATTCTGACTCATTTCCTCTATCACCTTCCTTTTATTAAAAAGAATATTATGCCATTTTTTTATTTAAAATTCAAAGATATTATTGACTTTTTTGTTTTTTTATGAAAAACGCACAGCCCCTACCGATAGATCCTTAAAATACCTCGACCACTACATCTTGTGTTTTTTTTCAAAAAAAAACCATTTTACCCTTGACTTTATCCTTCCAAAAAAATAAAATATGTTTTCGGCGTGGGAGAAGCAACGAGCCGGCAACTCCGCTCGGTGGTTTTTAATCGAAGACGTTTTTTTTTAATGAATATGACGGAACATATGCGGGGGTAAGTTTTGAGGACGACGCGCCTGTACGGAGTTAAGACGTTGCTTTTTAGGAATTGAAATGAAAAGGTCGTAACAATTTCCCCATTTGTGGGGTGACGTTACGGCAGAGGAAAACAGTTTGAAGGTTAAGGTAACAAAGGAAATGAACGGTTTGCTTCAGCACCCTGCGGGTTGCGACGGGCGCAGTCCTGTTCCCGGAATTAAATACCACACCAAAGTTAAAAATAAAATGGATTACTATAAATATTTATATAAATTGTTGAAAGGAGATTTTTAAATGAGTATATTAATTGCAGCCAACGATTCAAATTTCGAAAGCCACCTGAAAGATCAAAAAGCCATCATCGTAGACTTCTGGTCACCCACCTGTCAGCCCTGTAAGCAGATCGAGCCGGGCTTAACCAAAATTGCCTCTGATTACGGGTCACAGGTAAAAGTACTCAAGGTAAATGTAAACGACAGCCCCAAAACATCTTCAAAGTTTTTGGTCCGGGGCGTACCCACCCTATTGTTCATCAAGAACGGAAGCGTCAAAACGCAAATGGTTGGTGCGTTTAAAACCAGTCAGATCGAAAAGGCCCTGCAACGGGTTATCTAAGCATATTAAACAAACCCTCCGATCCGGACAGGATTCAGGTCGGGCGGCAAAAGGACAGCGCATGAAGCCGGCACTATTGGTGAAACAAAGCGAGAATGGCATCACCTGTTTATTGTGTGCTCATCGCTGTACGCTTCAGGAAGGGCGTAGCGGCATATGCAACGTGCGTAAAAACGTGGGCGGACAAATACAAGCCCTGACCTACCATCGGGTCGCCGCCACCCATTCGGATCCCATCGAAAAGAAACCGTTGTATCATTTTTTGCCCGGTTCCACCTCTTTTTCCATTGCCGCCATGGGCTGTAATTTTTCCTGCACCTTTTGCCAGAATCATTCATTGTCCATGGTGAAAAATGAAGCCGGCATAATCGGAGAAGCCGTCACGCCGGCACAAATTGTGCAGGCCGCACAGCGGAATCAATCAGCATCCATTTCTTATACCTATACCGAGCCCACCATCTATTTCGAGTTAATGTACGAAACCGCCCAATTGGCCCACGCCGCCGGTATTAAAAACGTGATGGTGACCAACGGGTACATGAGCGCCGAAGCACTTGAGATGATAGGGCCCTATCTAGATGCCGCCAACATCGACTTAAAAGCCTTCCGGGACGACTTCTACAAAACATACTGCGGCGCGCGCTTGCAACCCGTGCTGGATACCATTCGTGCCATGCGGGCTCGCGGCATATGGGTAGAATTGACAACCCTGCTCATCCCCGGACTCAACGACGAGCAAAAAGAAGTATTGGAACTAATCAATTTTATCGCCCAAACCGACAAAAACATGCCTTGGCATGTCTCGCGGTTCTACCCGCAACACAAATTAACCAACATCTCACCCACCGACCCGCAAGTAATGTTTGCCTTTTTAGAAGAAGCAGCCGCCGCCGGTTTGAAATATCTCTACGCCGGCAATGTCCATTCGGACAGTTGGTCCGATACCCTGTGTCCCAAATGCAAAACGCTGTTGATCGAACGAAGCGGCTATTTTACACGAGTTCTGGAAATGCAAAACGGATGCTGCACCAATTGCGACTGTCGCATCGACGGCGTCTGGTAACAGCGTTACCTTCCCAGTAGTTTTATTTTCAAGTTGAAAGTCACATCCGGCGTCGTATCCATGGGCGGTAATTCTTCGATCAGCGAGAATTCAAAATATTTCAAAAATTTCACCCCCAAATAAATTTGATAAGCCCCGTTTGCAAGATCATTCACGCGAAAAGGGGTGCTGCGATACAATAATCCAACAAAAACAGGCTTGAAATCTACTCGCAGCTCACTATGCAGGATACCCTTTTTCAACTCTTCACCAGCCAGCCATTTTGGCGTACCGAACATCGCATAGTGCGTCGCCCAGGAAGCGGAGAATTTTTTACTTTCCGGCTTATAGAGCAAAATCAACCCCCCGGCGGCAAAAAAATTCCCGGAGCTGAACCCCTTTTTGGAACCCAAGGGAATCCCCACAGCCAGACGACCATTAACATGCAAGTCCTTACCCCGGTGAAAATTACCCAGCAGACCCAGCACCAGCGGGAATTGCGCCATAGGGCTGCCGCTGTGGGAAAAAGCATCCTTATACGAATAGTGAACCGTGTTGCGTGGATAGTCATGCCGGCCCCCTTCGGACAAACCGAAGAATTTATGAAAATCAATAATCAATTTATCCGTCATGCCGCCGTAAGCCAGAGCCGCGCGGTAATAAAGTTCAACCGTAAAGCGACGATTCAGCCCGTAGCGGAAGGCCAGAGTGTTGCTCAACAGATCCATATCGTTGATGGTCGTGCGGTCGAAATCGTACATATAGACATTAGAGTAATAAATATCCATGGACAACTGCCGCTCGCCTTTTTCCAGGGTCCGGTGTTGGGCGTAGGGGAAATAACTCAAGGACTGAATTAGGGGAAATTCCACATCCGTCGCATTCAGCCTTTGCAGACCGAAGAGCAACAGAATTAATGACAGTGTTATTTTAATAGTTTCTAAGCGCATCCAATAGTTTACTCCTTTTGGACAATTTTGTCAAAAGCAAGCCTGCGGTCCAAAAGGGGTCAGGCACGGGTCAGGCACCTAAAGCCTTTTTGCAAAAAGATTGTTTCTTTTTTTCCATTATGGTACATTTATTTTTCGAAGCATTAAAAAGAGAGAGGTATGGATGTCATTTTAAGTAACGGCAAAAAGAGTTGGAAGTTAGGGAAGGACCCAACGTATCCCTTGATATTATAAAAATTATAAAAACAGGAGGATTTAGCTATGAGTAATTCAGAGACATCTTTTAAGCCGGATGCGGTTCACGACTATTTCATTGAAATTACCAAAAGACCTCACCCGTCCGCCAACCAGGGGGGTGTTGTCGGAAACGAAGACCCGGTAAGAGAATATGTGGCGGCAGTGGCCGAACAGTTGCACGTGGAAGTGGTTTTTTACGAGAAAGAAGCAACCAAACCGGGGGAACGAGTCATCGTATTGCGTCGCCCCGGTTCCGGTCAGTTTGCCGATTCCCCTCCCATCATACTCCAGGCACACATGGACATGGTTTATAACCCCGTGAATATGGCGTTCCCATTGGACGCTGTTTTAGCTGCCGATCATACCGACGGGAAATGGATTAAAGCACGAGACAAACAAGGAAAAGACTGCACCCTCGGAGCCGATGACGGAATGGGTGTGGCAACAGCCCTGGCCGTGCTGGGTGACTATGACCTGAGAATGTATCCCATCGAATGCTTGTTCACGGTTCAAGAAGAGACCAATATGGGCGGGGCTCAAGAATGCGATGTCAAAAATCTCACCGGCGACAAATTGCTGAACCTGGACGCGGAAACTCTGACCCAAATCATCTACGGCAGCGCCGGCGGAAATGAAACCTGTTGGGAAGGTGCCGTTCAACGTAGCGTATGTCCAGACGGGTATACGGCCAGAAAGATTTCCATTACCGGCTTAAAAGGCGGTCATTCCGGTATTGACATCAACAAAGGCAGAGTCAACGCTCTCAAAGCACTGGGCCAAACCTTGGTACGACTGAACAGCCGCATGACTCACATCGACGGCAACAGCGGCATCGGCTCATATGAATTCCTGGTCTACGACCTCAAGCGGAACGACGTCATCAAAGCAAACGCCATTCCAGCCGAAGCCGAAGCCGTCATCGCGTTGCCCCAGGCTCAAGCGGAGCAATTCGACAAGGACTTTAAAGCCTATTGCGAAACCTTAAAAGCTCAAAACCAACCAGTGGAACCAGGATTCACCTATGCCGTCGAAGAAGCGGTTTCCAGCGCCGAACCATTGGATGAAAATTCCGTCAATCTGTTGTTGTGTATGCTTCAACAAATACCCACCGGCGTAATCAACATGATTCCCGGCAACCCGGGTATCGTTCAGGCATCATGCAACGTATACAACGTCGCCCTTACGGAAGGCAAGTTGACCATGGACGTTTCCAACCGCAGTTCCAGCGGGGAGGTATTAAACGCAGTCAACGACCTACAGGTCAACATCGGCAAAGCCTTCGACTTCACCGTAGAAACCGGTATTAACAGTTATCCCTCATGGGAACCCGTAAAAACAAAAATATTGGATGTCGCCGAAAAAGTGTACAAAGAATTGTATGGAACCTATGAAGCCACAGTTATCCATGCCGGCCTGGAGTGCGGCGTATTGGCGGATCGCTTTAAAGCGGAATTAGGTCGAGATTTGGAAGCCGTATCAATAGGACCCAATATCGAGGACCCCCACACCCCCAGGGAAAGTCTCCAGATTCAAGCCGCATCAGGAAAAGAGACGGTACAACAATTTTATGATGCCGTCAGCATGATCATAAAAGAAGCGTTCAGTTAAAGACACCCGACAGCACTAACGTGACGAAAATGACAAAAAAGGGTTTGATTTGTTATTTTCGTCACATGTGCGTTTAATACCGCTGAATAAGCAAAACAAGTATAATGTCAGACGGTATTTCTATTATATCTCCTCCAAGGCAAACGTCGAAGAAGCTATGTACCCGGTTC
>Ga0210347_1060446_pt1 | contig 12460 bp, 2 predicted proteins | sample S456metaT_FD_159705 | JGI IMG/M metagenome (GOLD analysis project Ga0210347, IMG submission 159705) | Metatranscriptome of estuarine sediment microbial communities from the Columbia River estuary, Washington, United States - S.456... | ecosystem: Environmental > Aquatic > Marine > Intertidal zone...
TCTTAATTAGGAGAACATGAGGATGCAAAAAGAAAAGATATTGTTGTTGCTGTTGCCCTTTTGGGACCCGCAGATTCCGCCGGTGGGAATTTCCTGTCTTAAAAGTTTTCTGCAACTGCACGGTTACCCTGTGAAAACGGTGGATGCTAATATTGAAGACAATTTAAAAGAACTTTATCACCGCTATTTCGCTGCGTTAAAAGGTCATATTCCTGAAAAAAAGCTGGGCAATTTTTATAAGATCGGTTTTGATATCCTGCGGAATCATATGATGGCTCATCTGCATCGCCAAGAGAGTCAAACGGACGATTATTTCGATCTAATACAACAACTGGTGCATTCGGTTTTTTTCATCCCGATCGAGCAAGCCGCCGTGTTTGAGCTTGACGGCATAGTGACTGAGTTCTATAAGCGTTTAAGGGTTTATGTGTCGGCATTATTAGCGGCGGAGACGCCGGATGTCCTGGGCATATCCGTTTACAGCGACACGTTGCCGGCGTCGCTTTTTGCCTTTCAAATTGCCAGGGAAAAATACCCTGAGATCAAGACCGTTATGGGCGGGGGTATTTTTGCGTCCGATCTGGCGCCGGGTACGCCCAACATGGCGGCGTTGCTGGAGCGAGCGCCCTACATTGATAAATTGCTGGTGGGTGAAGGGGAGCACTTGTTCCTGCAGTACTTGCAAGGCCGCCTGCCCCATGATGGGAAAGTGGTCACTGCCGGTGAAAACGGTGCGGCGGTTTTGGATATCACGACGGCCCCTATCCCGGATTTTTCCGATCTGCAATTGGTGCATTATCCTTATGTAGCGGCTTACAGTTCCCGCAGTTGTCCGTTTCAGTGTAAGTTTTGTGCCGAGACCATGTATTGGGGCAAGTATCGTAAAAAGAGCGGTGCCCAGGTAACCGAAGAATTGCTGACGCTGTACCGTCGACACGGGTCGCAGTTTTTTTTGATGAGCGATTCCTTATTGAATCCCGTGGTAACCGATTTGTCCCGGTGTTTGAGTGAACAGGAGATTTCGCTTTATTGGGACGGCTATTTGCGGGCCGATAAGGATGCGGGTGATACGGAAAATACTTTGTTGTGGCGTCGGGGTGGTTTTTACCGGGCGCGGCTGGGTATGGAAAGCGGCTCCCAACGGATGCTGGACTTGATGGCTAAGAACACGACGGTTGAGCGGATGAAGGCGGCACTGGCGGGTCTGGCGTATGCGGGGATTAAGACTACGACGTATTGGGTGGTGGGTTATCCCGGTGAAAGTGAAGAGGATTTCCTGGCAACCTTGGGGTTTCTGGCGGAGAATGGAGACGATATCTTTGAAGCTGATTGTTCGCCTTTTTGGTATTATCCGGATGCTCAGGGGGGAAATGACTTGTGGCGGGACAGGAGTGTGTTGCTGTACCCTGAAAAAGCACGCGACATGTTGGTGATGCAGACCTGGATGGTGGATTGCGAGCCCCGGCGGGAAGTGATTTATGAGCGGATGTGTCGGTTTGTTGAGTATTGCCGGTATTTGGGAATTCCCAATCCCTATTCGTTGCAGGATTTTCATCAGGCGGATTTGCGCTGGTCGGGCCTGCACCCCAATGCGGTGCCGCCGATGGTGTCGTTTGGTAAAGGTAATTATATTGACGAAAATAAACATATTAAGGAACTGTTGGCGGTTCAAAAGAGTATGTCTGATGATGGTGATTTTGGTTTTTAATGGAGTGCGAAGATGACGAACATGGATATTTCAAAGAAAGCGACCCGGGCTGCGGGTCAAAATATTAAAGAAAGGGACTTTTGGTTGACGGCGTTGTCCGGGGAATGGGTCAGGGGGGGCTTTCCTTACGACCGCTTGGAACGGGATGAAGCGCATCGGTTTGAAACTCTGTCCGTCTGCTTGGAGGGAACGGGTTTTGCCCATTTGATGCGTTTGAGCAATGGTTCGGAACAGCGGTTGTTTATGATTCTGGTGTCTATGTTGCAATTGCTGCTGTATAAATATACCGGTCATCGGGATGTGGTGGTGGGGGCACCGATTTTGACTCAGGACGTGGAAGGTGACTTTATTAATACTGTTCTGCCGTTGAGGAACCGTATGGACCCGAACATGAGTTTTAAGGAATTACTGTTGCAGGTGCGTAAGACGATTGTTGATGCGACGGAGCATCAGAACTATCCGATGGATGCGCTGTTGCACAAATTGAAGCTTAAGATGAATGACGGGTTCCCGTTGTTTGATGCGGCTGTTTTGTTGGAAAACATTCATGATCGGAACTATATCAAGCACATTGCCGTCAACATGGTTTTTTCTTTCCGGCAACGTGACGGGGCTGTGGATCTCCTGTTGGACTATAATCCGTCTTTTTACAGTGGGGCGGCGGCGGCAGGGATTGGGCGTCATTACCGGTACTTGACCGAAGGGTTGACGGCTTGTATGGATGTGCCGGTGTGGGAGATCGGGATTCTTTCGGAAGCGGAGAAAAAACAGATTCTGCTGGATTTTAATGATACCGGCGGTGATTATCCCGAGGGTAAAACCATTCATCAATTATTTGCGGAACAGGCAGAGAAAACGCCGCACAATATTGCACTGCATATGGCCGGTTGTGCCGATATGACCTATGAGCGGCTTAACCGGGAAGCGGACTGTCTGGCGGATCGGTTGAGAGGGCTGGGTGTGGGACCTGATGTGATTGTGGGTCTGATGATTGACCGGTCTATGGAGATGATTGTTGCGGTGCTGGGAATTTTAAAGGCGGACGGCGCTTATTTGCCGATTGATATGAACTACCCTGAAGAACGGAAAGAATACATGCTTAGCGACAGCGGCACGGAGATTGTGATTCGTGACGGCAACGACCCCTTTGATATTGTCACCCGCTCGTCGGCAACCGGACCGGCAACCGAACCGACTACCGGCAAAAACAATGGGGCGGAGAATCTTGTTTATTTGGTCTATACTTCCGGTTCTACCGGCAAACCTAAAGGGGTGATGCTGGAACATAAACATGTGGTCAATTTGATTCATTACGGGTATGTGTCCACCAATCTGGATTTTAGTAGGATTTTGCAGTTTCATACCATCGGGTTTGATGCTTCTTTTCACGAGATTTTCTGCGCCTTGCTTTGCGGTGGGACGCTCTATTTGATTGATGAGGAGACCCGCGCGGATATTCCGGCGTTGTTTGAGGTGGTGAGGGAAAATGAGATTGTCACGCTGTTTCTGCCGATGTCCTATTTGCGCATGATTTTTAATGATGAGAGTTATGTGCGTTTGATTCCTGATTGTGTAAGACATATTCAAATCGCCGGTGAACAGGTGGTGGTGAAAGGTCGGTTCAGGCGCTGGTTGCGGGAGAAGCATGTTTATTTGCATAATCACTACGGGCCGGCTGAAACCCATGTGGTTACTGCCCTGACTTTGGATCCGGACGGGGAGATTCCTGAATTGCCGTCTATTGGGAAACCTATTTTGAACAGTACGATTTATATTTTGGATAAGGATCAACAGGTGCTGCCGGTGGGAGTTCCGGGGGAGTTGTATATCGGCGGCATTCAGGTGGGGCGGGGCTATTTGCATAAGCCTCAATTGACTGCGGAAAAATTTGTTGTGCTGCCGGCGGCGGTGGTGGCGGCGGCGGTGCCCGCTGTGGAGAAATCGGCTTCTTTGGACTACCGGTTTGGGGATGGTCCGGTGTATAGAACCGGTGACCTGGCTCGATGGCTGCCGGATGGGAATGTGCAGTTCCTGGGTCGGATTGATAAACAGGTGAAGGTCAGAGGTTTTCGGGTGGAACCGGGTGAGATTGAGAGTCATTTGATGGACTTGGCGTATGTGAAAGAGGCTTCGGTGATCGACCGTACGGATGAGAAGGGGGATAAGTTTCTGTGCGCTTATGTGGTTGCGTCTGTGGAAATTGATGCGGCGGCGCTGAGGAAAATTCTGGGCAAGGTGCTGCCGGATTATATGATTCCGGCTTATTTTATTCAATTGTCTGAGATTCCGTTGACTCCCAATGGGAAGGTGGATAGGGATACCCTTCAAGCGATTGAGATTTCTGTGGGTACCGGTGCGTATGCGCCGCCGCGGGACGAACTGGAAGAAAAGCTCTGTGACCTCTGGGCGGATATTCTAGGGCTGGACAAAGAACGGATTGGTATTGATGATAATTTTTTCCAATTGGGCGGTCATTCGTTGAAAGCGACTATTTTGATTTCTCGAGTTCATAAAGGGTTTAATGTGAGAATCAGTCTGGGTCAAATTTTCAATCGTCCCGACATTCGCGGTCTGGCGGAATTTATTAAGAGTGCTCGGCCTGAAACCTTTGTTGCTTTGGTTCCGGCGGAACCTCGGCAGTATTATCCGCTGTCTTCGTCGCAAAAACGGATGTACATTCTCAATCAATTGAGCAATCAAAGCACCAATTATAATATGCCGGCTGCGTTGCTGGTGGAGGGTGAGCTGGATGCGGCGTTGCTGGAATCGGTGTTCCAAAAAATCGCTTTCCGCCAGGAGGGGTTGCGAACCCGATTCGTGGTGGTGGACGGGGAACCGGTTCAGGAGATTGTGGACGTTGTGCTGAAGGTGTCGTTGATTGATGCTTCCGCTTATTCCGAGTTTAGAGAGGAGCCGGCTGCAAAATTTTTGACGGATTTTGTCCGACCCTTTGATCTGGACCAGGCGCCTTTATTGCGGGTGGGGCTGGTGAAATTGGCGCCGGACAAGCATTTGTTGATGGTGGATATGCATCATATTATCGGAGACGGTGTGTCCCTGGGGATATTGGTACGTGAATTTACCCATCTTTACCACGGCAATGAATCGGCACCGCTGAGGATTCAATATAAAGATTACGCCTGCGGGCAGGATGCGATGCAAAGACAGGAAACCTATTGGTTGCGTCAATTGGAGGGTGAGGTGCCGGTGCTGAACCTGCCGTTGGACTTTCCACGTCCGGCCATGATGAGTTTTGAGGGCCGACGGCTCGACTTTGAGATTACTGCCGAACCCTATGCAAAACTTAAGGAACTGGCCGGTAACTATGAGGTGACGTTGTACATGGTTTTATTGGCGGTTTATAATGTGGTGCTTAATAAGTATACCGGTAATCATACCATCCTGGTGGGTTCTGCTGTTGCCGGTCGCATTCATCCGGACTTGGCTGATATTATCGGCGTCTTTTTAAATACGTTGGTGATGAAAAATACGATTAAGGAGAATCAGGATTTTGCGGATTTCCTAAAGAGTGTGGGGCAAACGGCATTGGATGCTTACGACCATCAGGAATACCCGTTGGAAACCTTGGTTGAGAAATTGGCGTTCAAACGGGATTACAGCCGCAACCCGTTGTTTGATACGGTGTTCAATTTCAACAACACGGAGATTCCCGACGTAACGTTGCGCAACCTTCGGATGACCCCCTGCCCTTTGGAAAGCAACGCTGTTAAATTCGATCTGAAAATCAATGCGGAAGAAAAGGCGGATGGGCTCCGTTTCAATCTGGATTACTGCACCAAACTGTTCAAACAGGAGACCATGGAGAGTTTTATTGAAAATTTCAAACAGGTCGTCAATAAGGTCACGGAGAACCCAACAGTAAAAATTTCCCAAATCTCCTTGCTGTCGGAAACAACCAGCAACGAAATCATAGACGATTTCAGTGAGGACCTGCACTATGATTTTTAAGCACCCAACTTTCTTGCGCCGCAGGCGCGCAACCGCAAGTCCCATCATTCCCATTTCTCCCACAAGGCAATCCCCCACAAGGCAATCCCCGTTCCAATCAGACGGCAAACTATTTTAAAAAAAAGAGGCAACCATGACATCAAATCGCACCATCCAGGCCCGGTTGAGTGAGAGTTTCACCAAGCACCCGGACAATATCGCCCTTGAGTATCGGGGCCGCGCTCTTAGCTACGGTAGTTTGCAGCGGCATTCGGATGCCGTTGCCTCCGGGTTGATCGAGCGGAACATTAAGCCGGGCTCTTTTATCGGTATTATGATCGATGATAAAGAGTTGTTGATTATTATTATTCTGGGCATCATAAAAGCCGGATGTGTGTTTGTGCCGTTGGAGGGCAACTATCCGGACAAACGGACCGAAGCCATGTTGACTGCTTCGGCAACACCTTATGTGTTCACGGAGGCGGACAACGTCGAGAAGTTAAAATCCATTCGTCGTCAATTGGGTTTTAAGTTGGATATTTTTGCCCTAGACGATCGGAGTTATCTTGCCGGTGGAGTGTTGAGGTTTGAAGCCCATGAAGATAGGTACAAACTCACCGAAGCCGAGAGGATTCGATATGCGCGACATCTAATAATGGACGGGTGGGGGATCGCAGGCCAGGAGCGTTTAAAAGCAGCGAAAGTATTCGTCGCCGGAGCCGGCGGGTCCGGTTCGCCGTTGATTCAGCAATTGGCGTTATGCGGGTTCGGCACTATTGTTATTTGCGATTTTGATTTTATTGAGTTATCCAATCTCAACCGTCAGTCCTTGCATGATGAGAGTCGTATCGGCATGAACAAAGCGTTGTCGGCCAAGCTGACGGTGGAGCGTCTGAATCCCAACATCAATGTAATCGCGCTACAGGAAAAGATCACAGCGGACAATGTCTTTGAATTGGTGGGGGATGCCCAGATCATTTTCGACAACGTGGACAGTTTGGAGGCCAAGTCTTATTTATCGGAATGTGCCGTCGCCAAGGGAATTCCTCATACCATTTCCTCCATGATCCATATCAATTCCTATGCCTGTGTGTTTCATACGCCCCATACGCCGTGTTTCCATTGTTTATACGACAAGAAAAAAATAGACGACATCACCAAAGCCAAAACCATGACGGAGCAATACAAAGTCATCCCCAACGCCGTCTCGTCGCCGCCGTTGCATTTAAGTACCGGATTCGTCGTCAATGAAGCGGTGAAGATCTTACTGGGCATGGGGGAACCGGCCTACAACAAATACATCCATTTTAACCAGTACGGCTCAACGGATGTGATCAAGACCAAGGGGTATCATCAGATCACTTATCCCTTTAATGAATTTTTCCGGGAGTTATCTCGGCAACAGGGCTATGATTGGGATACCGGATGGCACGGCAATTTCGTCGAGGAGATAGAAGTCAAAACCAACCCCGATTGCCCCTATTGTTCAAAGCTCAAAGAGTTGCCGGGAGGCGGTACAAAAGAGGTTACGGCCTCCGCGTTGCGGGCGGATCGGGTGCCGACGGCAAAAGTAGATGATAGTCTAAACGCTGAAGTAGACGCTGAAGTAGACGCTGAAGTAGACGCTGAAGTAGACGTTAAAGTAGACGTTAACTACCAACCGGAAGACAAAATAAACATCTACTTCACATCCGGTACTACCGGCGAGCCCAAAGCGATTGTGGGAAAGAATGAAAGCATGACGCATTTTATCGCCTGGGAGATCAAGCAGTTCGATATCGCTGTCGGTACGCGGGTCAGTCAATTAACCGCCCAGTGCCACGACCCGTTTTTACGGGATATCTTTGTGCCCTTGTGTGCCGGTGGCACCATCTGTATTCCCGCCGGCAAAGAGACGATACTTGACGGCTTGCGCCTTCGTGAATGGTTGGATGCGTCGCGGGTTAATCTGATGCATTGTACGCCCAGTTTGTTTAAGCTTATCGAAGCCGACGGTCTAAGGGGTGACGGTTTCCCGCATCTGAGGTATGTCTTGTTGGCTGGTGAAAAGATCGTGCCTCGTGAATTGGCGGGTTGGTATCGGCTGATGGGTGATCGGGTGCAATTGGTTAATGTTTACGGACCTACGGAGACCACCTTGGCGAAGCTTTTTTATTTAATGCGGGCGGCGGATGTGGAACGGGAGACCATGCCGATCGGCAAACCGATTCCCGGTGCCAAGGTGATCATTTTGAACAGTGAGCTGAAGGTTTGCGGTCCCGATGAAGTGGGCGAAATTTATATTCGCACGCCTTTTCGTAGTTATGGTTATTGCAATGATGACTTATTAACGGCTGCTAGGTTCATTCAGAATCCTTTTAGCGATAAAAGCGATGATCTTATTTATAAAACCGGCGACCTGGGCAAAATGAACCGGGAAGGTGATGTGGAATTTGTCGGTCGAGAAGATCGGCAGATCAAGATTCGGGGTTTCCGTGTAGAGTTGGACGAGATTGAGAAACGTATCCGGGAATATCCCGGTGTGCGCGAGGTGGTGGTGCTGGATCGACGCACCGCTACGGGCAATTATATCTTGATTGCTTATTTCAGAGGCGAGTTGGCCGTTCCTGATATCAAAGCGTATCTGGCCGATCAATTGCCGGATTATATGGTGCCGTCGTTTTTTATCAAACTGGAAACTTTTCCGTTAACCGCTAACGGCAAAGTCAATTACAAAGCCCTGCCGGAGCCCGGGGACGTAGAGCGCAAAGAGTATGCGGCGCCGGGTAATGAGATGGAGCGACAATTGGTGAAGATCTGGGGCCAGGTGCTGGGCTTAAAAAGGATTGGTGTTGCTGAGGGGTTCCTGGACATGGGCGGGAATTCGTTGAATGCCATGAACCTGAACACGCGCTTATACAAAGCGTTCAACGTCAATCTGCAATTGTCGCAAATATTCGCTAATCCCAGTGTGAGGGATCTTGCCGGTTTGATTCAGGCTTCCGGTACAAGCATGTACCGGGGCATTCAACCGGCGGCGCGGCAGGATTTTTACCCTTTGTCTTCGGCCCAGATGCGGATGTTTTTGTTGCGTGAATTTGCGGGGGCGGATGATATCAGTTACAATCAGACCAAACCGTTGCATATCAAAGGTGCGCTGGATAAAGAGCGATTGGAAGATGCATTTAAGCGATTGATTGCCCGTCACGAGGCCTTGCGAACAGGGTTTGAAGTAGTGAACGGTCAGCCGTTGCAGCGGATTTACGATCAGGTGCCCTTTGCGATGGATTGCCGCGGCGGACAAGCGGTGGATGTCGCAACGCTGATCAGACCGTTTGACCTGGCGGCGCCGCCGTTGCTGCGGGTGACGTTGGTGTCGATTTCGGCTGTGGATCATGTGTTGATCTTTGATATTCATCATATTATTTCCGACGGAGTGACTACCGGGATTTTTATTGATGAGTTGTTGAATTTATACAATCACCAACCGCTGACTGAGCCGTTGCTTCATTATAAAGATTACGCCGTTTGGCAACAGGAAATTTTGACCGGCGCGGAGATGAACCGGCAGGCGGATTATTGGTTGGAGGTATTTAAGGAAGAGGTGCCGGCGTTGGATTTCCCTTGTGATTTCCCACGTCCCGCAGTTCAGGGTTCCGCAGGGGCGCGTTATGATTTTGATGTTGCCCCCAAGTTGATTGAGCGATTGTCGGACATGGCGCGGAAAGAGAACGGTACGCTTTACATGGTGTTGCTTGCGGCTTATACGGCAATGTTGCACCGTTATACCGGTCAGCAGGATATTGTGGTGGGGTCGCCCATTGCCGGGCGCCGGCATCAGGACCTGGCACGTATTCCCGGTGTGTTTATCAATTCTCTGGCTATGCGGAATCGTCCGGCTGCGGACAGTTCCTTTGCCGGTTTGGCGGCGGAGGTCAGGGAAAATGCGTTTAAGGCTTATGAGAACCAGGATTTTCCCTTTGAAGAGTTGGTGGGCCGTCTGGAACTGAACCGGGAAACGAACCGCAATCCGCTTTTCGACACGATGTTCATTTTCCAGAATATCGACATGCGACCGGTGACGCTGGAGGGGTTGGACATTGCGCCTTATCCCTTTGATAGTTGTACGTCCAAGTTTGATCTGTCGTTGATTGTGCTGGAAACGGCGGAGGGGTTTGAGTTCAGCCTGGAGTACAGCACGGCGCTTTTCAGTGATAGGCGTATGGAACGTTTCTGCGGCCATTTGCTGAATTTTCTTGAAGCGGCGGCGACGGATGCGACGCAATGGATTGGTAAGATTGATGTTTTATCAGCGGCGGAACGGGAAGAGTTGCTTCGGGACCTGACGGACGCGACGTACCCACTAGACAAGACGATTCATCAATTGGTTGCGGAACAGGCGGGGCGCTCCGGCGCTGCGGTTGCAGTAACGGCAAGTGTCGCGAAGACTGCGGGCGAAACGAGGGCGGACGAAACGAGGGATGTCACTTACAATGAATTAAATGAACGTTCGAATCAACTGGCCGGTATATTGCAGAAACGGGGGGTGCGAAGCGGTGATATTGTGGGTATCTTGGCGCACCGGTCACCGGCGCTGGTGACGGCGATTCTGGCGGTGTTGAAAGTCGGAGCCGCGTATATGCCGCTGGACCCGGATTACCCGGAAGAACGTATCGCTTACATGTTGGCGGACAGTGGGGCGAGACTGGTGCTGAGTAATTTGCGCAGGGCTGTAGGAAATGCCGACTTGCTGGATATGGACGACCTGCCGGTGATGGATGGGGACGCTGATGCTGAAAACGTTTCGCCGTTGTCGGTTGATTCGATGCAGGCATGTTATATTATATATACTTCCGGTACGACGGGTCGCCCCAAAGGGGTGATGATGGAACACCGCAGTTTGGTGAATTTGATTAGGTTCCAGTTTCAACAGACGTCTATTGATTTCAGTCGAGTGTTGCAATTTGCGTCGATTTGTTTTGATGTGTCGGCGCAGGAAATTTTTTCCACGTTGGCGGCAGGTGGGCGGTTATTTTTGTGTACCGAGCGGATGCGGCAGGAGATGCCGCTTTTGTTTGATTGGATTGCCGTTAATAGGATTCATACCTTATTTTTCCCGACGTCGTTTTTGAAGTTTATTATGGGTCGAGAGGAAACCATCACCGGTCTTCCGGCGTGTGTGCGGCATATTGTGACAGCGGGCGAGCAGTTGGTTTTGAATCGGGGTTTCAAATCTTATTTACGGCGGGCCGGGGTTTATTTACATAATCATTACGGGCCTACGGAGAGTCATGTGATGACCATGTTGACGATGGAGCCGGAGCTGGAGGCGGAGGATGTTCCGTCCATTGGTCGGCCTATCGGTAATACGGCGGTGTTTATATTGAATGCTGTTGGTGAGCTTCAACCGGTGGGCGTCCGGGGTCAATTGCATATTGCCGGCCATTGCCTGGCTCGCGGTTACTTGAACCGACCGGAGCTGACGGCGACGGTGTTTAGGACTCGTACGTCCTATAGGACTTATAAAACGGGCGACCTGGCCTGTTGGTTGCCGGGGGGTGAAATTCAATTCCTGGGACGCAGTGATCAGCAGGTTAAGATCCGGGGCTTCCGGGTGGAACCGGGAGAAGTCGAGCGGCAATTGCTCAAACATCCCGACATCAAAGAGGCGGTAGTGGTTACGCCGACGGTGTCGGGGGAGATTTGTTTGTGTGCTTATCTTGTGTCCGGTAGATCGGATGCATTGCTGTCGGAGGATTTAAGAGTGTTTTTAGCATCGGTTTTGCCGGACTATATGATTCCTGTTTATTTTATCCGGCTGCCGGAGATTCCGTTGACCGCCAACGGTAAAATCGACCACAGGGCTCTGCCTCAACCGGAAGTAACTGCCGGGGACGACTATTCCGCGCCCAGTGGTGCCGTTGAAGAACGTCTGGCGGTGATGTGGTCCGAGATATTGGCGGTGCCGTCTCATAAATCCATCAGTGTTACGGAGAATTTTTTTCATATAGGCGGGCATTCGTTGAAAGCGATGCGGCTGCTGTCCGGGATTCATGAGACCTTCCACGTGCGTATACCGATGCCGGAGTTGTTTCGAATTCCGACCATTCGGGGGCTGGCTCAATGGATTGAAAATGTTGGACAAAATACGGAGGCTTACGTTTCTATTGCTCCCGCGGAGGAAAAAGAGTATTACCCGATGTCGGTGCATCAACGGCGGCTCTGGATTATTCAGCAGTTGGACCGCCAGGACACCAGTTACCACATGCCGTTACGCATCCGCTTTCCTCATCCGTCGGCTGTGGAGGCGATAAGCGACACGCTGGCCTATGTGATGCGGCGACATGAAAGTTTGCGCACCTGTTTTAAAACAGTTGACGGCATCGCCTATCAATGTATTGAAGCGGAACCGATGCTTCCTTTTACCGTGGTGCATACGACGGACGCCGCCCAACGGGAAAGGTTTTTTAAAGAGGCGGCCGCAAAGCCTTTTGACCTCAGTCAAGCGCCTTTGTTCCGGGCGGTGCTGGCGGGATGTGATGAGACGGAATATGAGTTGATTTTTATTATGCATCATATCATTTCCGACGGTTGGTCCATGGGTATTCTGGAGCAAGAGTTTAATCGGTTCTACCCGGATTTTCGGAAGAGTCCCGACCCTCCCCCGGCACAGCCGCCGCAGTTGCAATACAAAGATTTTTCACAATGGCAACAGAGGCAATTAAATGATTCGGGAGTGAAGCAAGCGTCGCATCGGTTTTGGTTGGGAAAGTTGTCCGGCGGTTTTCCTCGGTTGCAATTACCGGTGGATTTTAATGATCGAAA
>Ga0210347_1240422_pt1 | contig 12444 bp, 2 predicted proteins | sample S456metaT_FD_159705 | JGI IMG/M metagenome (GOLD analysis project Ga0210347, IMG submission 159705) | Metatranscriptome of estuarine sediment microbial communities from the Columbia River estuary, Washington, United States - S.456... | ecosystem: Environmental > Aquatic > Marine > Intertidal zone...
TCTGTAGGACCTGTTGTCCAGCGTCTGCGGTACTGGGAACCGCTCTGCGGTTAATTCCGGGCTGTTGAGGTATCCGAGCGCCAGTCCTGGTCCGGCGATGTAGATTTCTCCGGCGACATAGAGGGGTACGGGCTTGTAGGCGGGATCCAGGATGTATAGGGCTGTATTGGCCAGAGGCCGACCGATGGGTATGGTGCCGATGTCGGCGGGGACGTGATCTACCGGGTAATAGGCGGCGTATACGGTACTTTCCGTGGGGCCGTAAACATGGATGATGCGTCCCGGTCCGGTGTGGGCCAGGGCTTTGCGTACATGCTCGACGGAAACTCGCTCGCCGCCGAATAATATGTTGCGGACGCGCTTTAAGCTGTGGGGGTCGATATCGGTCAGGGTGTTGAATAGGGCTGTGGTGACAAAAAATACGCTGATGTGCTCTTTGCGGATTAATTGGGTGAGGTGCAGGCCGTCCAATAGTTTTTCTTTGTTGACCATGACTAATTTCGCACCGTTCAGCAACGCGCCGTAAATGTCGAAGACGGATCCGTCAAAGGCATAATTGGATAATTGTAATAAGCGGTCGTCCGGTTGGATGTCGATGTAATTGGTTTCTTTCACGACCCGCAGGGCATTGGCATGGGTGGTGAGGATGCCTTTGGGTTTGCCGGTGGAACCGGAAGTGAAGATGACGTAGGCGGGGCTGTGGGCATGGTACAACAGGTCGTTTTTGGATTGGTCGGCTGATTCATGGTCCGATTGGCGGTCCGGGTCCGATTGGGGCAGCAGGTCCATCATGAGCAGGTGGATGTCTCGTGCTGAATCGGGAGCGAGAGCCAGACCTGGGATCTTTTTCAGCGTTTCTCTGTCCGGTAAGCCGGCGTTGTTGTCCATGACGGCGCGGATGAGTTCTGCGAAGGTGATCTCGCCTTCACCTAGGACGGCGGCGTCGAAATTGCGGTCCTGCATCAATAGGGCGGCATCGGTGGTTGCGTAGGGTCCGCCGGCGATGAGGGGGCCGCGGAAGCCTTGGTGCCGAATGACGGCGGCGGTGCGGTGATAAAAGTCGCGGTAAACGGTGAGGGTGCGCATGCCGATGACCTGGGGTTGGAAATCTTTTAGTAGTTGTACTAATTGGTCATGGTTGCTGAAATCGATGCGGGACTTGGCGATTTTGATGCTGACGGAGGCGCCGTACTCTCGAAGTAAATATGCGCCTAGGTACATTAATCCCAGGGGTTGTTCGACGACGTCGTAAAGATCGCCGCTGCTGAAGGTCTGGGTCAGGTCCAATAGTAAGATGCGCAAGCTGTCCGTTGCCGGTTGGGGGCGGGGAAAGGCGGTTTTTATTTTGCGGTTCAAATGGGCTACCGTCATGCCGCTTTCCTCCAGGCACCGGGCCGGGCTGCCGTCGGGGGTGAGTAGTTGTTCCGCCCGGATGCCTAAGAAATCCAATAGTTGATCAAAATCGGCGACGGTGCCGGGGAGGTAACTGTTGTATTTCTGGAGGATTTCGTTTTGGGTCAATACTTTCATTTGGTAGGGTAATACGTTTAATAATCGGTCTCCGGACAGGAAATAGTTGTTGAAAAAATCCGCCTGGTAGCGGAGGGTGAAGCTGCGTTCAAAGGGCAGTGTGTCAGGTAATTGGTGGTAGGTTAAACTTTGGGAACGGGCGATGGTTTCATGGGAGATGCCGTTCTCTAGGGCCAGTTGTTCCATTTCGGTGCCGGCGAAGATTTTTAAGATGTGGATGTAGGGGAAATGGAGTCCTTCCAGGCTCTTGATGAAATCCAGGGTCATCATGGCCTCTGCTTCGGTTTCAGTGGGGAATCCGTGCATGGTGTGCAGTTCCAAGATCACGTGGGGATGGTTGGTGCTGATGTAGTGTAAATTTTCACGCAGTTTGTCGATATCTAAGTGTTTTTTGATCAGCTTCTGTAATCGGGGCGACGCGGTTTCCAGGGCCAGCGGGAAGCTGACGGTGCCGGCTTTGATCATGAGGTCGATATAGTCGGGGGTCAGGATGTCGCCGCGTAGGCCGGAGGGGAAGAGTAATTGGATTTTCATGCCGCTGTCGATTATTTTTTGAAAAAAAGCGGAGCTGTTTTTTATGTCGAGGTTAAATATATCGTCGATAAAAACAAAGCGGCGAAGGCCCATGTCGTAATAGAGTTTTACTTCGTCGAAAATATGTTGGGCGGAACGGTTGATGCATTTTCTGGGCCAGACACGGCAGCAATAGGCACATTGGTAGGGGCAGCCGCGGGTGGCTTGCAGGGTGATGCTGTTGCGCACCATGCCCTGACCGATGAAACGGGTGTAGGTTTCGTAGTTTACTAGTGAGCGGTCCGGTATGGGTAGTGCGTCGAAATCTTCTACTTGCGGACGCCGAGCGGTGAGATGGGTTTGGTTGTCGGCGTTGCGCAGGTTTTGCAGGGTGGTGAAGGGGTAAACCTCAGACAAGGTGCTGGTGGTGAGTAATAAGGAGGCGCCGCTGTCTTTGAGCATGTACTGGATGCGTTCTCCGGGAAAGGCGGGATCTATGGGCAGGTAGGCTGCGCCTGCTTTTAATATGGCGAATATGGCGATGATCATTTCCAGGGAGCGATCCATCAGTAAACCGACGATGGTTTCGGCGACGACGCCTTTTTGACGTAAGACTCGGGTTAATCGGTCGGCGCGCCGGTTCAATTCATGGTAGGTCAGGGCGGCGTCTTCCATGACTAGGGCGGTGTGATGGGGAAAAAGCCGTACCTGGGTTTCGAATTGTTGGGGGATTGTCTCCGTGGCGGGGAAAGGGGTTTCGGTGCGGTTGAAGACCTCCAGCAATAGTTGTAATTGGTGGTGGTCCATCAGTTGGATGTCCCGTAGCGGGGTCTCTTGGGTCAAACCCTGTTCCAATTGTCGTTGCAGGTGAGTGAGAATTTGACCTACGGCGGTTTCGTCGTACAATAATCCGTTGTATAGGACGCGGGCGTGCATGCTGTTTTCATGCCATACGAAGCTGAACAGCATGTCTGCGGGCATTATCGCCAGGTCTTCTTTTTGGTGTAGGTTTTCCAGGATGACTGCGGTATGGAACAAGGGACCGGGTTGCTGTAGGTTTAATTGTCGGGTTAAGACCTGGATGGGGTAATTGGCGTGTTCTTCGGCTTCCATCACCGTTTTGCGTACCTGTTTGAGTAGTTCTTTGAAGGAAGCGTCGGGGTCGAGGTTCAGGCGCAGCACCAGGACGGTATTGATTAGTTCAGCCTTGTTGCCGGCGCGGTTGACCGCTTGCCCCAGCAGGATGTCCGACAGGCCGGTATATTTGCTTAAAAGAGCGGCTACGGCTGCGGTCATGATGACGTGTAGGAGCCGTAGGGAGCCTTTGCTGATGTGATGCAGTTCCCGGTTCAAGGTGTCGGCAAAAAGCAGGCTTAGTTCCTGCTCACGAAAAGTACCGGGGCGCGGGTTGACGTTGCCGTAGGGAAATCGTGCCGGTTCGGGGTTCAGGTCGGCCAGTTTGGTGAGCCAGTAATGGTGTTCTTTTTCCGCCTGGGCCGCGGCTATTTTTAGTTGTTCTGAATAGTTGCCGGTGGGTTCCATGGTGTGCTCCTTTGTTTAAAAATCGAAATCGTCGTATTCTGTTTCTACCGTCACTTGTGACAGGTTGTGAGCAATTTTAATATCTTTCAAGAGGATCTCGCCGCCCCCGGATAATGCTGCCGTGATGTCGTCCAGGTAGGCGGCGTACCGCTGCATGGTTTCCGGTTTGAATAGGGCGGTGCAGTACTGAAAGGTGATGAGCAACCGGTCGCTGCTGGTAACGGCGACGACGGCCAGGTCGAATTTGGCTTTGTCCAATTGTGAGTGGTGGGGTACGAGGGTGATGTCGTCTAATTGTATGACGGATTCGGCGTCTTCCGCTAGTGCGAACATCAGGTCGAAAATCGGGTGGCGATCGGTGCGGCGGGGTTGGGCGGCCAGTTTGACCAATTGTTCAAAGGGGAATTCCTGGTGTTTAAAGGCTTCCAGGGTGCGGCGCCGTACCTGATGCAGGTAGGTGCGAAAGGAGATGTCCGGTAGGATTTGGTTCCGCAGTACTATGGTATTGATGAAGACGCCCATGATGTTTTCCAGGTCCGGCAACGGGCGTCCGGCCACGGCGGTACCTGTGACCACAGCGGGGCTGCCGCTGATGCGGGAGAAGAGCAGGGTGCAGACGGCTAACAAAACGACGTAGAGGGTGGTTTCTTCTTGTCGGGCCAGCTTGCGCAGGTTTTGCACCGCTTCGGGGCCGGGGGTGTGATAATAGATGCTGCCTTGATCCAGCCACTGGGCCGGTCTGGGATAATCGAGGCCTAGGTGGATGCGGGGTAATCCTTCTTTTATGCGGTCTTGCCAGAAGGTTTCCAGGCGATGGACTTGTTGGTGCTCTCTGTTCCGGGTTTCCCAACGGACGTAATCTTTGTATTGAAAAGGGGGCGGTGGTAGTTCTTCTTGTTGGTACAGGCGCTGAAAGTCTCGGATGAATATGGTCATGGACACGCCGTCGGAGATGATGTGGTGCATGTCGGTTAATAATAAATGGGTGCCGCCGGACAGGCGCTGTAAGGCGACGCGCAACAGGGGGGCCCGGTCCAGTTGAAAGGGTTGAACGAATGCCGCCAACAATCGGGACGGATCTTCGGCGGTTAGTGTGTCTCGGTACTGGATGGAAAAGGGGACGTGGTGGTGAATCCGCTGAACCGGTCGGTCGTCTTTTATGAAAAAGGTGGTGCGCAAGCTATGGTGTCGATGGATTAATTGCCGGAAAACGGTTTCCAGTTTCTCTATATCCGGTCGGCCTTCGACGAACCAGGCGGAGGGCATATTATATAAGGGTGTGTCGGGGTTGTGGTGGATATAGATGCGTTCCTGGGCGGAGGTGAGGGGGTAATAGTCGCATTCTTCGGCGTTGGTCAGGGGGATGTGGTTTTTGTTTTCGGTGCATCGTAAGTGCCGTGCCAGGCTGCGGATGGTGGGGTGTTGGAATAGTGCGTCGGGGGAGATGATGATGTCCAGGCTGCGCCGAACGGCTGCGGCGATGCGTACGGCTTTTAAGGAGTGTCCGCCTAGGCGGAAAAAATTGTGCCGCACGCCCAGGTTGGCGGGTTCGATTTGCAGTTGGGCGGCCCAGATGTTGAGCAGTTGTTCTTCCAGTAAATCTGCGGGCGGGACCAATGGTTCGTCGGTGGTGTGGGTTCCGGGTGTAGGTAATCGGCTGCGGTCGATGCCGCCGCCGGGGGTGAGGGGGAGACGGGGGATCTGAAGGATGTGTCGGGGGATCATGTAATCGGGTAATTGCTCGGCCAGTTGGTGTTTCAGGGTATCCGGTTCAATGGCCGCAGGGGACACGATGTACGCACACAATTCAGTACCGCCGGTCAGGGTAAGGGCGGTGACCACGGCTTCGCTGATATTGGGGCAACTCAACAGGCGGCTTTCAATTTCACCCAATTCAACCCGAAAGCCTCTGATTTTAACCTGCTGATCGATGCGTCCCCCGAATTGCAAATTGCCGTCAGGCAGATAACGGGCGAGGTCGCCCGTTTTATAGGTCCGATAGGTCCTATGGGTCCTATAGGATGTAGTGTCCGGCGCCTGCGACGCAGGGAACCGCTCTGCGGTCAATTCCGGTCGGTTCAAGTAACCTTGAGATAGGCCCTGTCCGGCAATATAGAGTTCGCCCCAGACGCCCGGGGGTTGTAAATTACCGAAGGGGGTTAATATGAAGATATGGTGATTGCCCATGGGGCGACCGATGGGGATGTGGGAGGCATCGGCGTTGATGCGGCTGCAATCGTAATAGGTCACATCCACGGTGCTTTCGGTGGGTCCGTAGGCATTTATCAGAATTGTGCCGTGGGCGGCATGAAGTAGTCGGTTGAAACGGTGGACTAGGTTCAGGCCGACGATTTCCACGCCGGTAAATACCCAACGCAAGGACTGAAGTTTATGGATTTCTTGTAGTTGTTCCACCTGCTCCAGTAAAAGTCCCAGCATAGAGGGGACAAAATCGGCAGTAGTGGCCTGCACGCGATGGATGGTCTCCGCCGTAAGCCGAGGGTCTTTGTCGCCGTCGGGCGGCAGCAGGCAGAGTCGTGCGCCGGCCGGGATCCAGCGAAATAGTTCGCACACGGACACGTCGAATATAACATTGGCCGCTTGCAACACAACGTCTTTTTCATTCAGTCGGTAACGCTCCCCTACCCAGTAGATCCGATTCACTACGGCAGCATGATCTACCAAAACCCCTTTGGGTTGACCGGTGGTCCCGGAAGTGTATATTATATAAGCCGGATTCCCGCATGAATTTAGATTCGCATCAGTCTCATTGGTCTCATAAGTCCTATAGGTCCCATCATTCGGCAGTGCTTGCCCTTGCCCCGCCGGTAGTCCACGCAAGTCAAGAGAGCCCTTCAGCTCAGAGCCGTCCGCTGTACGGAATTGCACCGCGCCCGCGCCGTCTTCAATCAGCAGAGCCGCATTGCTGTCCTTAAGCATGTAGGCTATACGTTGTTCCGGGTAGCCGGGATGAATCGGCAAATAGGCGGCTCCGGCTTTTAAGATGCCTATAATAAGAGCCGGCATTTCAATCGATCGTTCCACCTTTAGAGCAACGACATGGCCGGGATTTACGCCGTACTGCCTTAATTGCCGGGCGACGGCGTCCGCCTGTTGGTTTAAATAGTGATAACTTACCTGCTGGTGACCGAAAATCAACGCGATGCGACCGGGATGTTCGCAGGTGTGCTCTTCAAAGAGTTGATGCAGTGTTTTGTCGACAGGATAGGCGCAATGGGGACCGCTGCATATTTCCAGGAGTTCTTGTTTCTCTGCTTCGGACAATAGGTCCAATTGGTCCACCCTGAGTTGGGGCTGGTCCAGGCAGGCGTAGAGAATGTTTTCCAGATGTCCGGGTATTTTTTGCAGGGCCGGAGTTTCGAAGCGTTGGGTCTTAAAGAAAAACTCGATGGTGATGGTTTCTTCTATGGTGATGCCGACGGTGACATCGTAATGGGTGGCTTCATTGATGCGGTAATCCACTACGTGCAATGGGTGGGAGGCGGTTAGAAGGGAATTGAGGGGATAGTTTTCCAGAACCAGCACTGAATCGTACAGCTCACCTTCGGCGGCGCACCACCCGCGAATATCTACAGCGGCGGCGGTTTCGAATTCTTTCCGTAACGGTAATTCATGGGCGACGTAGTCCAGCAGGCGGTTGAGGGTTTCGGTTTTTTCGGCTTTTAGGCGGAAGGGTACGGTATTGATGAACAATCCTACCATGTCTTCGATACCCGCGACCTGTCCGTCGCGTCCGGACACGGTGGTGCCGAAGAGGACGTCCGGGTTGTGGGCATAATGCATCAACAACAACGCCCAAGCGGTGTAAAACAACGCGGCGGGGGTTCGTTTATTGGAACGGCAAGAATCCAGCAATAAGCGGGAGCGAGACGGGGAAAGTTGCCGCCGAACGACGGTCTGCCCGGTGTCGATGCCGGCCTCCGGGCCGGCTGTGATTTTGGGCTTTATACTGAACCGCGTGCTTCCGCTCAGGTCTTTGAGGTACTCTTGCCAAAAGGTTTGTTGGGCGTTTTTGTTTTGTTTTTGCAGAAAAGTCACATAGCTTTTGTACGGTTTTTTGTTGGGCCGAACTGCGGTCTTGCCGGTGATTAGGGCGTTGTAATTGGTGAAAAATTCACTCAACAGCAGACCGGTGCTCCAACCGTCCCACAGGATGTGGTGGTTGCTGATGATCATCAGGCCTTCCGTCGCAGTCAGGAGGCACAAGGTAATTCGAACCGGGGGGGAGCTTAGGTCATGCCGTTGGTCCCGGTCCCGACGAATCAACTCTTGCAGTTGCGTTTCTTTTTCTGCCGGCGCCGAAGCGGTCAGGTCACGGCAAATCAGCGGCACGGGGTAATGTTTCAGGATGATTTGCAGCGGCTGTTTTTGCCAGTGAAAGACTGAGCGCATCGCTTCGTTGCCGTTGCTGACCAGTTGCCAAGCGCGGCTGACCAACTGCGGCCGGATGTCGCCCCGCAGGGTCAGGCGGAGTTGCTCACAATAATGGTGCGTGTCGGGATCCTGTAGGTAATGAAAGAGCATCCCTTCTTGCAACGGTGTTAATGCTGTGATTTCTTCAATATCGGCTGTTTCTATTTTTTTCATCTAAACCATTTCGTTGAGCGGCGACCGGAACCGCCGGGGGTTTCGTGTCCGGGGTGCTTATTTGCGCCGCCACAGGTAACTGACTTTGAAGAACAAGGCGTTACGCATGTTGCGGTACTTGCCCACTCCGGGCACCCATTGTTCCTGACGCCACTCTGTTTTTTCGTAGAGTGAGCCGTAACCCAGTTGCATGACGGTGCCGGGCAAGAGTTCATAGGAGGCCAGGAAATCCGTCAATAGTTTCTGCTGGAAGCTGTCGTAACGCAACGATGCCCGTAGGAAAAATTGTCTGTTGAACTGGTAGGTGGTTTTTAAATTGAGGATGTCCACGCTGTAGAATTTCTCGTTGCTGAATTTATTTTTGAGGTGGTCGTGGATGAATTCGAGGGTGATGTTGATGTAGAGGTTGGGCTGAAATATGCCGGATATCAAATAATAGAGATTGGTGCCTACTTGTGCTTCCGACGGATGGTAATAAATCAGATCACCGTAAATAAAGGAGCCCAATACAAATAATTGTTTCATGACCTGCATGTTGCCCCAGGCGTCGAAATAGCGGAGCTTGTAGGTTTCCCCCAGCCAAGCTTCGCGGTCGTCCTGGTAGGTGAGACGGAGTATGCCCCATTGGGGAAACCAGAGAAAGCTGCCGATACCTCGTGAAACGTCGTTCATGCCGGTTTCATAATCGTGCAGTCGGGAATAATAAAGAAAGGGCTGGATGCGGTGAATGACGGTTTTTCTGGTGACTTTCATTTCAAAATTGGGTCCCACCAATACTTGAAAGCGACTCATGGCGGAACGATTGAGGAAGGCGGAATCCATGACGAAGTCCCGGTCGTACATTTCATAGGTGGACCAGAGGGTGAATTTGGGGATAAAGTACTGAAACATACCGATCACGCCGTTTCCTTTCCTGGTTTCGTCCAAGCCGTCGTAAGAGGTGGTACTGTTCAGATAGCCCAGACTCAAGCGGGCGTCTCTGAAGAATCGGTACCGAGCGTCGATGCCCACGACGTGGTTCTGACTGCCGGCGAAACTGCGGCCGGAATAGAGCAACCCTAAGGAATTGTCGCTGCTGAAATTGTATTTCCAGCGCCCGATGCCCCAAAGAGCTTCTTTGCCTTCGTCGGGGTTCTCGCCTATTTCCCAGGCCTGACCGGGGGCGCGGTCGTTGGCTGCTAAGAAGGTAAAATTGGACCGACCCACAGCGCCGCTGACTTTGCCGGCCCAATCGGGGTCGATGATGCGCCGGGTGTGAACGGTGGCGGCCATCATGCCTTGAAATATGGTGCCGAAATCAAAGGCGTCGGTGCCTTCCATGAAAAACGGCCGCTTTTCGGTGTAAAATATCGGGTACCTGCGGTTCACTTCCACTTGAAAGGAGTCGCTCTCCACCTGACTGAAATCAGGGTTCACCGTTGCTTCCACCGATGCGGCGGTGCTGAGTCCGTATTTGACCGACAACCCGATATTGGCTGCGCTGTCCGCTTCACCCCAACCACCGCCGTCGGTACGGGCTTTGTCCTGACTGAGGGTGAAATTGGGTAGAATTTCAAATTTCCGCTTACCTTTTAATTCCTCATAGATAACGGTGGCCATGCAATTAAAATCCGTCTGCCCCGGTGAGGTGGCCGGCCAGGTGCCGGCTAAACCCAAGCGGGTGGTGTTGCGTAAACATAATACGCCCATGCGTACGTCTTTGCCGCTTTTAAAGCGTAAGCTGGAAAGAGGGATACGAATCTCTACCTGAAAACCTTCATTGGTAATACGGGAGGCGCTCTGCCAGATGAAATCCGGAGCCGGGTCCGGTTCGACGTTGATACCGTAATTTAAATAATCCGCCTGCACGCCGCTGGGATTGACGTAAAATTCATACGCACTCTGCTTGGTGCCCATGGAATCGACGATGACGCCCACCCAATCATCGTTGATGATGTTGTCGCGGTGGGTGACGGAGGTCTTGATCTTGTCCGGTTCGGGGTCGTAGCATTTAAATGCAAAATAGACGGCTGATTCGTCATAGGCGAACCAAACGTCCGTATGATGCTTCATGGCCTGTCCGTAGACCGGGTTGTAGGTCATAAAAGTCTCCGACATAGGCGTATTCAGCCAAACCCGCTCCCGCAATTCGCCGTCTACGACGATTTTTTCGTCCGCCCGGTCCGCTTTGAGTTCCAAACGCCCTTTGTCCAGCTCTATGGCCTGAAGAAAAAGAGCCGGCAGTACTGCTGCCAATGTGATAAAAATTTGCACCCATCGATTCTGTTGATTCTTCATCGATTATGCCTCCTTGCTTGAATGGTTCCGCTTTTTTAAGGTGTAAAACGACTTTTTGTTTGGTCCTTGCGACTACCGTGGTACTCAGGGAAAATCCGGCTGAAATTGTTAAAATTACCGCAGAGGACTGAAAAGTATAATCTACCATAGCCGGCACCTTTTTTAAATACGCAAAATTGTTGCTTTGGACAAACCGCGGCCAATTTCCACCCAATCGCCACCGGATTGTCGCCCTTTCTTCAACCGTATACTTACCCGTGACGGTTCCCTATCCTCCCCCACCGGTTTGGGAAAAAAACGCGGATTTCTCCCGCTGCTTAAAAAATATTTTTTTTGCCTCCTACCGGGCAACATCAGAACCTCAAGTTCCTGTGGCATCGCAATTCCACTGTTAAGCCCTATGATAAAAGATAATGATTGACGAACACACCCTAAGATATCCAGTCATTATTTCGTTACACACGTTAACGTAAACATTTTTTAAAAAAGTATGCTTTTGGGGGTTGATTTTTTGTTTTTTTTCTGTTAAAATACAACTTCAAGTTAAGTTGTAATATTTTTATATCTCTCCCCCCAGCAGGCCGGGAATGCCCCCCCATTCTCGGCCTGTATTTTTTCCGCCTAAATCCCCCAAAATACCAGCGACGGCTGATGTGCGATTTATTTTCAGCAAGCGTTCTCTGCACCCGGCTGCGTACCAGGTTTAATTTTTAATGCCGGGCTGTCCGATTATTTCCCTTAAGGCTTGAGCGACGTATTGGGTGTCGTCTTCAGTCATTTCCGGATAGATGGGCAATGAAATTTCCCGTCGGAACAAGTCTTCGGTGACCGGCAAATGCAAGGGGCGGTTACTCACGTCCAGGTACTCTTTAAAATAGGTATGGAAATGGACGGGAATAAAATGCACCGACGGATAAATACCCACCTGACGAAGCTTGATGATGACGTCGTCCCTGCGTTCGTGCAAACCGGGAGCCAACAGGATGGGGTAAAGATGCCGTGCGCTTTGGTTGTGGTCCCTGATTCGTGGGGTGATTATTTCCGGAAGGTCCGCCAACATTCGGTCGTACCACGAAGCGATGCGATTGCGCAAGAGGGTGATGGTTTCCAATTTTCGCATCTGTACCGTTCCCAATGCCGCCTGGATATCGGTGAGGTTGGCTTTGTAACCGGGGTAGAGGACGTCGTAAAAAGGCAGTCCGTCGCGGTACCGTTCGCGGTTGCTTTTGGAAATACCGTGCAACGCGTACATGCGCAGTTTTTTTTCACAGTCGGCGTTGTCGGTAACGATCATGCCGCCTTCGCCGGTGGTGAGATTTTTGTTGGAATAGAAGCTGAAACAAACCGGATTGTCGCTTTTTCCGATTTTTACCCCGCCTTGTTGCGCCCCCAACGCATGGGCCGCGTCTTCCACGACAAAGAGTCCGTATTTGCGGGCGATGCGGTTGATTTCATCCATTTGTGCCGGCTGTCCGGCAAAATGAACCACGGTGATGCCCCGCAAAATCTTGCCGCTGCGCTTGCATTCCAATCCGGCGGCAACAGGACGGTACTGGGTGTCAATGGTTTGCTGAATGCAACGGGGATCGATGTTGAAGGTGTCGGCTTCCACGTCGGCAAAAACCGGTTCCGCTCCCTGATGGATGATGGTCAACACGGTGGAAACAAAGGTGTAAGCGGTGGTCATCACCTGATGCCCCGATCCGACACCATGATACACCAATGCCAATTCCAAAGCTGCCGTACCGGAAGCAAGCGCAATGGCGACGTTGACGCCTAAATATGCTTTGACCAGCTCTTCAAAATGCTGCACTTCGGAACCGGTGGTGATCCATTTGCTTTTTAAGACTTTGACCACGTTGTCGATTTCTTCTTGATCGATAAAGGGCACGGAAAAGGGTATTTCCCTCTTTTTAAGTTTGTTTTGCGTCTCTTTCATTTTATCATTATAGGCATTTGTGAAAAATTTTTCAA
>Ga0210347_1407668_pt1 | contig 12393 bp, 5 predicted proteins | sample S456metaT_FD_159705 | JGI IMG/M metagenome (GOLD analysis project Ga0210347, IMG submission 159705) | Metatranscriptome of estuarine sediment microbial communities from the Columbia River estuary, Washington, United States - S.456... | ecosystem: Environmental > Aquatic > Marine > Intertidal zone...
CCTTATTTACGGACAGTAAATCGACCGTCGTTTGGCAAAGAAGCTGCTTGTTAGGAAGTGGAAGCGTTTAATTTATTTTGCACGACCCAGGAGGTCGATCAGGAGTCTATGATGAAATATTATCCGGCTGTTTTTTCTGTCATTCTTCTTTGTTTGATTTTTACCGGCCTTGAGGCGCAGGAGCAAGAGCCCCAGGTGGTGGAAGAAGTGGGGGTCAACTGGTGGTTGGTGCCGGTTATGGCGGTGGATTCCGCGGGGAATCCGATTACCGACTTGAAGCCTGAAGACATCACGGTTCGCCTGAATAATTCTACGGTTACCGGGTTTACGTTTATTAAGAGTGCGTTTACTTCCATCCCTGAGGTTCCTGTGGGCGAGGTGGCGACTGTACCGGAGGGTATTAAACCCAAGGTTCCGTTGCCTGAAGCTGTTGAAGTTAAGCCTGTGACCGGTTTGGATGCCGGTCGGGTGGTATTTTTGTTGTTTGATTTGGCGATGTCCCGCAGTACGTCAACGGGGCGTTCCAAGCGGATAGCGCGGTCGATTCTGGCGGATGCCCAGCCTGGGACTCGATTCGTGTTGATGCGGATTATGCCTTTTTCCGGGCTGCAATACGTGACCCAGGGTTTCAAGAATGATGCCAAGCTGCTGGAGGCTTTGGATAAACAGATTATTATCCAGGATAATGATCGGTTGATTTCAAAGACTCTGACGGAAATTTCTCACGGCGGCGATAGGCGCGGAAACCGTTTGGTAAACGATGATATCAAACTCCGGCGCAGGGAAGCGGCGACTTATTATACTCGTAAATCGGTTGTTTTTTTTAAGGCTTTTAAAAGTCTTTATTTGCACTTGAACGGTTTGGAAGAGAGTAAGTTTGTTTATTTTTTCTCTGAAGGTGTGCCCAACGAATTTCAGTCCGCGATTCCCGGCGGGCATTCTTTTTATACGAAAAACTTAAAAGAGATTGCGAACTACTTGGGGCGTAGCGGCGCGATGCTTTTTCTGGTGAATGCGCTGGGTGTGGATGAGGGTTCGGATCTTTCCGCCAGGGAGAGCGGCAACGACCCGATTCAGGCGGATGAATCTGCGCCGGTGGACAAGATTCTGACCTTCGATGCGTTGGCTTCGGGGCATTCGTTTCTTAATGCTCTGGCTACGGAGAGTGGTGGTAAGTATCTGGAAGGTACGAAGGAAAAAATCACGGAACAGATTCGTAATTTACATCGGGCGTATTATGAGGTGTCGTTTCCGGATTCTACGGAGGCCAAAGGGCTGACCCGGTCTATTTCGATTTCTTCCAATCGCAAGGGGGTGAAGATTGTTTCGTTGCATTCTATTGAGAGGAAAAAACCGTACAGCAGTATGAGCGCACTTGAAAAGGAATTGACGGCTCTTAATCTGGTGACCGGCAACCCCTTGGTGCGGCGGCGGGTGAAAGTGTTCAATGCGGCGTTGCTGGAAACGAAAACCAAGAAAAAAGGTGTTACGTATACGTTGTGGTTGCCGCCGGATTTTCGCGACAAGAAGCTGGACCTCTACAAAATCAGTCTGCTCACGGAGGGGCCGGAAACGACGGTGAAGCGTATTGAAAAAGAGTCGCTTACGTCTGCGAAGAACAGTTTAAAAGTATTTTTCCCGGCTCAGGCTACGGATAAGGGAACGGTGCGGGACTGTTTTGTTTTAGTGGAACCGAACTCCGACGGGGCCCGAGTGCTGGGTCCGGCGGTTTACCCCGACAGTCCCGAGTATATGGTCTGGATGGAAAATAAAGAGACCGCAACGCTGAATAAAAACCGGAAAGGCAAGGGTGGTATTTCCGACGGGGAATTGGTTCATATTCTGGCAGGGGCGGCGGCGTATTGCGACCGTTTAAAATTGTCGGCTTTTCATTTCTTTTGTCAGGAAGGTATCGTGGAGACTCGGATTCCATTGACCAAAGCGGAGTCGGGTTCTTCGGCAGAATCGATGCGCGACCGGTTGCGTTTCACGCTGCCCGCTCAGATGGTGAATTCACGGAGTATGAAGGATATGGATAGGGTTTATAAATACAAATTCTCTTACCGACTGCTGAAAAACGGTGCGGATATTAAAGAGGAGCGGGAATGGCTTTCGTCGCACGACAATGTCCGGGTGGGACGGGAAAAAGTGGCGGCGCCCCGTGCTTTCTTTTCGGAGAAAGCGGTTTTTGCACCCATCACGTTGCTGGCCAAAGACAGACAGCAGCTTTATCATTATTCTTTTTTGCGTTATGATCGATTGAAGGGTCGGCGCACTGCCGTTATTGAAGTGATTCCGAAGAATCCGGACAACGGCGCGCCTTCGGTCTACGGCGATGTCTGGATTGATATGGAGGACTTCACAGTACTCAAGATCAAAGCGGATCCTCGTTCTATTGTGGGTTATCTGCAATTAAAGGAATTGGCGAAAAAATTGAATACGCGGTTGTTTCTCTCACTGGAAACTGAATTCGGCATGTTGTCCGGCGGGATTCGATTTCCTACCCGTGTGCTTTCGCTGGAACAATATAAAGGCGGGCAATTGATTTCTCAGTTCAAACGGAGCAAACCCTGGGAACGGGCGCGTACTGAATTTACTTATTCCGATTATCAGTTCTTCAACGTTAAAACGGATGTATCGATAGAGTAACTAGTGTGTGACAGCGACCGTTGCGTTTACTGCGTCGCCGCGACAAATACGGCAGTGACGGCGGCGGCGCTGCTGAAGGTCACAGAAACGGAACCGTCCGCGCCGACGGTTTGTTCCCCCGGCAGGCCCGTCCAACCGGTAAAAACATAGCCTGGGGCGGGTGCGGCAGTCAGGGTCACGGGCACGCCGGCGAACCAGGAACCGGTGATGCCGGTGCTAGGTAGAGACACGGTGTTCACAGAAATAAGTCCGCTGTCGGTCGGGGCGACGTTGAAGGTTAGAGGTACCATGCCGCTCAGGTTGAAATAGGCGCTCAAATGCTGCTGCATATAGTCCCACCTGCGTGTTGCAAAGGTGCGCATCACATCGACTATGCCTTCCCATTCGATGATGTCGGCAGGGAAAAAGGGGGAAAATTCAGCGCCTCGCAGGTTGCTGGGACTGCCTTTCCAGCGTTCGATAGTGCGGGTCATTTCATGCAGCCGTTCGTCGTGCAAGGACTCTACTATTTGCAACATTCGTTGGGTTTCAAAAGTAGTTGCCAGGTGCCCGGCGAAACGTTGGATGAAATCTGTTTTAAAGCCGGGATTCTCCAGCATCTTGCGAAAAACGTAGGTAGACCAAGGCGGGTTGGGCCAAACAGGGCCGTCGGTCTTAGTAGCATGTTCCATCATGTCGCGATGGTAGGAGGCCCACATGCCCATGCCGAAATCGGTGTCGAACAATATCCAGCGAAACCGAGCGCCGCTTTCTCGTTTGCGCCATATTTTAATATTCACTGCGGGCCAATCGGCATTAGCGATGTAGAGTTCTACGATCATGTAATTCATATATTCGTTAATATCCATCAAGGTGCCCAGTTGTTGGAAGTTTTCAGGCACCGACAGATCATGAGTTTCCATGAAAGCGATCAAGTTGTCGTATTCCTGTCGGTCCCCTTCGGAAACCAGGACGTCGTCGGAATGATGGACCAGTAAATCCACTTGATCAGGGTCGGCGCCGTGATTGACGGCCAGGTAGTAGCGGTCCAATTTTTCCCGAATGTTCTGGATACCGTAATACTCGCCGTTGATATACAGCACGGCAGGTTTAAAATCATTGCCGTCGATGTCCATGCGTCCTTCGACTAGTTTGTAGACAAGTCCGTCACGGAACAAGGTCAGCGGCCAATCCTGACCGGAATTACGTAATACGATGCGCACGAATTGATCGATGTTCTTATGGGGAAAGAATTTATAATTAATAGTGGTAGATCCGTATTTATCACGGGCATAGAGGGCTAGTGATTTCTGTGCATTGCGTACGCTGTCGCCGCCGTAGACTTTGACACCGGTAGCCATGTTGAGATGTTCGATGCCGTCGCGCTCGAAGAATTCTACGTTTACGGGCCGCTCCCAGTCTTCCCAGAAATTTGCGCCGTAATAGGGTTCTACCAGTTCGGCGTTGGGGCCTTTGACATAGATACCGCTCTCTTGGTCGAAAAAATGTTTAGGGTCCGTAACGATTGAGACCACGGGCAAGGTGGGGTTTTCGTCTACCAGATAGGTACGGGTGACCGTTTCCCCCGGTAGATAGTCGTTTGCAAAGGCACGAACGCGCAGGACGGTGGTTTTGTTGATAGTTAAGGGGCCGGAATAGAGAGTTGAATTATGTCGCGGAATAGAGCCGTCCAGGGTGTACCTGATTTGGGCGGTGGCTTGTTCAACGTTCATCCGGATAACCTGCGGGCCGTTATAAAAGCCGGCGGTTAGAGAGACCAGGGGTAGAGGGGTGAACACTTGTCGGGTGACGCCCTGTGTGGTATTGGCTGAACCGGCGGTGGTTTCGTCGAAATAGAGCCACGTATCGCCGCCGTCGGGTTTGCGACCGTAGGAAACGTCCCGGCCCATGGCGTCGAATTCCACGTAATCCACCAGCATGCCGACGGAGTTGTAGATACCCACTTCTTCGCCTTCGCTGCCTAATTTAAAATTGGTGTGGTTGTCGATGTTATCGCCGTCGCACCAGAAAACCAGATATGCCCCCGGTTCGATAACGGTACCGGAGGGGAATTGCCATTTTTTTTGTTTTTTGAGATTGTCGGTCAGATAGTGAAGGGAAAGGTCGATAGGTTCATTACCGCCGTTGTATATTTCCACCCAGTCGGGAAAAGTGGCTTTGTTGTCGTCGAAGGCGGAACCGGTGTTCCAGGCCATAACTTCATTGATAAAAATGGTTCCGATAGATGCGTTTCCCGTTTCATCGATGACGATGGGCGTACAGGACCCCAGTATAATAAGCAGGGTCAAAACCGATAAATAGACAGAGATTGTAGCGAATCTCATTGGCGGCTCCTCATTGCAATGGTTTATTAGCAGTAACCATTTAGGCAATGGTAACGCAATTATTGCCTATTGTCAACCAGTGTAATTACTTATTTCGAGTTATTCCTGTGCCGTGGGACCGAGAAAAATCCAATCTTCCCCGGCAAGGTTTATATGATTTGAAGAAGTTCGTCTGAGGAAGAACTCTGAAAGATTGCCTGTTGAAAATCATTTCGTGGAAACAGCAGAACAAATTTCTGCGTTATTAGGTGACAAAAATGCTGTATCGGTACACATCGGACCGGCATCAGGTGCGAAAGACACGATGCAGGTACATATTGGAGCGGTACCGGCTGCAAGAATTGCGCCATAAGGGCATCGCCTACTGCTGTAAGAGCTTCAAGACCCGACAACGGTACGATTTAAACTCTTATTCCCATTTTCCCCGGCAGCGATGTCGCTCCCCCCCGCTCAATCGCCTCCGGGCAATGTCCGTGTCCGTCCGTGTCCGTCGCTCAATAGAATGGGCTTGCACATTCTATTTAATAGTGGTATCATTCCTTTTTTAAAAAATCCGTTTAATGCTTACAGGCATTAAACGGGGGAGCCATGGAGGTTTAAATGATCAAGAAACTCTTCACCAGTCTGCTTTGCCTCAGCTTTGCGATTTTCTTAACCGGACAGGATTCGGTGCTGGAGAAAAAACGGGATACCGGATTCTGGCAAGCGTACGGCATCAGTGTCCAGGTAAACAAGATGTTTAAGGTCTACCTGGATAAAGAACTGAGGTATGAAAATAAATTCAATAATCTGGAATCGGACTTGTACGGAGCAGGTGTCCGTATCCGCCTAAGCAAATGGGCGGCTCTGCGTGGGAACTACCGTTATACATTGCGGGCGAAAAATAGACGGATGCGTTTCGATTTGGATTTGTTGCTGGATTGGAGCATTAAACCATGGCATCTGGATGTTGATGTGCGTTCCGTGTTGCAACGGGAATACGTCAAAGACAACGTGTTCAATGATTCTGAATGGGAGTGGCGCAACCGCCTTAAGGTGACGTATACCCGATGGAAAATGTTTCAACCTTATGTCGGCCTGGAGATTTTTTCCGGACTGGGGGACAATGCCTATGAACGCAACAAACTAAGGTTCTCCTTGGGGTTGGACTGCCGCTTGAAGAAACGGTTCACCATTACGCCCTTTTACCATTTTCAGAAAGACACCTCGGCGTTGCTGGATGAAGCGGCTCATATTCTGGGCATGAAGTTCGGTTATTCTTTTTAAGTCGTTTTCGTAAAAGGACGTTACTTAGAACTCCACAAACAGACCGGCGGATAACAGATATTTGCGGTAGGCGGGGTCCAGGTCCAGGTACCCGGCTTCGATGAATGCGCCGAAGCCGCGGGAGAACCATTGTCGGTGTCCGATATTGATATTGAAGGCGCTTTGTCGAATTTGCTCCGGTACCAGGACGTACAACGCTAAATAGGCTTGACTACCCCACGAGGCCGTAAGGGAGGTCCAGCGGGACTTGTCGATGCCGTGTTCAATGCCGGCTAAATGGCTTAATGACTGGATGTTGCCCGGGTACTTGTGGTTCCAAAATAATCGGTAGCTTAAGACCCATTTGGGTAAATACCAGACAAACCCTGTGGAAACGATGACATCTTCCGCCGGCACGTAATATTTAATATAGGTGGCTCCGATGGTCCACATGAAATTCCTTGCCTTGCCCAGTTTGAAGTTGAAATCATGGTCGATGCGGGCATTGGGTAAATAGTTACTGATGGTTCCTTTGGCAACGACGGTGTAGGTATACAGGCGCGGACTCCAATCTTTGGCGAAGCCTAAGAGGCCGATGTAATCGTTTTTGTGCTCCCGTTTCACCATGCCGCCGTGGATGAAGAAATTAAAGGTAGGTGTTTGGTAACGATAGTATTTGATATAATAGCTTTCCCATGCGCCGTAGATATTGTAAGGGCTTAGGTATTCATAGAAGTATTGGACATCTATGCGGTTTTTTTTCATCACTTTTTGCCCTTCTTGCCGCGTCGGCGTGCCGGGCAATATGCGACCGGTACTTTCCGGTTCCGTTACGACATCAACGGGCATAGTGACCGGCGGGGGCGGGGGCGGGTTGCCGACGTCGGCCCATAATCGCCGGCCTTTGACGTATTGCTCTACCCACCGATAGATGATCTTCTGCTCAGCTGTGACGTCGGTGATGCCGCTCATTTTTTTCAAGTGAAACTTACGGAACCGTTTCCAGGTGTTTCTACGAATGCTGCGGTTGCGATGCAACATGTCGTAAACCAGGGGCATTAATTGATTGTAGGCGTCGGGAAATTTTTCCCATTGGCATAGGTGCTTGCCTTTTTCATCGATGCTCTCATAAAACGTCTTGCCGGCGGAATGGTACAGGGTGTTCCAGAAGCCTTCGTATATTCGTTGACGAATAACGCCGTAATATTTGTCGATGTTCCAGTTCAATTGTTTGGAAATTTTCATGACCGCACTGAGCCCGACAAAAGCCTCGCAGTTGTCTACCAGGAAGACGGATTCTTGTTTGGGAAAGGGTCGGATCAAACCGTCTTCCCGTTGTAGGAATGGGATGTTGTAAGCCAGGTCCTCGATATTTTTGCGACGCAAGTCAAGTAACTTCCAGTCGCCGGACACAAATGCGTATCGGCCCAACAGCATCAGAAAGGTGCCGGCATAGCGGCAAATGGAATTACTGCGTTTCAGGGACAGCTCCCTGTGGCCGCTGTCGGTAAATACGGTATAGTCGTACATGGAACCGGTGATGTCGTATTTGTCGGCGTAGTTGAGGTGATTAAAATACCAGGTGATATAGTTGCGTACGACGGCCAATCGTTCCAGGTTGCTTGAACGCAGCAGGTCCGCCGCCATGATATTGACCAGATGCGGTACCACGTCGATTTTTGCCCCGGTGACCGATTGGTAATATTTCATTACTTCCAGAGCCGGGTGGTTTTTCCAGATCTCTTTTATCACAGGCGCTGTTTGCTCAACCTCTTCTTGGTCTGCCTGATTTTGAGCGGATTCTTTTAAAAGGTCTTCTTCTTTAGTCTCGTTGCCTGTTTCCTGGGCGACTGTTTGAATGGGAAGTAATCCCGTATAGGAATATATAATGATAATCAAGATGACGGCATAGTAAATGATTTTTTTGAAATGCTCTTTCACCACATCCTCCTGAATGTCCCGCTAGGAGACACAATAAATCGGTTTCAACCTCTTTCAGCTCATTTAGAAGTTAGAGGATACTATGATTAAAACAAAAAAGCAAGTAAAAAAGTCAATCCACACACGTCCGTGTCGGTCCGAGTCGACCGACACCGTCCAATAAAAAAAAGCGGGCGACCGCTTAACTAAGCGGTCGCCCTACGTAATAATCAGATTATATACGTATTAATTTATCTCATGTAAGGGCGATTACTGAATATTAACAGTATAATCCTCAACCTCACCATAAGTAAACGTACCGCAATTAGCAGGAGCGCCGCCGTATCTCATAGAGACTCTCATGCGTGTGGCGCCGTTGCTTGCACCTGTAGATACGGTAAAACTACCGCTGACCACGGATTGACCTGAACCGGCAAAAACCTGTTCGCCGGCGTCGCTGAAATCGCCGTCTTTGTTGTAATCAATCCAGACCACCCAGTATTCGGTGTAGGAAGCACTGGCAAAACCGGGAGTCAACGCCAGGGTAACGTTTGCGCCCTTGGTCATGTTGGTGGATACAGCGGTGAAGTCGGTGTAACCGGACTTACCGGAACTGTTGTTGATGCCGCCGACCTGTACGCCGGCCACCCATTCGTAACTCTGGCTGCTGCCTGATGAGGTACAATAGGTAATCGGAGCATTCGTTACGGTGATGTAGGCCGCTTTGGTTTCATTGTCGCTGCCTGCGGAGTTGGATGCCGTGAGGCTGACCTGATAAACACCGGCTGTGTTGTAAGTCACCGTGGGATTCTTGACACTGCTGCTGCCGGGCGTACCGCCTGCAAAGGTCCATGCCCAGGAGGTGGGATTGTTGGTGGTGGTGTCGCTGAAGGAGACGCTGCCGCCGACAAGGACGCTGGTGGTATTAGCAGTGAAATTGGCTACCGGTACTTGAACGGTGCCGGCCTGGATGTTGATGGAATAGTCTTCTACTTCTCCGTAGGAGAAGGTTTCGCAAGAAGTGGGAGCTGCGTTCCATTTCATCGTAACGCGCATGCGGGTTTTGCCGGATGCGGTGGCGGGAATGGTGATGGTGCCGCTGACGGTGGATGTACCGGACTTGCTGAATACTTCTTCACCGGCGTCGTTGAAGTCGCCGTCGCTGTTGAAATCGATCCAGATCTTCCAGTATTCAGTATAGGTGCTGCTGGGGAATACGGGAACCAGGGATACGTTCAATACGTCGGAGGCATTGGCGTTGACGGTGAGGCTGGTGTAATCGGTATAGTTGGAACCGGCGGAGCTGTTGCTGAAGCTGCCGACGTTGACTGTGCCGATATATTCGTAACTGTAGTTGTTGCCCTGGGAAGAACAATAGTTCAAGGGTTGTGTGGTTACGGTGATGTAATTCGCTTTGGTTTCCGTATCGGTGCCGGCTGAATTGGTGGCGGTCAGAGATACGGAATAGGTGCCGACGGTATTATAGGTAACTGTCGGATTCTTAATCGTGCTGCTGGAGGGGGTGCCGCCGGTGAAACTCCAGGACCAGGAGGTGGGGCTGTTGGTGGAGGTGTCGGTGAAGCTGACTGCTTGGCCGACATAGACGTTGGTGGAGCTGGCGGTGAAGTTGGCTACCGGTGCTTGGGGCGGGGTGACGGTGATGTAATTGGTCTTGGTCATTGTGTCTGAACCGCTGCTGTTGGTGGCGGTCAGGGCTACGGTGTAGGTTCCGGCTGTGTTGTAGGTGTGACTGGGGTTCTGTGCTGTTGAGGTACCGCTGTCTCCGAAGTTCCAGGACCAGGAGGTGGCGCCGGAGCTGGTGTCGGTGAAATTGACGGTCAGGGGTAAGCCGCCGCTGAGGGGGGCGCCGCTGAAATTGGCTGTGGGCGGTACGGCGCAGGTTAAGCTGACGCCGACGGTTCCGAAGGAGCTGACAACTGCGCTGCAATTGTATCCGTAGTCTTCGGCTGCGGACAGAACGCCTTCACCGCCTTGCTGGAAGTTGGTGGAAGCGGTCCAATAATCTTGGTTGGCTTTGACGAATACGTCGAATGCTTTGTGTGTATCCCAACCGCTTGAGGTGGCCAACAAGTAAAATGCTTTGTTGAAAACGCCGCTGCTGTAGTGAACATCAAGGCCGCTGTAATAGTCGCTGACGTGATCAATGGAACTTCCGTCCTGTGGAGGATTGGCCATATAACGCAATGCGGCGTTGGCGCTTTTCATGATGTCGTAGCCGACTTTGAAGTCGTTGCTGCCTCTCATGTAAAATTCGGCTGCTTCACCGGCCATGTCTGAAAAGGCTTCGTTGATGCCGCCGGATTGACCGGAATAGGTCAGGTTGGAATTGAATTCGGTAAACCCGTGGCTGACTTCGTGAGCGGATACGTCCAGGGAAACCAGCGGATAAAAGGTGCCGGCACCGTCTCCGAAGGTCATGGCTGAACCGTCCCAGAATGCATTTTCATAACTGTTGCTGTAATGCACCTTCATGGTCAACTGGACTGGTAGAGGCGGTACGCCGTACCAACCGTTGTACATGTCGAATACGACTTGACCGAAATACTGGGCGTCATTCAAGGGAGAATACGCACCGTTGATGGTTTTAACGGTGTTTTCGGGGCAGGTGAAGGAATAAGCGGTGCTGCCGCTGGTGCCGTGGTTCAAGTTGACGGTTTTGACGTTGGTGGTATTCATGGTACAGGTGCTGCCGTTCTGGGTAACGCCGAATCCGGGATAGTCGGTGCCGTAGTAATATTGACCGATTTTCTGGTTGCCGCCGGGGCCGTTGCCTACGGCGTGTTGAAGGTTTTCATATTGTTCGAGAATGTTGCCGTTTTGTGCATTTACCAGATAGACGGGCATGGTGGGTTCACCGCCGTCATGGTCGGCAAAAAAGGAGACTTTGTAAACCAATGCGGCTTTGCCGTTTTTCTTGATGTAAATGTAGGGCTCGGCACTTTCATTGCTGTACTTCCAGGTTACGTTTTTATTTCCTTTTTTTTCAAAGGCTGATTTCATCTTGGCAAGACTGCCTTGGGGATCTAGTTTGGAGGGAATGTTGCCTACGTCCACACCCAGGTCCAAAGCCAGATTGCCGTTGAGGTTGGTTACTTGGCTGTTCTTGTTTTTGCTGACGACCAGTTGCATGCCCCAGACGGGTATGCCGTCATAGGTTAACTGGTAACGGCTGTGGGTGACTTTGTTGAAATCACGCTTTTCTTTGACAAGAGACAGTTCTTCTTTACCGGTCAAGCCCATGGTTTCTTCCAGGGACTTGGCTCCGTTCAAACCCTTATTGTTTAACTCCGAAATCAAGTTGCCTTTGTTGTTGTTGACTAACTCGACTTTTTTGGCCGCCCACATGGATGTGGCGACGAAACAGCTTAATAGAAAAAACAGGGTAACGGTGAAAACGATTCGGTGGTTTAAACCTAATTTGCTTCTTTTCATGTTAAAAAACACCTCCAAGTGTTTAATGATTTGATTAAAGTTTTAATTGGTTGCCGAAACATTCACAAACCCTATGCTGCGGGGTCTGTATTTTAAGTATATACGGCAACCGTTACTGCATATACTCCGGCATCAGGTAGTAATCTCCCACGGTTATTGAACTTTAACTAAACAGATTCATAAACATGCATTCCCACATTCACTTATTGTTATGCGTTCATGTGGATACGGGGTTTCCGCACCGCATGGGGCATGGTTTCTCGTTATTATAAGTGATATCGGAATTGAGACGAACATCTCCCTATGATAATTGACCGACTTTCTCCAGCGGCCGTAAACGGCGACTTCTTTTTATGTCCTGCTGACCTTTTGCATTCCCCTTCCTTGTTCAGCCCCGGTACATAATCAACGGTTTGGGTTGTTTAGGTACCGTCTACCTTTGCCGGACCCGCTTTCTTTTTAAAAAGACATTAACCGACATGAGTCGCTCAGTAAGCAGGAACAACTGGTTCTTTTATTAAATTTCCTTCTTACAGACAGCTATAAACAAAGATTCGAAAAGGTTCTGGGAATAAATTCAGCCGCGCATCCTATCGGAACAGGTGATGTCACCTAATGCCCGGCTGAGGTGCTATGGAAACTCTAGCTGTCTGTTCATCTAAATACCTCCAATGTTTCAAATTTCCTTTTGTTTTAAATGACTGCGTTTTGTGTTTGTTGCCGAATAGTATAAATAATATAAAATGCATCTGAGTCATACTCGCCGAGACGGGGGTCATTAAAAAATTTATTTGTCCTCCCG
>Ga0210347_1169884_pt1 | contig 12388 bp, 9 predicted proteins | sample S456metaT_FD_159705 | JGI IMG/M metagenome (GOLD analysis project Ga0210347, IMG submission 159705) | Metatranscriptome of estuarine sediment microbial communities from the Columbia River estuary, Washington, United States - S.456... | ecosystem: Environmental > Aquatic > Marine > Intertidal zone...
GGTGGAGGAGTTTGTTAATTCACCGGAATATGAAAAACTCACTGCAACCCACCCGCAGCTGACGTTTTCAGTTTCTTTGAGTGAGGATTTGTTGTATCTATTGGGCTCACCCCTCCATCTTTCCAAAGCCGTCTCCAATTTAGTAGTAAATGCCGCCGAAGCGATTTCAGATGAAGGACAGGTGACCATTTCCACCACGAACCGATATATTGATCGAGCGGTGAATGGCGATGAGTTGGGGTTGAAAGTGGGCGAATACGTGGTTCTGGAAGTCACTGATACCGGCATAGGGATTTCGGCGGAAGACCAAAAGAGAATCTTTGAACCCTTCTTTACTAAAAAAGAAATGGGTCGTAGCGGTACCGGTCTGGGCATGGCCGTGGTTTGGGGGACGGTGAAGGACCATAACGGCTATATCGGAGTAGACAGTGAATTGAACAACGGTACCGTTTTCCATCTCTTTTTTCCGGCCACCCGGGATGCCGTACCGGAAAAAAAAGAGGAAGTGGAACTGGCGCAATTCAAAGGCAACGGCGAAGTCATATTGGTGGTGGATGATGTCGAGGAGCAACGGGAAATTTCTTCAGGAATATTAAGCCACTTGGGGTATTCCGTGTTCACCGCTTCCAGCGGAGAGGCGGCAGTAGATTTTCTCTCCCGCAACCATGTGGACCTGTTGGTATTGGACATGATCATGGAACCCGGCATTGACGGCTTAGAAACCTTTCAACTGGTAACGGAACTATTTCCCGGAACCCGAGCCGTAATCGCCAGCGGATTTGCCGAAACGGACAGAGTCAAAAAAGCCCAACAATTAGGGGCCGGTAGATTTATTCAAAAGCCCTTCACGCTAGAGAAAATCGGCATCGCTGTAAAAAACGAATTAAGCAAGCCTTCGAAAGCGTGAAAAAGCAGGGCGGAGTAAAAAAAATTTAAAAAAATTTGAATTTAGTGTATAATGCCGGCATGAAAACATATCCTTTAAAAAAGAGAACGCATCAGAGATCAGGCGCAGGCAGAAAGTTACTACTGTTGGTACTTCTCCTGTTCATGAGCGCCGTGTTTTTGCAAAACTGTTCCATACTGCGACAAGACAAGGGCGTCTCAGTAGTGGTCCATTTGGACCGGGAAAATATAGGCGAAGCGTCGGTGTTGATTTTTAATTTTAAAGAGCCCGCCCATGCATTGAACGCCGGAGCAGTCACTGCCGAAATGTTTCACCTGGAATTGTTAAAGACCAAAGTGTTTAAAGTGACCGCCTTACACAGTCAATCCTCCTGGGCCCGCATCGCCGACACTGAAGAAGAACGTCTGTTGGCGGCATTGCAGGAAGCGCAGGCGCAGTCCTTCGATTATATCTTATTGGGTGACCTCCGCTCCTATATTCACGGCGGCTTAGACAAGACTGCCGTAGAGATGAAAGTGCGTTTAATCGAAGTAAAATCACGGACCACCATATTCCTCGCCACCGGTCAAAGTCGTCACCAGGGCAAAGACAACACCGCAGCCATGGCGACTCAATTACAAAACCTGTCCCACCCGCCCCAATTACTAATTCAAAAGCTGGTACGAAAATTTATCCGGGAATTAACACTGTATCGCCTAAAAAAGACCTAACCCGTCACAGCATTTGTTCAATCAGTTCCAGAGCCAAGAACCATTTCCGATATTCCTGATTCAGCACATAGTTCGTTATTAGTTTCATCGCCACTCGTTTGCTTTTTTTTAAGAAATAGTCAAATTCTTTTTCTTTTTTATCTTTGATTTTGTGGACGAAGTTTTCATAATTGCGCCATTCTTTACGAACCGTTTTAATATTGCGGCGGTAGTTTTGATCCACCTTTCGAGAGAGCATTGCGAAACTGTAATAAGCATAATCCGGGTCGGAGTTCCCCACGTTAAGGTCGCCGGATCGAAAATAGCCGTCCGGAGTGGTGGTAATAGAAAAATACCATGGAGAGTAGGCATTGGCATCCGGGCAGCCTAGGCTCAACCAGACCAGGTTACCGATTTCGCGGCGCAGCTCCTTACGTAACTGAGTGACGAAAGAGTAGCGCGTATATTGCCCGCAGATGGTATTACCTCCCGCTACATTGGGAGAGACTTCCTTATCTTCGTTATTGACCTCGTATTTAGTCTCTTCGTAGTGGTCCCGCAACAGGCGGTATATATCCGTTACTTTCAAACGCTTTCTGGGCTTGAAGGAAAAGGGCAGGGGCTCTTCTGGTTTAAATTTCTTTTTAGCAAACATCGATGTGCCGCGCCACTGACGCAGAATCGTGTCCTGGTTATTGTAAGCGTCTTTATCTGAATAGGCCAAGGCAAAGTGAAACTCTTTGTCTTTGGGGACCCAGCCTTTCAGGCGGGCATATGAGATCACATCCGGCGACCCGCGGAAGTTTTCTTTATCCAACAAATTCACGGCACCGATAGTGAAGCGATTGGCAGTCACAGCTACATGGTCGTTGGGTACGCGGCGGGCCAGCCATTGTTTACCCTGCACCACATGCAATATCCACACTTCGTCCGGGTCCGACAGGATGAAGGTACAACCGGAGAGACGAAAGTTTTGTTTGCTTAGAATTTCTCCGGCGATTTGCAGCGCATGCCGGGCTGAATCTGCGTGAGCCGCCATTTGCATGCCCAATTCAAGACCGATGCCCGTAGGCAGCGACACTGGACTCTTGCGGGACGGGCAAAGCTGGGCGGTGATCACCACGCCGGCTTTGTTCATATAGGAATCGCCGCTGCTCAATCCCGGTAGGTAGATGCGTAACAAGCCACGGTTATTTTTTTGACGGTTTTCTTCAATGTGCTGAATGTTGACGAAATTATTTTTGCTCCGAGTATCTTCGTTGTGTCCCACCATGACCGAACCGTCATCCGAACTCTCTCGTCCGACGGCAATCGTAAAGCTGTCCTGCGGACTGCTGCCTGACAAAAAAAATGAGGGCAGCAACAACACTGACAACAATAATAATTTAATCTTTGCAACTATTTCCATTTTATAAAGATAGCACAAAGACGGATTTTTTTCAAATTATTTTTTTAAGTGTTTTTGGGCATTGATCTTGAATTGTCTACTTAGAAAAGAAGCGATACCGTCACGGACGCCGAAGAACTCAAGGGTTGTCTTGTTGATCAAAAGGTCGCGCAAACAAGCCGCCGGTTGCTGGGGGGTGAATTCTCCCATGAGGGAAAAACCAAAAGAACCCGGTTTGTTAACTTCTTCGGGAAAGGGTAGAGGATCGGATCCGTTGATCAGGGCAATGCCGGCCTGGGCGGCTGTTTTGAACAATTGCGGCGTCGGCCAAAAAAGCGGTCGACCGCTGTTGTCGCCCACCAGTAAATAGGGGGAGCTGTATTGCCGGATAATCCGTTTGATAATGTCACCCCGCTTGCCCAACCATTTGCCCATGCCCCAGGCCAGGACCGCGATTTCTTCGCGCTCGATGAGTCGATTCAAGACCGTTTCAATGGGCAGGCCGTCTTCCAGCAATTGGGCCGAACCCAACGCCAACACTTCCAGATTCTCGCGGGTTACGATCTGACGCCCTTTGATGACGTAACATACCGGCTTGTCATCACGGGTCAGCAACATAGAAACGGCTTCGCCGGTTTCATGGAAGTGAAAACCGGATGTATTGGGGAATTCTTTCTTAAGTTTCCATTGGCCGAAGAAATCGTTTTGTTTGCCTTCAGTCAGCAGCAAGAGTTTTTCAAAGGGAGCGCCGTTAGCATAAAGGGTGTTGTAAAAGTGGTCCAGGTAAGCAGAGGCCACTTTGAAGAAACGTTCTAGGTCGTAACAGTCGTAGATATGTACATGTCCGTCCACCATTAATCGTGTTTGGGTCATCGTTCATTCTCCAGATTCAATCCAGCAGACCTTGTTCTTTGTACCATTGGGCCGTGCGTGTGAGGCCTTCTTTGAGCGGCACTGCGGGTGAGTAATTCAGTTGTTTTTTCGCTTTGGAAATATCAAAGGCCCGGTCTTTGGTAAAAAAATCCAGACGACGTCTATACAGCGGCGGTTCAATTCCCAAAGGGCGGCAAATCATTTCACACATAAAGGCTGCGGCATAGACCGGCCATACGGGGATCCGCAGTTTGGAAACCGGTTTCTCCAGAATTTCAGACAACATCCGTACCAATTGATTCAGCGGCAAATAGTCGTTGCCGCCGATAGTATAAATCTGACCGGACGCTTGGGGCGTAATGCCGGCCAGAATAATGCCTTGAGCCAGATCTTCCACAAAGGTCAGGTGGTACAATGCGTCGCCGTTGCCGATCATTTTAAAATTGCCTTTGTAAATATGGCGGAACAGCTTTAAGAAGCGCGTATCGCCGGGTCCGTAAATTCCCACCGGTCGCACCACCACGCCGTCGATTTTCCCGGAGCTGAAATAAGACAACGCCAATTTCTCCCCTTCCAGTTTAGAAACTTGGTAATGGTCGCCGGGGTTATAAGGCGCTTCTTCCGTAGCTGGTGGGTGAGCAATTTCACCTTGCACGCCTACGGTACTGCAATGCACGAACCGCTTTACTCCGGCTCGGACCGCTTCATCTAATAAGGCACGGGTGCCTTCCAGATTAACGGTAAAAAACATGCCCTTAGACACTCCTTCCTGACGGTACAGAGCCGCGACGTGAAAAACGATTTCCATGCCTTCAAGGCAGCCTTTAAGGGACGCCGGGTCGGCCAGATCGCCTATCACGCAACGGACGCCCAATTGGTCCAACTGTGTGCGGTCGGTGCTTTGACGTACTAGGGCGGTGACGTCGTATCCTTTTTCGATTAATGCTTTACACAGGTAACTGCCGGTAAAACCGCCGGCTCCGGTTACGAATACGAATGTTTTTTTCATGTCCGCTTTCCCTTATTTAGTTTTCAATGGTTTTAACCTGCAATTGTTCTTTTAATTGGTCTACTTCCGCCGCCCATTTTTCCGGGGTTCGATTAAAAAGAGGCTTGAGCAGCGGCAGAACAGCCAACGCTCGTTGCGGGTGGTCGCCCAAGGAGGTGCGACGCAGTACTAGGTCCGACAGGCGGACCACTTGCTCGGTGTCGATGATCTCTTTTAATAGTGCTTGCTGAGATGGTGCCGTAGGTTCTTCATCGTAAGCGAAAGAGACCGGTTTATGAGGGGCGCCGTTGATCAGTTCCTGATGAGACATTTTCGTCGCTTTAGGGAACACATCGTTCAGGGTGTCATCCGCCACCAGTCGGGAGGTAGTGAATTTCACGCCGGAGATACTGAACAGGCCGTTGGGTCCCCCTTTTTCCCGATGTCGTAAAGAGGTCGGCTTTTTGGACATGCCGCCCCTTTCATCGGCCGGTAGAATTCCGCTGTAAATCCGCTGGATATCTTTTTCTTCCAGGTTTAAGCCGGGGACCATTTTATTTACATCGGCAATAAACCTTTGGATTTCCCACTGGGGTACTTGCGTTTCGGTTTCGCTTTTTTGAACCGGCATTTCACCGGTGCCCACCAGCAGGCGATTTTTCCAGGGGTGAAAGAAGTGAACGGCACCTTTGCCTTTGCCTGGAGCTAGGCCCAATGCATACGCTGACGGGGCTTTGCGGTTGAACAAAACGTTCCATACCAGCAATCTGTTTTTGAACAACGGTACATGGTCGCGGTCCAGAGACTGGGCCACGTTGCGGCACCAGGGACCGGCGGCGTTGATTACTACCGGTGCATTGAATTGATGATGTTTTCCGCTTTCCTCATCCAGAGCGCGAACTCCGGTCACGGAATTGTCTTGAGTCACCAGTTCATTTACGGTCATATAATTCAGAAAATGCGCCCCTCTACTTGCGGCGATTTTCAACAGATCCATGAAGAGGCGTTGAAATTCCTGCACAGCGGCATCGTACCAAACTGCCGCACCGGTCAGGCCGTCACTGTCTACTGCGGGAAATAATTCACGGGTGCGGCTTCTGGAAATTACTTTGCCGCCGGGCAAGTGTTTGGCTTTGGATACGCCAAGGTTGCGGGAAATTGAAAGGATATCGTTCAGCCACAGTGCCGGGCGCATGATGGTGTTGCGTTGCAGGCCTTTGCCGTAGAGCGGCAACATGCAGGGCATTGGTTCGACGTATTGGGGGAAATATTGCAGGAACCATTTGCGCTCTTTTACTGATTGGAAAAAGCGCGGTAGGTGCCCATTTTGCAAATATCTCAGGCCGCCGTGAACCGTGCGTAGGTGGTTGAGGCTGGTGGCGTTGTTGAAATCGTTTTGTTCCAGCAGCAATGGTTTAAGGTTCCTGCGAACCGCTTCATAGGCCAGCATGGCTCCGTAGATGCCGCCGCCGATAATTATTAGGTCGTAAGACGCTTGGGAGTAGTTATCCGGGTCTCGTTTCAGTTCAGTCATGGTACACCATTTTTAATATTCAATTCGAATGGTTTATCATATATGAAACACCCCTTTTTGTCAATTATTTGCTGTTGCGGGCAGCAATTCTCCTTTTGAATGGCTTCTCCCTTGCAGATGGTTGCGACCGTTCCGTACGGGGAACACGGATTGACAAAGGACACGTGTCCCGATTAATTGTTGATCCGCCAATCCAGGTCGGATTCCGCATCCAGGTAGGCGAAGCCGATCCTGACGGAGCCGTCCATAAACCACACGGCATTGCGACCGTCGGTCACATGTCGCCAGAGGATATCGGCTTTGTCGTCGCCGTTGAAATCATTTGTCGCTGTCATTCGCCAGTCAAAATCATTTAAAGCCGTCAGATAAATATAACCGGTACGAACAACTCCGTCCATAAACCAGACGATACTGCGTCCGTCGGTTTTATGGTGCCAGAGGATATCCGACTTCCCGTCACCGGAAAAATCACCTGCACCGCCGATTTCCCAATCCAGGTCTGCTATAGTCAACAGATTGGCCGTGCCGGTACGCAGGGTTCCGTTCATGAACCAGACGACATTTTGGCCGTTGGTTTTGTTTCGCCACAGGATATCTGCTTTTTCATCCCCGTTAAAATCCCCAATAGCTCCTACATCCCAATCCGTATCGGAAAGAACGGTGGTATATGTAATGCCGATGCGGGTAACGCCGTTCATGAACCAGATCAAATTTTTGCCGTTGACTGCATGTCGCCATAGGATGTCGGTTTCGCCGTCATAATTAAAGTCGGCGCTGCCGGCAATGTGCCAATTAAGATCTGTTACCGTCAACAGCGATGCATTTCCGCTGGTGGTCACACCGTTCATGAACCATACCCGATTCCCACCGGTAGTGGTGTTGCGCCAGAGGATGTCCGGGTTTCCGTCTCTGTTGAAATCCGGGAGGTGCATGCCTGCGCTGGAGGCTTGAAGGATCATTAGTTTGCCGCCGCCGGTCATGTAGATCAGGTTGCCTACGGCGACCATGCTGTCGTTTGTTGTGCCGCTGTCGTATTGACCGGCTAAAAGAGGATTGGAAGCGGTATTCAACAGGTAAAGAAAATTCCCGTCTACGGATGCGTAAGTGAAGTCACCGGTGCCGGACACGTCATTTACTGCGCCGTTCAACGTGAGGCTGCCGCTGAGTGTGGGCGGACCCGAAACCTCTACTTTATCAAAAGTGGTTAGATAGTTACTGTTATTCCACTTATAATTGGCAGCGAGAATATAATTCCCGACTTTATCGATATTTAGATAATAGCCGCTGTAGCCGGCAACGGAGGCCGGTGCGACGGGATTCGAGATGTCGATCACCATTAACCCCTCTTCGTAGCTGGCGACATAGGCATAATTGCCCTGGACCAGGAGGTCTTTATGGGCATAAGCGGATTCGCTGAAAATATAGAAGTAAGATATCTCCGACGGAGACGCCGGTATGGATACGTCCACTAAAAATAAACCGCTGTTGTCCAGCAAGTAGGCAATATTTCCGATAACATGAATGCCCACAGCGTATCCGATGTAACTGAAATTTCCTGCGATGCTCGGTGACGCGGGATTCGAAACGTCAATGATCTGAAGACCGGAACCGGAGGTGGCGATATAGGCGTAATTGCCTAATACGAATACTTGATACCCATTACCGGGTGTACTTACGTTGCCTACTTTGACCGGGGCTGCCGGATTACTGATGTTGATGATGTCCAGGCCCGTTGTCCCTGATACGCAATAGGCGTAATCGCCCAGAACGAAGATATCTTGGTAGGTGTTTCCGGTGCTTGTTTCACCCAGCTTAAAGATATTCATACCCTGGGCGTGAAGAACACCCCCTAAAATTAATACTAACCACAACACAAAAAAACTACATAAAATAGTCGATTTCTTTTTCATCCGGCACTTCTCCTTTGGCAGTCGGAGGCCATTTTGTCTACATCGTCGGCCTTTAGCCTTTCGTTTAATATTATATATAAATAATAAAAATAAAACAACATTTATTTTAATAATGAAGGGGACAAAATGAAGGGGACAGTCCATCGTGACGCAACCTCCTACTCGGTGACTTGGTGACCGTTCCGTCTTTTTTAAGAAAAGTATTGCAAAATTATTTCTGATAGTCTATCATATAGCAGGTTATTTCCGACTCAACCGAAACGGGAAGGAAACAACACATGATTAATGACTAAATAAAAAACAGCCCATAGACGGCGGCACAGGGAGTAATTATGAAGAAACGACGAATTTTAATCATCCATGATCAAAATGTATTTCGCAGTATCATTATGCGAACCCTGACCGCAGAAGTGCCCGATCTGGAGTTGCATACTGCGGATTCTTCCTTAGAAGCGATTGAACTGCTGAAAAAGGAATCTTTCGACATGGTGATCAGTGCCAACGAAATGGAACAAATGAACGGCACTGATGTCCATTTGCACATGCGGGACAGCGGCCGACACAACACTACCGGGTTTTTGTTGCTGACCTCCAAGCTGGACAAACAGAACAAGAAGATCTTCAAGGAAAAACGCATCGATAATGTTTTGAAACTGCCCTTCAAAGCCGGTGAACTGGCCCGTCAGGTGGACCTGTTGAGTGTGCCCCGTGAATGGCGCCGACACCTGCGTATTGATGTTCCGGGAACCAAGGTCCGTATTCACTTGGGGCATCGGATTATTCAGGCGGATATTGTCAACCTGTCTATGGGCGGGATGTTGTGTAATTTAAAAGTTGAACCGGAGGGGATTCCTGAATTTTCTCGGTTCTATACGTCGAATATTTTGTTTCCGCCCCTTTATGGATCGGTGTCGGTAAACGTCGATGGCTATGTGTTGCGGCAGGCGGGTTTGCAATGGTTTGAACCGCCGAAATTGGAAATTATCCAGTGCGCTTGGCGTCTGTCGGAAATTACCGGACGGGCCAGGGAAATCATGCAGGATATTCTAGATAAAGCGTCGGATGAGCCCGACATGATAGACGAATAATCAATTTTACCGCAAGAGTCCCCACCCCACTAGATGCCCTTTCCGGATGAGATCCGGGGGGACTCCCAGGAGAATGCTATGAAAATAATCAGCGTTGAAACACGGTTGCTGCGTATGAAGTTGACGGCGTCCTATACCATTGCTTATGAAACGGTGGATACTGTGGATATTTTGTTTATGCGTATAGAGACCGATAAGGGGATTATCGGCAGCGGATGCGGCGCGCCGACGCCCTCGATTACGGGCGAAATGCCTGAAATGGTATACCGGGCCGCGAAGGAACTGGCGGAACCGATTCTCATGGGTGCCGACCCGTTACGCTCGGCGTTGCTGTTGAATACCTTAAAATCCGCTGTGCCGGATAAACCTTCGCTGACGGCTATGGTGGACATGGCTCTTTATGATATTCGCGGCAAGGTGGCCGGATTGCCGCTGTTCTTGCTGATGGGCGGCTTCAGGGAAAAAATCAAAACTAGTATTACTATCGGGATTATGTCGGAAGTGGATACGCTGGCTAAAGCGGCGGAGTTTGTGAAACAGGGCTTTAAGGTGCTTAAGATAAAGGGCGGGACTTGTGTGCATGGCGATATTGCTCGGGTGATGAAGGTGCGGGAAAAAGTGGGCAACTTTATTCAATTGTTGTTTGATGCCAACCAGGGCTATACTGTGTCGGAGACGTTGCTTTTTTGTAAAAAAACGGCTGCGGCGGGTTTGGAATTGATTGAACAGCCGACCCCCGCCAATGAACCGAAACTGTTGGGACGGGTGAAAGGGAAAATCTCTATTCCGGTTATGGCGGACGAAAGTTTGATGAATTCACAAGATGCTCTGGCCTGCGTGGGGTTGGTGGATATGGTTAATATAAAATTAATGAAATGCGGCGGAATTTCCGAAGCTCTTCAAATTAATGCCATTGCTTGTGCCGCCGGTCAGGGCGCAATGGTGGGGTGTATGGATGAACCGGCACTGGCTATTGCCGCAGGGCTTCATTTTGCCTTAGCTCGACCGAATGTCGTTTACGCCGACCTGGATGGTCACCTGGATCTGGCTGCCGACCCGACGGCCGGTGCGGTACGGCTGGAAGACGGGTTCCTTTACCCTAACATGGTTCCCGGCCTGGGCTTCACCTTGGACTGAGTTCTGTTTTCCTTTCGGTCCCTGCTTGCGGCAATTCCAGCGGACTATTTCTTTTTTTGCAAGCGGTCTATTTGCTCTTGTGCCGAAATCATGCGGGGATTGACCTTTAATGCTTCCTGAAAAGCCGCAATAGCTGCCGGGATGTCTCCCCTTTTTTCATAGACCGTTGCCAAGCCGTAGAACCCGTAAAACTCTTTGGGTGCTATTTTCACCGTCAACTTGAACAGTACTTCCGCCTCATCTAATTTGCCGTCGCTGAACAATTTCGACCCGTAATTCAAAAGGATATCCGACGACACACTGAACTGGGGAAATTTTTGTTTCAAGCGCTCGTATTCCGCCTCAATAGAAAGCAACCCGGATTGCCGGGCACGGTACAAGAATTCCCCGGTCAAAGGTGCGTACTCCAGACCTTTCTTAAATTTCCCGGACATCGTCCCGGCAGGAATCCCGTTTTGCTCCGGCGTTCGATTCATGAACAATCGACCCTCCGCGTTATGTCTCACATGAGCTTCAAGGAAATGATGAATATAACGGCACATCGTACCGTACCCGCTGTTCACCTCCGGGTAAGGGCTGCTCAAATCCGGGCTGGGCGGCATGAAGCGAATCAAGCCGGAAGAAAAATTATGATGGATCAGCTTATGAAACTGCAATAAATAAGCATCGGAATATTTCAGGTCTTCATAGAATTTGAAAGATTTGTCTTCCGGCGGCGTCAGTCCGAATTTTTTCCACAAATGGTCGGGAATTTCCTTAGAAATAACAAACAAGGACGGCATCGTCAAGCAGTCCGGGTCATAGTCCGGCGATTGCGGTAAAATATGTTTCGGGTCCCGAACCGAGGGATCCAGAGCAATCAGCGCCTTGACCCTAGAGTCTCGCATCGCGGCCAGCACCACCGCCATGCCGCCTCTACTGAAACCCATAAGCGCGACATTGTCGCGGTCGCCGTTAGGGAAGTCTTGCATATAACCCAGCAGGAATTGAACATCACGGGCCTGAGTTTCAGCATCCGCCAATTCCATGTTCACATAACGCACATGAGAGCCCATGCTGGGTGAAGCCGCCACAATATAACCATAGCTTGCCAAGTACTCGCACAGCGCTTCATTTTCCATTGACACAGAGTTCATACTGGGCGCGTAAATAATGATGGGAAACGTACCCACCACCGGTTCCCCGTTGCGAATGCCGCGACAGGGCGCGTTTACTTCCGCTTGACGTTCAGAGTTGATGTCCCAATCGGTAAAAAGAAATTGCAATGCCGCAGCTCCCAGTTCCGGCGTCAGTGCTTGAAAACTTTCTTCCAGCGCGATCAAGTGAAGATAGTCTTTGTAGATCATAGGAGAAGAGCCTGCAACCCTTCGGGCTGGGTACCAGATACTGGTTTGCAACGGACGCGCGCACTCTTTCACCGGATTGCCCATATTGTCGTAGCCGGCATAATAGGTCCGCGAATAATCGTAAAGATTGACATTCTTAAAACCTGCCGCATAAGGACCCGGTGCCAAAGTAAATTGAAAAATTTCACTTTTTTCCTGAGCTGAGCCCAGCAGGGAAAACACCACTAAGAAAAAAATGCAGCCTGTTATACATTGTTTCTTAAGTTTCATATTGGATTACCTCCATAAAACGATTATACCAATACCACGTTTAAAATATACTCCTCTGCCGGTTCCCCGGCAATTCTCCTGTTGAAAAGCCGTGCCAAAAGCTGTGCCTGACCCCAAATCGTCTATCCGAATAGGCATTTTTATTTGAACTGTTTCGCGGCAAAGTGTCTTAATAGTTGGGCGATTTGGATTTGATAGGGTTCCGTTGATTGGGTGTCCATGCGGTTGAGTTCTTCTGCTGCGGCTAGGAGGTCCTGGA
>Ga0210347_1353604_pt1 | contig 12355 bp, 6 predicted proteins | sample S456metaT_FD_159705 | JGI IMG/M metagenome (GOLD analysis project Ga0210347, IMG submission 159705) | Metatranscriptome of estuarine sediment microbial communities from the Columbia River estuary, Washington, United States - S.456... | ecosystem: Environmental > Aquatic > Marine > Intertidal zone...
ACGACCTCGAACACGATCCCACCCCTGGCCAGGCCGAGGCCGGAAACTACAAAAAAGGCCATTTCAAGTTTATGGGCTTTCGCGTCACGATCGAAAACGCCCCTGGGGATATCCGGCGCGGTACCGACAGCGACGGCGAGGAATGGTCCCAAAAATTGGCTAACGCTTATGGGTATTTCTCGCGGACCGAGGGCAAGGACGGCGACGAGATTGATCTGTTTTTGGGACCGTTGCCGGAGGCGCAACAGGTGTATATCGTCCACCAGGTTGACCCGAAAACCGGCAAGCCGGACGAAGACAAGGTAATGCTCGGCTTTGGCGATGATCGCCGCGCAAAGGCCGCGTATATGGCCAATTATAAGCAAGGTTGGCAGGGCTTTGGATCTATGACGACCATGGGAAAGCCCCAGTTTGCCGACTGGCTGGATACGCAGATCAAAGAGCGGGCAAAGAAAAAGGTTAAAACGCCCTGGCCAAAAACACCCAAACCCGAGGAGCCCGTTCTTCCCGCCGGGGAGATCCCGGCCACAAAAGGCAAAAGTGTCCAGATCATCACGCCTGGCAATAAGCGCGGTTACAATGGCTATTACGCCCTTGTCGAGGCGGCCGATCTTATTCCCTCTCACAATGCTGAGACGTTCCAAAAAAACGCAGGCTATCCCGAGGGCATCCAGGAGCGCACCTATCACAGTGATAAACAGGAGCAGGGCAAGGTTGTTGCCAACGCCCAAGATCTAAACCCTGCCATCTTGCTTTCCGACGATCCGACGCCGACGAATGGCCCGCCGGTTATAACGGCCTCCGGTATCGTCCTGGGCGGTAACTCCAGGACCATGAGCATCCAGCGTGCCTATTCCGCCACAAAGGCAGCGGCAAAAAAGGCGATCGACTATAAAAACCAGATATCGCTGCAGGCCAGAAAATTCGGTCTAATACCAGCCAACGCCTTTGATATGGAAAAGCCCGTATTGGTTCGAGTCGTTCATGTAGAAAGGGGCGACGTTCAAACCTTACACCGCATGGCCACCGATTTTAACCAGGCCTTGACCCAGGGAGTCAGCGAGGAGGCGGAAATTGCCTCCATGGGTAAGAACATATCCACTGCGACGATTGAAAAAATGGGCCTGCGCATGGCCAATCGAGACTTGACGATCCGCGAGCTGCTCGGAAAAAAAGACGGCCTGGAAATTCTTGATTGGCTAATTGACGACGGCGCGGTATCGCCGGCGGATAAAAACCGTTTTATAAGCGCTAAGGTGGGCCTATTAAACGAGCCCGGCAAAATCAAGATCGAAAAGGCTATCTTTGGATCAATCATCGATGACGCCGACTTGATATCAGCCGCGCCTAAAAGCCTGCAAAACAAAATCGGCCGGTCCCTGCCTTCCCTGGCCAGGATCAAGGCACGCGGCGAACAGTGGGACATTACTCCCCAGGTCAAAGACGGCCTGGAGCTCGCGACCAAGGCCAAGGGCGCGGACTTGTCTATTCGCGAGTTTTTAAAGCAAGGTAGCCTTTTTGGCGACGAAAAGACTTATGGCGATATCGCCCGGGCCATAGCTGCAAGCCTCGAAAGCGACACTATGACCGGATGGGCGGAGAAGGTGAAACGCTTTGCAGCCGACGCCATGGCGGACGCCAAAAACCAAACCTTTCTTTTTGAGCCCAAGAGTTTTGTTGAGGCCTTCGAGGACGCCTTTGGCGCCGTTGTCAAAGAGCCCGCGCCTCCGCCGATGGAAAAGCCCGCAACCGTTGCGGCCAAAACCGTGGATGAGCAGGTATTGTTAAGCCCGGAGGAATTTATCGAGTACAAAAAGGCCCGCTATAAAGGCGACCTGGAAGATTCGGGCATCAATTTTCCGGAAAAAGTCAAGATCGAGGAAACCGGCGAGATCATCGAGCGCGATATTGACGCGATCGGCTATCTCATCGATATCGAGGAGCTAACCAGTCTTTACGAGGAGTTGCGGCTTTGTATGGGCGGGAGGACAAAATAATGAAAACGGTCAAACTAAAGGACATTACTAAAGGCGGCTGGAGGGTCAAGGCCGAGGACCGTCTAAACCTTTCCAACATCCAGAATTCAGCAAAGGTGACCGAGGCCATGGCGGCGATCACCTCCGGGCTAACCGCATCCATGCAAAAACAGATTGACGTTATCGATCTAATTTCTAAGCGCATGACCACCGTTGTCGAGGGACTGGACGGGCGCCCGCCGCGATCCGCGCCGGCGGCCATGCCCAATATCGAGGTAATTATGCCGACCGGCAAAAAGCGGTCTTACCGCTGCACCCCGGTCCGCGATGACCAGGGCATTATCGAGTACGTAGATATCAAGGAAATCTAAATGGCTTTAACATTAGCGATAAAGGGCAAGGGGGTTATCGCCAACTGCGACCAGCTCACCAACGACACCGGCGGCACAGGTACCGGCGATTGGAGCGAGCAGGGCGGCGGGACCATGACACTGAGCCCGGATGTCTATTTGTTTGGTTCAGGATCTATCGGGGGGCAGTATGCCAGTAAAAGCGGATTCCAGCAATTTGACCTCGGCGCCGGCAACGAGCTTGATTTTACCGGAGGCACCGGCGCCGAGGCCGGGCAAATGATATTTATGTGGGTTAATATGGCCGCTTTTGGCGCGTTGGACACGCTTGCCAATTATGGTCTTGCGATTCGCATTTCAAGCAGCAGCCCGGGGACCTCGAACTATCGCGATTATGTTATTGCCGGATCTAACGATGCAAACGGCTGGACCGGCGGGTGGAAGTTGTTTGTCATCGATCCAGACATTGCCGGCACGCGCGAGAGCGGTACTTGCGATATAAGCGCGATCCGCACTATTGGGGTTTGGATCGACACGGCCTCCAGCGTAAGGGCCGAAAGTCTTTGGATCGATCAAATAGCCGTTGGCGAGGGCTTGATAGTAAAGGCCGGGACGAGTACCGAGGGTTGGAAGGAAATCGTCGATTACTGCACAGACTATGCTAATCGTGCCTGGGGGATGTGGCAGGAAAAAGAAGGCATTTACTATACTTACGGTAGGACTTTTATTGGCGACTATTACGATCAAACGGGAAATATCGACTTTGCGGACGCGGGCCGGATTATCCAATTCGGAAAATCCGAGTTTTGGGACGGCAGCGCCTGGGTTACCTCCTATCGCGAATACAGAGCGGGTATCAAGATAGCGGATAGCGCCCTGGGCGGCTATGACACGGATTTTACGGACGGCTATCTCGTCGGTTCGGACGCAGGCCGCGGCGGCTCAACCATCATCGGCAATGACACGCTGGACGTTAAATTTGAGGTGGCAGCGGCCAGAACAAATAGCCAGGTAGAGCTATACAATACCACCCTAAAGAGACTGCTGGATGGAGTAATTTGGGCGGGCTACACGGAAAACCACGTATTTTTCGGCGGATCTGTTATCGAGTGCGGGCTTGCCTCCCTTGACAACACGGTTAAGATTAGAAATATCCTGTTTGTTGCGACTCAGGACGACTTTGGCCTGGACGCAACTCCAGATAACGGATCGGCGCTGCAGTGGACAATAGGTATGGATATCGAGAAATGCCAGTTTATCGCCAACATCTGTACCGGCGGCGTTAGACACGCGATTCAGCACGGAGTCGCGGCAACCGTCGATTACAAAGGCTTGATATTTTCCGGAAACGACTACGACGTACACTTTACAGCATCGAGCGGAAACCTGGTAATTAACAACCTGGCGCCGACCGGCGGCGGTCAAAAGTCAAACGCCTCGACCTATCAAAGCTATTACGGGGGATCGGTCACCTTCAATTCGAGCTTTACCCATAAGCTAACCGGGATAAAGCAATACAGCGAGGTCACTTACACCAAAAAGCCGACGCCCTATGACACATTAACCGGGCTGGCCTGTATTGCCGGGCAGCGACGATTCCTTGATATCGTAGCGTCCTGGACTACCGACGAATTTAAGGGCAAGCTATTGGTTGTCACCACAGCGGGCGCCAATGCCGGCCGGTACTATGTGACCAGTAATAACAATACCGAGATTTATGTGGATAAAGTGATTGCCGAGACTGACGCTCCCATTTCGGCCACCATTTACGGCGCTTTTGACGTTGTCGATCACACCGAAGATGTCCCCGCAGACGGGGAAAACGAATATGTCTATTCCTATGCGGCAGGGACCTATGTTGATATCATTATCTTCCACGTCAATTATGAGGACATTATCTTAGAGGATATCAACCTGGGAGAGGCCGACCAGACTATACCAGTTACACAAATACCCGACGTAAACTACTATAACCCCACGTAACCAAGGAGAATGAACCATGGCTAAAGTTGTTGATCCGGATGCCTTAGCGCTCGACGTTGACGGCACCCCTACTACGGAAGAAGTCGCTATTGTGACGGACGCTAAAACTATTGAGCTAAGAATTGCGGGCGATATCGACGACTCGAACCCTGGCTCAACCTCCGGCGTCACAATGCAATGTCTGTATTCCTTTCTCAAAGAAGAATGGAAGACAAACGCAGCTCTTAACAAATTCAAATTCCCGCTAAAAGCCATTTACGAGGCTAAGTTTATCTGGCGCTATGGCTGGCAGCCGGCCGGCGATCAGACCCGCGATCTTATCCGCGATGCCGGTTGGCAGGAAATAGACGGCAGCGAGCATGCCTGTATCATTTCCCTGGGTAGCCAGTATGATGACACGCAGCAGGGAAACTATCAGCAGGTCGAAGGTTTTGACCAGTCAACGACCGATTTTGACAAAACCGGTCCGCTGGATGAGGCCGTTATGATTTACGACGGCGGCTCAAACGATTATCGCGATTATCTCAAATTGTTTTTGCGCGAGTGGCAAATGACCTATTCCGACTATTCGCTTTTGGTCGAACAGGGATTTGCGGCACTTACCTATATCGCCTATCGAGCCCCGCTTTCCAATGCGGGCGATATTAAAAACACCGGCACAACGGAGGCCTACATTGATACGGCGGTTGACCCCTATCAAGATATGGAACTGCAGTATTACCGGGGCGCCCTTTTCGCGCCGGCGGCGGTTCAGTCCTATTCGATCGACGATGTCGTCCAGGACGGCGTCGGTCGGTGGGCAAGATGTACCGGCGCAGGCACGCTCACCAGCGGCGAGGGCGGCGCTTACGGATCTTTTGCCGGTACCGCGACTTGGGAGGCTTATCCCGGCGAGCGCTTGATAGGCGGCACTTATTACGCATTTAACCGGGCCGTACAGTACAACGGGGTCGCGACGGCGCCCAACAAAGACGAGATCTATAAGTTTTGTCAACAGCGGCTTAGGAAAGCCACGGATATCAACGACGATCCGGATAGTGACACCTATGGCACGGTCAACGGCGCGGTTGCGACAAAACTGGCGTACTATGTGGGTGATATTTTGCACTCATGGCCGGGGGTTAATTTCGACGACTTTGACTCCAACATTACCAACGATATCGTATTGCACGATATCAAGGTCGGCACCGGCGCCCTGTATGGGCTGGACTCCGAGGACGTCCCCAAACAATCAAATACCATCACTTACCCGTTTACGGCAGCCGGAAATATGGTCTTTTCCAGCAACCTGGTGGACGATGTCGACGGCGACACGCTTTACCGGATGTATTTTAAAAACATTCGCGAGCAAACCCAGGCGGATTTTACCATTACCGGAGTTTCAGGAGCGGAGGCGACGCTCAATAGCACCCTGGCGGACCTGTCTAATATCGCCCAGGACGATTATTTCATCGTATCCGGCTTTACCACCGACAATGAGAACAACGGCGTGAAAAAGGCCACCGCCAACGGCACGGCGGGCTCGGTTGCCTACATCGATGCTTTGGGGCGCACCCAGGTAGTCGATGCCGGCGGCGACTCGGTCACAGTGGAAGAACAGCCTTTTGATACCTTGTCTGCAATCGTCGTTGACGATAACAGCGATACCGATATTAGCGGGCAGATTTCGCAAGCAACCATTGGCTTTGACTTCGACTATGACGGCAACAACCAGGGCGGGCGGACCCCGGGCACCGATGCCAAGGTTGTCATTGTGGCCCAGGGGCTCAACAATGCGGAGATCGATTTTGCGGAATTTACGATCACGCGAGTCACCGGCCTTAATTTCCCGGTCAACGTCGCGGATGAATTAACCTACGACAATCCTACTTAAACAGGAGTTTAGTGGATGGAAGATAAACAAAAATACGTCCTGTTCGACGGGGATCTGCTGCACGCCTCCGACGACCGGGACGCATTACAGCGCAAGAAGATATTGGGGCAAACGGTTAAACGCCGAGCGCGGTACTGGTGTTATCGTTTCAGGACCGAGGCCATTGAGAGCGGCGCACCGTCCACCGGAGCGCCCGAGGGATTCAAGGAATTTGTCGAGTCCCTGGGCGGCTTTGGCGGCTGGCCGGCGTTTGCCGACAAGTGGGATATTACCGGCGAAAATCCTTTCATGGTCGTCTATCGCATTATGTCAGTCTGGCAGGAATGGGCTCATGTAATGGAGCGCGTCGCCATTCCGATTGACGCAACGCCGGCGGAGATCGAGCGGCGCCAGAAAATCTTAGAGAAACAATATAAGGGGTAATTATGGGAGAAAAGGTCACATTTCACCCGGACACTCGGATCATCCAGGTCGATATTGCCCCCACCTTCATAGGTTCTGACTGGTATGTCGATATTGACGTAAAAATTGATCTTTATTCTGACGGTAAAGAGGACTGGCTAATAGACTCTGGCTTGAACAAATTAAAATTCGCCCTGGGATCGGCGGGAGGCGACCCGCTGCCAGGCGGCCAGCAACTCGGGGCCACTTTCTTTCTGGAGGGCGGCTGGAAGATCCGGCCCTATGAGGCGAATCACATTTTCAGGATAACGGGTAATTTATATTCGCGTGACGGATCGAGCCCGTATGTACCAACCGTCGGCGCCTACAATGTCCAGATCGTTCAACAAGTTTCGGTCCTGGTGGATTCAACAATAACCGATACCACCAAGCAAATAGACGAACTCCACCGCCTGCAAGGCCTTAACCCGGCCGCGCCTTTGATAGTGACGCCCACCGCCAGGCAGGCGGGTACTGGCATACAACAGGTAATTACGGGTGATGGTGAAACAACAACCACAGTTCAAAGAGTATGATACGGCCGATCCAAACAGCCACCGACGGGCTAATTTTTGCGCGGTTTCCATTGTCGATCGCCATACGCGGTTTATTGGCCAGGGCCGTCGTGATCGGGGAGGCAGTTTCCGAATACCGTGGCGGCGGCATGCGCGGCGATGTGTGGGACTTACAGGACTTGGCGCAAGAAAGACGCCGGCAATTTCTAATAAGGGAAGATGAGGAGATTTTTGAAATGATCCTCCAGTTTATCATCAGCGGGGTAAGCGATTGAGCTCTTTAAAACATTGTTTAGACATATCTAAGCACCCCTGGGCGACCGAAGAATTTAAAGCGGAACTGCTTGCGGCCCAGGCGGCAGCGATAAAAAAAGGCAAGTTTACAGACCCGAAGACGATCGGCCCCATTGTGCTCTCAGAGAGTTTTAAGGCGGTTGATGCTGATTTACGCAAGGTCCGAAAAGCGATCCTCACTTATTACGACAATATGGTCAAAGAGGCCAGGGCCGCCGGCAAGCCTGTGTATGATCCGGACGCAGCCCCGTCCCCGGAAAAGAAAAAAACGCCGGCAAAAGACCTCCTAAAAACTGTCCGCCTGAGAGAAAACACCCCGCCCGGGCACGGCGACGCTATGAACGAAATCATCGAGCGCGGCGAGGCGGATATTTTCAAAGAGCTCGGCTATCCCACGGACCTAAATAGCCTTTGGTTTAACCATGAATTCAACCTTAAATATTTGGGAGATATTAAGGCCGGGTTTGCAAATATAAATGTTGAGGGCGGCGACCAGACGGCCTGGATCGTCAAGCTATGGACCCCGTTTGAGGCGGACGATGTTCAGCGGCGGATTAATACCCTTAAAGCGTTTAAAAAGCGGTTTGGAAAACGCAAAGAAGTTTATATCGATTATGACGGGGAGCCCGTCGAAACCCAGGCCGAGGGAGAGGGTGCCTGGAAAAAGGTCGAGATAGATTACACCATTGATAAATTAGAGACTATTTATAAATGGGCGATGGAGCAAGGCGCCAAAAAAGAACCGCCCAGGACGCCCAAGGCACCGCAAAAACCAGAGCTTTCAGAAAAAGCTAAACAGGCCTCCGCCCTGGCTGATTGGGTGGCCAAGGCCTTAGCGCCTTTTCTGGAAGATCAAGACAACTTGGACCATGCGATAGACTGGCGCGAGCTGTTTAAGAAAGCCGATAAGTTTTTTGGCGGCACGCAGGCCGAAGGCGCCTACACACCCCGCGACGCCTACGACGCCATGGAGCTCGGTGTCAACCGCTGGCTATTGCGCTATCATTGGTTATTGCCCAACGGGGAGCGCAAGACCCCGGAAATGGTTATCGCGGACCTGAAGTACATGACTGATATGCTCCCCACGCAGAGCAAGCGAACCCAGGAGCAAATGGATTTTCAGCAGTTTTCAACGCCCCCCTTTCTCGCTTATGTGGCTAACTGGGTAGCAAACATTGGGAACAATGACATATACCTGGAACCCTCGGCCGGGATCGGTGGACTTGCCGTTTTTGGCAGGATGTCGAACGCGGCAAAAATATATGTTAATGAGCTGAGCGAACGCCGGCGCGAATTATTAGAGGCGCTGAACATCGCCAACGAAACCTTTGGCGAGGACGCCATTCAGCTCGACAACATTTTACCCGAGCGCGTCAAACCTACCGTCGTCGTAATGAACCCGCCTTTTTCGTCAACGGCCGGCCGCCTGGCCAAGAATTTCACGAAATACGGAGCGCAGCACGTCGAACAGGCCCTAAAACGACTGGAGCCCGGCGGCCGCTTAGTGGCGATCGTCGGCAGGGGTATGGAAATGGAGGCGCCCACGTTTCGCGCCTGGTGGGCGCAGATCCGCAAGCAATACAACGTTCGAGCCAACGTCGGCATTGACGGCGGCGAATACCGTAAGTATGGGACTACATTCGACAATCGGCTACTGATTATTGACAAAACAGGTCCAACGGAGTATGATCCGGTTATTGGTCGCGTTTTAAAGGTCGACCAACTGCCAGAACTCTTGAAAGGGGTTAGAAATGATCGACCAGCGGCAACTAAACTTGACGCTAAAGGCGAACCTGAGTCCATTCAACCGCCATTGTCTGACACTCCTGAAAGCGGAGAAGGCACCCCACCCCGCCCACCATCTTCACGCCCTGACACTCCTGATATGGGCGATAAGGGACCAAAAGCTGATACTGGCCCCGGAGGCCGAGAGCCTGCAGGACCTTCTCAACAACCTCCTGAGCCACCCGCCGGCCCACGTAGTAAATTACCTGGACCTGAACAACCTTCCGATGAAGGAAAAGGCCCTGGAACAAGCGAGAGTGATACTGGACGAACTCCACGCAGCGGCGACCGAGAGTCTGACCAGCTACCCCCCGAAAAAGCTCCAGAATTATCGTTAGACGAACTTTCCGACCTATTCGACGAAGTTTTAGAAGAAGAAGGTTTGTCCGGACCGCAAAAACCACCGACCACCACAGCCCCGCAGCCACAGCCAGGCCCGGCGCCGCCTCGCGGCAATTTACCGCCTGACACAAAAACACCTAAACCGCCAAAACCACCCGGCGAGCGCGACGATTTTGACGATATTGCCGATCTGATGAAAGACGCCGGCATCAAAGAGCCCCAGGCGCCTTTCGGGGCCGGTCAAAAGCTGGAATTGCAACACCCGTCGGTTTACGCCAAAGTCAAGGCCACCCTTGAAAAGACATTCATAGAATTTGTCGGCAAGTTTGAGGATAAGCTCGCGGGCGCAAAAGAATGGATGCGAAACACCGTCAAGAGCATGGCGACCAAAGGCGTCAACCTGGACGTGGTGAAAAACTGGGTGCAGTATTTCTACCTTAACGACCAGCCGTCGCTTGAACCCGAGGCGGATCTGGAAATCGAGGAAACAAAAAAGCCGGTCGAGGAGCTCAAAGAAAGCCTGTATCAGCGCTATGTCCCGATCGCAAAAATTAAGGGCGCCAAAAAACATCCCACCCTTTTAGATGAGTCCGCCGCCCTGGGCGACACGGACCCGCCGCCGCCGACCTACAAGCCGTCGCTCCCACAATCCATGATCGATGAGGGCAAGGCCTCCGACGCTCAATTAGAGGCCGTCGTCTACGCCGGCCAGGCCCATGAGCAAATGTTACCGTCCGGACAGCGCCGGGGATTTTTCGCCGGGCACGGTACCGGGGTTGGCAAGGGCCGGATCATCGCGTCTATCATTCTGGACAATTGGAATAAAGGCCGCAAAAAAGCGATATGGATATCTGAGAAATGGCCGCTTTTTAACGACGCTAAGCGCGATATGGGTTTTGATAAGTCGCGTAATGCAGAAAGCGGTATTGGTTGGGGGGAAGGCGCCGACAAGATTTTTCCGCATAACACCACGCCTGGCGAGAAGGTCAAACAGTCCGAGGGGATCATGTTCACGACCTATTCGACGCTCCGATCCAATTACAGTAACATCAACCCGCGAAACCCGGCGACGTTAATCGATATGCGAATCCGGATAAATCAGATCGTAGATTGGTTCGGAGAAGATTTTGACGGGGTTATCGCCTTTGATGAGTCGCACAATATGAGCAATTCGCTCGAAGTCCAGACAGATCGGGGCACTACCGACGCCTCTGCCATGGCTCTGGCCGGTATCATGTTACAAAACCGCCTACCTAATGCGCGGATTGTCTATGTCTCTGCCACCGGGGCCACCGAGGTAAGGAACCTGGCCTATGCCGAGCGACTGGGGCTTTGGGGCGAGGGCACCTCATTTCCGCGTAAAACTTCGTTTATTACCGATATCAACACCAAGGGCCTGGCGGCGATGGAATTAGTTGCCCGGGATCTAAAATCCCGGGGCCTCTACCTGGCACCAACGCTGAGTTATGACGGAGTCACTCACCATAAACTTGTTCACGTTCTCGACGACCAGCAACGGGCGAAATACGACGAGCTGGCCCGCGCCTGGCAGATCGTACTCCACAATATCAATGAGGCCCTGGGCTTGACCGGCCAGGATCACGATTCCGATTCAAAAAAAGGGATATGGTCGGCTTTTTGGGGCGGGCAGCAACGCTTTTTCAACCAGCTCATCACCACTATGCAGATGGGTACCGCGATCACGCACATGGATGAGCAGCTCGCGGCCGGTCATTCCCTGGTGTTACAGCTCGTCAACCATGGCGGCGATCAGTTAGTCCGTGCCCTAAAGGCCCGCGACCAAGATAGCGAGCTGGAAGATCTGGAAATAGGTCCAAAAGCGGCCCTTTTGGAATACCTTGAAAACGCCTTTCCTACTCAGCAGTGGGAAGATTATATCGATGAGGACGGAAACGAGGCCTCCCGGCCCGTCGTTGATAGCCAGGGCAACCCGGTCGTTAACCGCGAGGCCGAGGCCATGAAACGCGACCTAATTCAGCGGATAGCAGCCATTCAGATACCGGGTAGCCCGCTTGATTTGATCTTGCATCACTTTGGCGCCGATAACGTTGCAGAGGTTACCGGTAGAAAGCGGCGCCTTGTCTATGATAAGGATACCGGGGAGCTGATAGAAGAAAAGTGGAGTGACGCGAAATCCGCCAAGGATGTCGAGGCCTTTATGGACGATGAAAAGCGGATTTTGGTCTTCTCGGAAAAAGGCGGTACCGGGATGTCGTATCATGCCGACCTGGACCGCAAAAACCAGCGCAAGCGCGTGCATTACCTCGTTCAACCCGGCTGGCGAGCTGACAAAGCCATTCAAGGCCTTGGCCGGACCCACCGGAGTAACCAAGCTCAACCCCCTGAGTATTTCCTGCTCACGACCGACCTGGACGCACAAAAGCGTTTTATCTCCTCGATCGCCCGCCGGCTGGATCAGCTGGGCTCACTGACCAAGGGGCAACGGCAAACCGGCAGCCAGGGGGTTTTTGACGCCCGCGACAATATGGAAAGCGACTACGCGGCGACGGCCTTGTCTCAGCTCTACCGCAGTATTGTCGACGGCACCTCCTCGATATCGATTCAAGAGTTTGAGGAACAAACCGCGCTTAGCCTGGTTAGCCCGACAACCGGCGAAATGCTGACCTCCCTACCTCCGCCAACCAAGTTTATGAATCGCCTGCTGACGATGGAAATTAGGTGGCAAAACCGCATGTTTGGCGAATGGTCACAACGGATCAACGCCCTTGTTGACGCGGCGGCGGCGGCCGGTACCCTGGATGTCGGCATCGAAAC
>Ga0210347_1326437_pt1 | contig 12204 bp, 10 predicted proteins | sample S456metaT_FD_159705 | JGI IMG/M metagenome (GOLD analysis project Ga0210347, IMG submission 159705) | Metatranscriptome of estuarine sediment microbial communities from the Columbia River estuary, Washington, United States - S.456... | ecosystem: Environmental > Aquatic > Marine > Intertidal...
GCTTCTGTCTGAACTGTTCCGTTTTTCATCCTGACATAATAGCTGCCCTTTTTACCATTATTCGGTTCACTCGGCTCTGCTTCAAAATAAAATTTCACATGCTGGACTTCATCGGAAATCTTAAAACCCGGTTTGCTTTTATTAAAGTCGATAGAAAAGGAATAGTTGATTTCATACGGCCTGACCGCCCGGAATCCTTTTCCGCCCAGAGGCATCGTGATTTCATTCTCCGAAGCTTGCCAGCTAATGTTCATCGAAAACGGTCGATCGGCAGCCAAGGTGATGTTCCTGAAATACTCCACGCCCCCTTGAATGGAGATTGCGTTCTCCAGACCATGATTCACTACGTCTCGTAAAAACTCGAATATGTGGATGAAATTGGATTTCCCAGAAGCATTAGGACCCACTAGGATGTTGAAGTCTTTTAATTCAACCTCCAGACTCTCAAAGCTCTTAAAGTTTTTAATCCCAATTCGTTTTATGCCCATAATAGGCAGCTCCTCGTTTCGATTTCACCGTTTTGTTCCGGCTCAACTAATGATACCACAATCATAGTGCAAAGACCATATTATCTGCGAAAAAGCGAAAAGAGATTATTGGGACGTCCGGTCTTACTGCCTCCGGCGGCTCTAGGAGGGCCAAGGGGAGGCTCCCCCCGTTATTCCTTCGGGAAAAAGATATAAATTTGAATAGTTTCTATGGGGCGGCGACCTCTTTTAATATTTGATCTGCTAACACTTGCAGTCGCTTCTTTATTGGGAATGATAGTCCGAGTCCGGGGGATAGGTCGCCGGGCTCCATGCCGATGATCTTTACAGTGGTTTGGAATCCCCGCAACTTTTGTGCCGCATGCAACGCATCTAAAAAGCTGATGCTGTGTACGGAAACCTGCTGAGAATAAACCCAATCTTTGAAATCAAACATATAAATGGTCCCAGCATCGCCGCCGGCTCTTACAGCATCGGCAATGATGATTCGTCCATAACCCCGACAAACACGTAATGTTTCATATGAAGCCGTTCCTCCGTCAATGCAGGCAACTGCCGCCGGCAACCGGGGATCCCCTGCCAACTGCCGAACTAAATGAACACCAATCCCGTCATCTCTTAATAATATGTTTCCTATGCCGACAACAGCTACACTACAGCACATGAAATTTTCCCACGAACCCTGAGCCATTGATTATATGAGCTGCACAGGCAATGCATGGGTCAAATGCCCGCACAGCTCTTATGATTTCGAAAGGATTCGTCTCATCCCTGACCGGCAACCCGGTTAATGCCGCTTCCATCGGCCCCGGTCGATTGTCCGCATCCCTCGGGGAACCGTTCCACGTGGTCGGTGTGATCACTTGATAGTTTTTTATCTTTGACTTTTCGATCTCCATCCAATGACCGATCGCTCCTCTAGGCGCACCGCTTATACCGAATCCCGTTGCTTGTTCGGGAATGGAAAACGGCGTGTAAAAGGGCTGACCGGGCTCCAGTTCCATCACCCACCGGGCCATGGCATCGGCAGTTAGTTTACACTCAATCACCCGCGCAATGTTGCGACCCATGATAGAGTACAAAGAAGCAAATTTCACGCCCAACTGCTTCAAGACATCGTCCACCAAGGCGGTGACCACTTCATCCTTTGATGCATAATTGATCAATATATGCGCCAACGGCCCCACTTCCACCACTCGACCCTTGTAACGGGGAGATTTGATAAAGGAATACCCGGTTTGTTTTTTAGGGTCCGGGTCCGTCTCGCCCGCAGCAGGCGGAAGATTGTTTCGACCATCGAACCAGGAATATTTTACATCCTCCGCAATTCCAGTGATATCCAATTTTTGAACCTTGAGAGACGTATCCACCAAACCCTGGTGGATGAATCGCTTGCGGCTTGCCTGATCAGGATTGCCGTCCTCCAGGTCAAAAACGCCGTAGGAAAGAAATTCTTCGCATCCGCCGCCCACGGAAAAATAATCGCTGTAACTCTTGGCCACAGTAATTACATCCGGGAGGAAAACAGTGTCAATGAAGTCCTGAACAGCACTTAAACGCCAGAGGAAATCGGTCATCCGGTCAATCGTCGGTTTTACACTAACCCCGCCCGCAGTCATACCGCACTGATGCGGCATTTTTCCACCCCAGAGAGCAAGCATTTCATGAGCATGCGCCCGGACTTCCAATGCCTCGATATAATGCTTGACCAACGCAATGTTCATTTCCGGCGTGAGTCTGTAATCACCTTCGTATCTGGGCACGAAAGGACCCAATGCGCCGCGTTTGATGAAATCCTTAACCGCATTAAGATCCGCATCCTTGCCGCTGTATTCCGCTACGGCGGTGATATCGACGTAATCAAGCACCATTAAGTGATAGAAATGAAGAACGTCGTTTTGCAGAAAGTTGGAACCCAGAATCAAGTTGCGAATGATGCGAGCATTCTTAGGAATATTCCCCGAAAGACCAAAAGCCTCATCCACACACAACGTCGCCGCCATAGCATGAGACGGCGGACAGACGCCGCAGATCCGTTGGGACAGAACAATAGCTTCCTCCGGTTCGCGATTTTGCATGATCAACTCGAAACCTCTAAACAGCGACCCCCCGGACCGGACATTCTGCACCCGCCCGTTTTCAACATCTACTTCCATATCCAGGTGACCTTCTATACGTGAAATGGGATCAATACTTATGACAGCCATTTTAGTTACCTCCCGTTGCCGTTAATTTGTCATTGTCATATTGACCGGCAATATCCGGAAACCCCGGCTTGGCGCACCCGATACAGGGCGTACCGGCGTCGATGCACCAGGAGACCGCAGCGTTCCAGCGACGCAAGGGGCAATCGGCATAGGTTTCCCGACCCTGGCAACCGATCTCCAAAAAACACCCTTCATCTCCGGCATGCTGGGCGAATTTTCCGCTGGCGTAATAATTGAACCGGGGACAATTATCATGTATCCGGTCACCGTAAAAGGCAATCGGTCGCTTGAATTCATCCAGTTCATCCGCACGGGGAAGCCCCCGCAGCATAATCGCGGCGATGGTGCCGGTAAACCAGTCGGGGTGGCAGGGACATCCGGGTAAATTGATCAACGGTGTTTTAATTTGTTTCATATCGAAGAAATGACCCACCAACCGGGCACCCGTCGGATTAGGCGCCGCTGCCGACACACCGCCGAAGGCGGAACAGGTGCCTACGGCGATTGTTGCCAGCGCATTGCGGGCTAGGGGCTCCAATGTTTGGGCAACCGGTAGGGGAGTGTTCTCTGTTTTGCCCAGGCAGCAGAATAGGCCGTCGGCATTGGTGGGCACCGCACCTTCTACCACCAGGATGTACTCGCCTTTTTTTTGCTCTACCGTGGTTTGAAGGACGTCCATAACCATCTCGCCGCTGCCGGCCATTATGGTCAGGCCGAACAGCAAATTGAGGTGCTTGCCAGGAAGTACGGGATCGATTAATAAGTTTCTTACCGTCGGACTGTTGCTGTTAAGTACGGAAATGAAACAGCCGCTGCAGCCCGATGCTTCCAGCCATATCACGGGATATTCTTTTACCGTCATTGGTTACCTCCCTTTGCCCAATCATTTAATAAGGTACTGACAGTCATGAATCCGCTTTGCAAAACATTGTCGTACCCTGAACCCGGCTCCCACCAAGCACCGGTGAAATACAGTCCGTTGACCGGGGGGGTGACCCCGTGTATCCTGCAGTTGCAGGGTTCATACCCGTACACGGACCCGTGGGAGTTGCGGTTGAATTTTTTGTTGGTCAGCGGCGTACCAGAGACATTTTCCTTTATCATGTGAGATAGACCCGGAATGACCTGCTTCTGCGCCCGCTCAATAAGGATTTTGGTAATCTGATCTTTGTACAGATTATATTCCTTTTTTTTCCCCAGAGCATAGGCATCCGCGAATTGTCGCCACGGCTCGAAACTGCTGAGGAAGCGGATGGCGACATTACTGCTGTGAGGATTTTCTTGGTAACCTTCATAGGCGTTATTGTATATAGTGACATAATAGGGCACATGCATAGGGTCGCAGGTATTAATCGCTCTGAGGTTTTTGGCCTCATCGTAGGAGTCCGACACAAAGGTGTGGTAAGCCTTGATGTCGCGGCTGATGTCTTCGTTTAGACCCAACCAGATATTGAACATCGAGACCGACGGTTCACATTGATTCAACGCCGCCTGGAATTCCGCCGGAATCTTGTCCGGGGGCAGCATGTTTACCGCATCGGAAATATTTATGTCCGCAATCACCGCTCTGGCCTCGTGAGTTTCGTAGTCTTCATAACCCTGGGTCTCCTGGAACCGGACACCGCAGACCCGATCACCCTCCATCAGGATCTTGGAAACGTCCGCGTTTTTTTTCACCACGCCGCCGTTTTCAATAATCACGTCCACAAAGGCATTGCTGAAATCCTGGGAACGCCGTTTGTAATACGAAGCGCCGTACCTCATCAGCGCGCCGCTGGAACGGGCGTAGAACAGCGCCGATAGTTCCGCCCGCGATTTCCCGCTGCGACCTGAAAAAACACTCAATAAAGCTTTCAACCGGGGATCCATAACGTGTTGGTTCAGGAATTCTTCCAGACTTAACTTTCGCAGGGAATCCGATTCCTTCCCGTCGTCGATTGCTGCTATTTTTTTAATGAATCGACTGATGCCGTTTTTTTCAGCCGGGAATTTTTCCGCCAACAGTGCGATAATCCCTTCCGGATTCCGTTGCGGATAGACCAGTCTGAAATCCGGGGTAATGACCGTAAGCAGTTCCGGCAACAAAACCGCTTCCACTTTGTCCCTTACCCCCGCTTCATCCAGCAACGCCGGCACCGGTCCGTCGGCAACAGTCGAGGTCAACGACACATCAAACACAAACCGGTTGCGTTTAAATTGCACCGCATAACCGCCCAGCTTATGGTACTGTTCAAACAACGTCACAGGAAACCCGTTGCGAGCCAGACAAGCACCGGCCATTAATCCACCCAGCCCGGAACCGATAATGGCCGTCGGAAAGTTTTTCTTATCCGCTATCCCGGCCGCCGGTTCGTTTAATTTTAACTGGCTTGCCATGATGCACCCCTGTTAAGATTCGACTTGCCTGGATTTTTTACGACGCAGGAACAGAATGATAAAACAAATTATAATCGCCGACAGCACCACAACAATGATTGCAATAATCATAGTCATTGTCTGGGAGAACTTCTTATCAAACTCACTTACCTTTTGGGCCAGAAAGGATTCCGGATATAACCTGAAATAACCGTGATCCCAGGCCTGACTGGGCGCATTATGGTAGCTGCCGATAAATGAACCGATGCGCAGAATAATCGCGTCGTAATAGAGAGCCATCCGGGTTTTGTCATCAATGAGTTTATTGTTGTACAGACCGGAGATAGTATTAATAATAGGCTCTTCCGCCAGGTCCAGTTCCCGCAGAAAGTCATCGCTCTTTTTCATCTCATTTTGCACGAATTCGTCAACGTGGCAATTTTTACACCGTTCCATCATTTTGCCCCGCAGTTTCTGCCATTCCGCATACGTATGGACCGCTTTAGGCGAATCAGTCAAGCCGATCACATCCATCGCCTCCCTAATAACCTCTTGGGCCTTTTTCCAGTCCGCATCTTCATTGCCCCCTTCGCCCCGTAACCCCAGAAACCCCCAAGCCGTAATCACTTCATGACCGCCGTGGCAGGTAACGCAGGTAGGTGCTCTACCCCCTTCACTTTCATATACCGCGCCGTGCATTGAATTAGCCCAGGCGTCGTATTGCGGCTGGTCGCCGGCATGGCACATGCGGCAAGCTTCCGGTTTGGCCGCAGCCGCTTTTGAAAAAACATGCTGGGTATGACAAAAATTACACCGACCCCGGGTACCGTCCGGCCATTCCTGACCAATACGATGACAGGGGACACAACCTTTATCGCTGGCCTTTTTAGGGTAAATCGTATTGTAAGCCTTTATCGCAGTCAGCGCCGGCCAGGCCTGATAGTGTTTGCCGGCTTTGTACTTGTTGGTTTCATTTTGGTGGCAGGGCACGCAACTGGAAAAAGCCGCAAAACCAGGCTTTGAATTTCCCGTATTAGGCCCGTGATGCTCTTCACCGTGACAGGCGGTACAGGAAAGGAACTTCATACTGCCCAATTGCAGTTCTTGTGTCGGTACCGGGTGACAATTTTTACACGTATCACCAATCTCGCCGCTGGGTTTGGTTTTGTGGCATTGCCCGCAATTGTCCTCAGCGAAAGCTGCTGGTGATAAAAAGAGTAACATGGTCATGAAAACGATCACTTGCTTCATAATAACCTCTCTATGTAGATTTTATGGTTCTTTTATTACGCAAACGTAAAACGTATTCATTTACAAATTACCGGCACTTGTTTTTTAATCAACGAACCGATCCGATCGACCGACCAAATAGGGCAGCCGACGGGACGGTCACAAGTCCGGCCCTTTTCCAATTAATTCTTGAGAATGCGCATAGGGCAAAGTGATTTCAAAAAGGAAGGACAAGGACAATACTCCTTTAAGCAGCAGTCCTTGCACCACGAATTTTCATCCCGGTCGGCCTTCGATTTTTCCACCGTTTTTTCCCGGCCCGGTTTTTTCCCGTTGGATTGGTCGGCAGGGTTCTCAGTACTATTCATACAAACCTCGCGGGCCGACTCAGGCAGAGTCGGCCAGCTTTTCTTGAATTAGTTGCACTTCCGGGACGCCGCCGTATAAAGCCAGCTCTCCATTAATAATCAGAGCCGGAAACGCACCGATGCCCCTGGACTGAAAAAGGCCCATCAGCTTATTGCCCAGCTCTTTGAATTGAGCCGGCAACGACCCCATGGACGCCTGGGCACTGGTGATGGTGAGTAAGTGAATCTCCGCGTCAATGCCCAAATTGCTTAACGCTTCGGTGACGTTTTTTTTCAACTTCTCGTCACCCGGAATGGCCAAGGGGTTGCAACAGGAAGCCGACAGAATAACAATAGAAGGTTTTCCTTCCACTCCGGTCAAAAGTTCAGCCATAGGCATATCCGTCTTATGACTTCCAAACAGTTTATCCAATAACTTCATCATCATCTCCTTTCCGCCTTTAGAATGCAACCAGAGCGGAAAAATAAGTAAAAAACAATCCCATGAAAATAGCAGCCAGGATCATCACGCCGATATAAACAACCATCAAAGGCAAGCGGAAGATCTTAAACAACAAGATCATCTCCGAAATACTGGTCCCCGCCCCCGCAATCAAAAAAGCCGTTACCGGTCCGATAGTCAGCCCCTTTTGCAGGAACGCCAGAGCGATAGGCAGTGCCGCAATCATATTGATATACAACGGCGCACCAATCACGGAAAAAATAACCACCTGCAATTCCGTAGGAATTTTTTCTCCGATCATCAGCACGAATTTTTGCGGTACAAAACCATAAATGGAACCTCCGATCACAATCCCAACAGCAATATAAGGCAGCGCCTTTTTTAATTCCACCAGTCCCAGCCGCGCCGCAAAACGCAACTTGACCGGAAAAGGAATCGCCAAGTTCGGCGCCCCCGAATCCCCCACATAACCCGCAACCTCCGTCTGTTCCGTTTGGGGACGCAGCCATTTTTGCAAGTCCAGCTTGTCCAGCACAATGCCGACAAAGATGGGAATCAGCAACGCCAGCACAATGAACGTCGCCGTATAGACCAGCCCGAAGGACCTGAGCATAATCAAGACAACAATTTCATTAACCAGCGGCGACGCCATCAAGAAGGTAATCAAAATGCCGAAACGAATTTTAGCACGCATCATACCTTCCAGAATAGGCACCGTCGTACAGGAGCAAAAAGGAGTCAGCGCCCCCGCAAGGGCAGCCAAAAGGTTGCCTTTGCCCAAGGGGGCGACTGCCATTCGTTCCTGGTAGCGACTGGACGTCATCTGGTTGAGCAGTAAAACAAAAAACGTGGCCAAGAAATACAGACCAACGATGATCGACCCTTCAACCAGTACAAAATGAACGAATTTTTCCATGTGAATTAAACGTACCTGGGTTCATGCAGCGGCACCGACTCCATGGATTTATCCAGACCCTCCTGCCGATAACGATCCCGATACAGAACATTATAATTACAAAAAGGCATCAGCTTCCCGCTGGGCAACATAAAATGAACACAGCACTTGCGCGCCCGGTCCGCATCATAATTGTGCGGATCCATCAAATGATGCACCGAGACCTGGGTGATCTGGTCCTGAAACATATCAATGGTATTCACATCCGTGCCGCAACAACGGGTCAGGAGATTACGTATGCCTTCAATCACCTTGTCCGAACCCCCTATCGCCGACATAGACCACAGCTTTTCCAATTCCATCCGGGACACCTGGAACACCTCGTCCATATCCACACGGGGTTTGTTTTTGACATAATCAAGAAAGTGATCCACTTGAATAATCTTAGTAAGCGGCATAATACCGTGGTCCCCTTCCAACAGATAGGTCACCGAACCGCAAGCCGGTTGATGACAAGGAACCGGGACAAAGTCCGACGCTTCCAACCATTCCGATTGCTCACCGATCTTTTTAATCATTTCCTGCATCGTAATGCGGTTCACCGGATCCGGACAGGCTTCAGCATCGTAGGCCCATTTGCCTGCCTGCGGATTGAAGGCGCGATTGTAAGAAATCGGTTGAAAACTGACGCTCTTAATAAACTTTTTCGAAACCGCCAACTGGATGATTTGACCCAATTGATGATCGTTGACCCCCTTCTCCGCCAACGGTGCCAGAACCGTTTGACAATTGGCCATTTCGAGATTTTCCAGAGCTTGCATTTTAATATCCAATAAATCCCTGCCCCGTTGTTTAATATAAATATCCCGATCAAAACCGTCAAACTGAAGATAAACAAAAATCCCCTGGTCCGCCATACGTTTCGCCAGGTCCGGGTCTCGCGCCAATTGGTTCCCATTGGTATTGACCAGCACGTATTTAATGTTTCGTTTCACCGCAGCAGCAGCCATTTCCAGCAAATCCGGATGAAGCGTCGGTTCCCCTCCGGTCAACTGCACGATCTCCGGATTGCCCTCCACTTCCACCATCCGATCAAACATCCATTCCGCCCTCTCTTTAGGCAAAAACCAGGAATTTTCCGGACCCATATAACAATTACTACAGGTCAAATCGCATTTATCCGTCACTTCGATCTGAATAGAACAACTATGTTGTTCATGATCATCGCATAAGCCGCAGTCGTTAGGGCAACCCTTTTCAACATTACCCGCCACCAGCAACGGCTTTTCCCCCGGTTTGTTAAACCCCCTGGACCACTCCGTCCACGCAGCGTCCGATGATAAAAGGGCGGTGCTTCTGCCGTGTTCCGGGCAGAATTTTTCCATATACAATTTGTTTTGTTTCTCGTGTACCCTTGCAGTGACCAGTTGACGACATACCGGGCAAGTGCTCCGAGTATCCCGTTTGTAAAGGTACTTGTTGGTCTTCTTAGTCGGCATTTGTGTTCCTCCTGCTGTTTATTGTTGGTTTAATTAATCCGATCTCAACCCCGCTCACATCTCACTCCCCTTTAGTCCACAACCGCAAGCCGGCGCGGCGCACCAATGCCGTCTCTTTTAGCCGGTACTTTCTCCGCTGTGCTCCCCGCCGCTTTCTCCGCCGTTTTCTCTACCCGTGATTTAGAAAGACCGGCTTCATGAACCTCCAAAAAATTCTTATTGATATTTCTTAAAAAGGCTTCATCAATTTGTGGAACCGGTAGCTCATCATAACCCATCACCGCCCGGAATTTACTGTCGGAAAAGTGCGTGATTTCACGCGTATAAGGTGCTTGGAACACAATCCGTTTATCAAACACCCGTTCCAACGGCGTCATGGGCTCCGCATCAAAATCTTCCTGAGTTGCGAAGCGAATACCGCTGAGATCTAAACACTCACACACCATACGATAAATTAACTCCATGCTGGGCGGTTTCTCATTAACAATATTAAAAATTTTTAATTCCTTTGTCTGCAAATGTGCTTTGCGAGAGATACCGTACATCGCTTCCACTACATAATCAATAGGAACCATATTCAACGGCGTATGAGGCGACGAAAAAAAGCGAATGTCCATATTTCCGTCGAAATCATCACCCAACGTCGCCTCCGCACGTTTTCGCAACGTATAAAGCGTTGCCAGCACATGGTAATAAGCCGCATGAATCACCACCTTTGAATCCATATTGCTCACCACGATAGAGGGCCGTAGAATCGACGTATCCATCTGGTAGTCCTGCTGGTATTTTTGCACCAGACACTCCCCCTGATGCTTGGACCAATCATAAATCGAACGAAATTCCGTATCACGGTCTTTTATTTCCTCCGTGATCAACGTCGATTCACTCTCAGCTTTGCCGTTGCTGTAAGCCGTACTCACATGAAAATACCTGGGCATTTCCCCCGACCCGTTCAAGGCGACGACAAAATCCAGCATCCGTTTAACCCCGTCCACATTGATGGATTTCACCTCTTCCCGACAACTCTTAAAAATTTTAAAAATAGCCGCGTGGTGCCAGACCTCATCAATAGGTTCATCAATCCGTGCCCGTATCGCATCCAGCCACAGCCGACCGTCGTCTTCCATGCAGCCGTCAATCGCAATCAAGTTCCGCTCAGTAATGTCCACCGCCGGATCCACCTGCGAAATCGCTTCCGTCAAGCGTTGCCTCGGAGACATACCGTTTTTCTCCCGCGCCAGCGCAATCACCCGACAACCGGCCTTTAATAATTTGCTCGCCATGTGGCAACCAATAAATCCCGTCGCACCCGTAATAAATACCAATTTACCGATCATTTTTATCCCTCTTCGCCTCCCTTGCTTTTATTAAGGTTTCACCGCGATAATCGCGTTATAGATATAAATCGTATGCAGGAACCGGATGGACCCAAAACCCGCTTCCTCCAATAATGCACCCGCTTCGCTTTTGGTACGGCATGTGCCCGCCGGAGTGTTCAACAGCAACAACAATGAAATCATCGCCGCATCACCCGGGTCGTGAGGGTCGTCGTTCTTGAAAATTTCGTAAAGAATCAATTTTCCCCCCTGCGGAAGACTGTCATAAACCTTCTTCAAAAGAAACCGCACCTTCTCCGTCGGCCAATCCTGAGTAATTCGCATCATAATCGCCGTATCAAACCCCGCCGGTAAGTCGTCTACAAAAAAATCACCCGGAACCACCCGGATGCGATGAGAAAGCCAGAAATCCTCCAACTCTTCATTCACCTTTTCACACACCGCCGGTAAATCAAAAAACACAGCCTCCACATCTTCATACTGCGAAACCAGACTCTGACAGATCTTACTAGAACCGCCCCCAATATCCAGAATCACCCGGCATTCATCAAAATTATAAAATTCCGTCAGCGTCATCGCCGGATGACCGCTGGTCCGGAGCATTTCCCGCTGATACGCCGCTGCTTCCGCCACACTCAGCGCACGAGGATTACCGTTGAACAAGTAGGCATACTTCGTTTGCGTCGGCGCGCCCTTTTCAAGCACCTCTTTGAGATTGATACAGTCCTCATAAAGAGATTCAAAAAGCTCCAAACTCCCGCCGATATAAGACAACTTGCCCTTCACCAGGTATTTACTGCTGATGCCCGTGTTGCGGTATTTGGCGGGGCCGTCCGGGCCGATAAGCTTCATATTTAAAAGAGCTTCAATGAACACCCCCGTTGACCGAGGTTGAAATTTTAAGTATTGTTCAATCTCTTCAGCCGTTCTGGAACGAATGGAAAGATACGAAAACAAATCACCCTCCAGCGCCGCCGTCATTACCTTGGTTTTTAGAAAACCCGTAATCAATGAAAACAAATGTTTTTCTTCATCCGTATATTCCAGACCGCTCACCGGCGCAACCGCCATCGTCGGTGCTTCCAACAATATATTGTCCTGCAACATGCCCCCTCCTTATGCAATTCTCCCAAGAATATCTATGTGCTTAATTTTTTTGATTACGGTAGGTACAACCCTTTTGAAAAACATATGCCGGCTGAAAGCTGATGTAGTGTAAAATTTTTTACCTCTACTCATTTAACGCCTCTAAACGCTGGGGAGCCGACATCACCGGGATGTCCATACCCCCATTTCCTCATGAACGATATCCATCGGCTTAACCCCGACATCGTATCGTCCCAATCACTGACAACCCCTATAGAATACTTATCCGGAAGGAAA
>Ga0210347_1029407_pt1 | contig 12069 bp, 3 predicted proteins | sample S456metaT_FD_159705 | JGI IMG/M metagenome (GOLD analysis project Ga0210347, IMG submission 159705) | Metatranscriptome of estuarine sediment microbial communities from the Columbia River estuary, Washington, United States - S.456... | ecosystem: Environmental > Aquatic > Marine > Intertidal zone...
CATGAGTCTAGTTAAACAAATAAAAGCTCCCCTGGTGGACGGTCGCGACAGTGATGCTGTGATTGGGGACCTAGGTAAATTGGTGTCTTTTTACGTCCCGGAATGGAAACCGCCGCCCCGTAGTGCCGACGACGCTTTGCAGAGAATTTTCGCTCACTTGACGCAAACGGTGATCAGTCGCCTAGACCGGGTGCCGGGAAAACATTATGTTTCCTTTCTGGATAAAATCGGTATTCGACCGTTGCCTGCACAGTATGCGTCCGTGCCGGTGACTTTTATGTTGTCCGACGGTACGTTGGAACAGGTCTCTATTCCTAAAGGCACTCGGGTGGCTGCCGGTGAGTTGTATTATGAAACACGCAGTACCATCACGGCGGTGCCGGCGAAATTGATGGAGGCGGTTTCGGTGAATTCGATCAATGGGGAGATTTTCAAGAGTCCGCCCAATATTGTGAAAGGGGAAGCGGTCGAGGATTTCAAGACGTATTTGTTGTATGATACCCAACGCATGGAGGATAAAATTTATGTGGCTGCCGGCGACGGGTTCAGTGTCGGCGACTTGATCAAAATCGGCGGTACTGAACTCCAATGCGAATACGCTTTTATTAAAGAGATCGATGAGAATGCAATAACGTTGAAACACCCGTTGGGAACACTGGCACATCACGCTTCGGCTAAGGTGGAAAAGATAACGGGGTTTAAGTTGTTCAGCGGCAAGAATGAGCAGGAGCAGATATTATATCTAGGTCACCCTGAATTGTTCACTGCGGCGGGTGCTGCGGATATTTATATAGAGACGGATTCTCCGGAGACTGCGGCTCTACTGAGCAATCAAACGTTTATGCAGTGGGAATTCTGGGGTGAGTCCAACGCAATGGACCAGGACGGTAAGACCCAAACGGCCTGGTTTTCGCTTCAGGTGGTGCCGCCGACGGAGAGAGTTCCGAAGCGCTTTAATTTGATTAAGAATACCGCGGCTGCGTTTAGGGAAACAGCAGTGAACAATGTGAAGAGTCGTTGGATCCGCTGTCGAAACAAGGTGATGGGTGCTCAGAAAGCTCTGAACTATTTAAAAACCGGCGTGGCTCTGCAGGGTGCGTTTCCGCAGGCGGTGTTCGGCAACAGCGACGCTGCCGACCTGACATTGGCTGAATCGGCTGAATCGGCAGGTTCGTTTAAAACGCCGATTTATCCTTTCGGCACACGACCTAGAACGTTTGATGTTTTTTATATCGGCAGCAACGAAATTTTTTCTCGCAAGGGGGAGAATATTGTGTTGACTTTCGATTTCCACCGGGGCGGAAGCGCCGCTGGTTCTGTGTTCTTAGGAGAAGTTACCGAGGTCCTGGTAGCTGATGCGGAACCTTCGACAAGTGCGGTGCTGTTGTCTGCAACGACTGCGGCCACGGCTCCGGAACTGAAATTGACTTGGGAATACTGGAACGGGAACGGTTGGCTGGTGCTGCAAAATCTGACGGATAATACGGACCGATTCCTTGTTTCCGGTCAAAAAACCGTTTTGTTTGATTGCCCTGCTGATATTGCGGTGGTTGCGGTGAATGGTCAGGAAAATCTCTGGATACGGGTCAAGATCAGCGGCGGCGATTACGGCAGTGAGGTTTATGTTAATACCGGTACTGCTGCGGCACCGGTCTTTGAGGCCAATGCCGCCAATATCAAACCGCCGATTATTACCAAGCTGACCCTTTCCAGTTCGACGCCGACGGATAAGATGCCTTTTCCCCGGGCTTGTCTTACTTACAATAACTTGGAATACAGCGACCGCTTGACGGAACTACGGGAAATAGGGAAAACGTTTTTGCCCTTTCACCTGTTGCCGGATGTGAACAATTCTCTTTACTTGGCTTTCGACGTTAAGCCGCAAAAGGGGCCGGTTAGTTTGTTTATTGCCCTGAAGGAACAATTGGCTAACAGCGGCGACCCAAACCCACGGGTGCTGTGGCAATATTATAATCGCGACAAAGGCTGGCAAAAACTCCAGGTGGAGGATGAAACCAAAGGTTTGACCCGTACCGGAACGGTCTCTTTTGTTTTTGCCGACGGCTTTCATAACACTCGTTTATTGGGTAGGGCTGCCTGGTGGATCCGGGCGACGGTGACGCAGGAAACAGCGGCGGATATTGAAATTACGGGGCTGTATCTCAATACTGCGTGGGCTCAAGAAACAGTGGGCGGTGAAAGCGGCAACGTTGCCGGCGGCGCGGTTAAGGACTTGAAAAGTTCTATTCCTTTTGTGGATAAAGCAGTCAATCCCCTACCGGCCGGCGGCGGTTCGAATAGCGAAGCTTTAAACGAAACATTGATGCGGGGTCCGTTGACCATTCGGCATCGTAACCGGGCTGTTACCTGCGAAGATTATGAGAATCTCGCCTCTGCGTCGTCTCGTGCCGTAGCCCGCAGTCGTTGCTTGCCCAATATCAGTATCAGTCCGTATGGTCAGTCCCGCAGCCCCGGCACCATCAACGTGATCGTGGTGCCCCGCAGTACGGATGCCAAACCGAAATTGTCGTTGCAGTTGCAGGAAACCGTGGAAACCTACCTGGCGGCACGCGCCCCCTTTGTGCTGGTGCAACAGGAGAAGCTCAAGGTGCTGGAACCGCTTTATATTGAAGTATCCGTCACTGCCGTGCTCAATACGTTGAGTCCTGAACTGATCACCGCAGTAGAAGCATTGGCCGCCGACAAATTACCGGCCTTTTTACATCCTCTCAGCGGCGGCATCGACGGTTGCGGCTGGGAAATGGGCCGACTGCCCTGCCTCTCGGATTTATACAGACTGCTGGAAGGCATCGCCGGCGTGGACCACGTCGCCTCGCTGTCGATGCAGACGGCTGTCCCGCAGGCAACCGGAACCTCAAGACAGTTTGTGCTGATGACGGATAATGTCCCTGAATTCAGCCTGCCTCCGCATGGTTTGGTTTGTTCCGGGGAACATAAAGTGACGGCTGCTTATGAGACGATTTAGGGAGAATGGGCATGAGTGAACAGAATCTGAATCAAAAATTAACCGTACCTGTCCTGGATGACAGGACCTTTGCACAATTGGTGCAGGAAGCAGCGGACCTGCTGCCGCAATATGCCCCCCAATGGACCGACCACAATGGGCACGATCCGGGCATGACGTTGCTGGAGTTGTTCAGTTGGCTGGCGGAGATGCAATTGTTTGCTCTGGACCAAGTCTCCGACGCCCATTTGCTGAAATACTTGAAATTACTGGACGCCGCTCCGCTGCCGGCCAAAGCGGCGGAAGTGATGCTGACATGGTCCGCGCAATCCCTGACCAGTATTGCCGCAGGTACGCAGGTGACCAACAGCGACGACTGGGACGCGCCGGTGTTCGAAACGTCGGAACCGCTGGATGTGTTGCCTTGGTCGATTAATAAGGTCATGGCTTATTTTGATTACCGCTATACCGATGTGACCGGTTTCAATCGTAAAGAAGAGAATTATTACCCTCCCTTCGGTACCAATCCGCAGCAGGGCGATGCTCTTTATATTGGTTTCCAAGCTGACGAAGCTCCGCTCTCGGCTGCCGGTAAACAATTGAACCTGGGGATTCATCTCTATGAAAAAGACCTGCCGCCGGAAGGGAAACACGGGCTGGAACCGTGGGCGGATGTTGGGGAAATTTATATTACGCCGCAGGTGCGCTGGGAGTATTGGAACGGTTCGCTTTGGGCCGGTTTGACTGTGATTACCACCGCTTTGGATCGGCTCACACTGTCACGGAGCGGTATTGTTTCCTTGCTGGTGCCGCCGGACATCGCGGTTTCTCAGGCGGGTGACCTGCCGGCCCTTGGGGGTAATTATCTCTGGATTCGTTGCGTTGTGGAAAAGGGGGGCTATGAACTGTATCCACGGATCGACCGCATCCTGGTGAACCAGGTGCCGGCCCAACAGGGGCAAACCGTTGCAACGGAGAGTCCGGGTGCCGGCAGCGGATTGCCCGGTCAGACGTATACGATTTCGGCGGCGCCGGTGGCGGCGGGAACTCAGACGGTGACGATTACGCCGCAGGGCGGTGACCCGCAAGAATGGGTGCCGGTACCGGACTTCGACGCTTCCGGACCGACGGCTCGGCACTATGTGGTGAAGCCGCAGGCGGGGATTTTCTGTTTTGGTAACGGTATTGAAGGAGCGGTACCTTCAAAGGGTGCGTTGATTCAATTTAATTACCGCAGCAGCGGCAACAGCGAGGGTAATGTGCCGGCGGCTTTCCTAAATAAAACCACTCTGACGGGCCCTACGGTGAGTAATCCCTATGCAGCCTCCGGCGGCACGGAGGCCCAGAGTATCGATGCTGCTTTCGCCGGCTTCAAAGCTGATCTGGATGTGCCTTATACTGCGGTTACCGCTTCGGACTATGAATCCATCGCTCTGGCCACCCCCGGTTTGCGTACGGCTCGGGCTCGGTCCGTGATTGAGAATAGGGACCAACCTAATAAGGTTTCTTTGGTGGTGGTACCTTACAGTTTTTCTGCCGTGCCGACGCCCAGTGATGGTTTTAAACGGACGGTGTGTGAACATTTGGACCGACACCGCTTGATTACGACGGATTTGCACGTGCAGGGACCTAATTATGTGAAAGTTTCTGTTCTGGGTGACATTATTATTCATGACGGCTACTTGCCGGCAAGGGTGGAAGCTGCTGCAAAAAAAGCATTGAACCAATTTTTGTCGCCTTTGAAACGGGCCCAAGGGGACAATGAATGGCCCTTCGGCAGACCGGTTTACCTTTCGGAAATTTATGAACTGCTGGACGGCGTAGACGGAGCGGACTGTGTTCGGGAGCTTTCGTTGAGAGCCGAGGGGCCCGGTTTTAACTATAAAAACGGCAACATAGAGATCGGCAAGTTGAGCCTTGTTTATGCAGGCGACCATCACTTGACGGTTTTGACGGCCAATCAACCATGTCAGGTAAAACAAAATGAATTCTACTACTAAAAACCAAACGTTTCTGGTGATCAACACGCCTCAATTGTGGCGCGATGCAGCGGAGACCGATGCCCAATTGGCCGGTCGAGACACCATGGTCACCGATCAGGGCGTCAGTCTGAATGCATTGACTGCGTACCGTTTCACCCGATCCATCGATACCCGCAAACAGGTCCCCTTGTCCCTGGCCGGCGACGGCTGCGGGCAATTGTTCGCCCTTATGAAGCTGGACCACCCGATGGACAAAACCGTGGACAAAGCAGCGTTGATGCTCTATCCTCTTAATGCGCTACGGGGTGAGAATGCCGGTGTTTCACCTTTTACCGATGCGGTGTCTATGGCTGTGTCGGAAACGGATTTTTATATTATTTATGAAAACAAATTGACGGTCCTGGCCCGCAGTAACCTACAAATCCGCCGGGAAACGGTTTTGAAGCCCGGTTCCGGTGGTACCTTGCGTATTGCCTTGAGGGAATCCTTCCTGTTGTATATGCTGGATACGGTGTCGAAACAGGTGTTCCGCCTGGACTGGGATTGGCAACCCGGTCAGGAATCACTGCTGCCGTTAAAAACCGCGACCGGCGAGGACGTTGTTTTAGACGCGCCGAAGGATATTGCAGGTGATGGGGCCGGCTTTTTTTATATTCTTGAAGCTGACTTGAAAGCGGTGCTGAAATTCGATGCCGACGGTGTATTGCTGGCTGAGATTCCTATTCCGCACACGTTTCAGGAGAATACATTCATTAGTCTGGGGGTGTGCGGTTGCACCAACGGCAACAGGATGCACCTAGGCTTCATAGGAAATGACCCCATGACGGCTCAAGAGGTTTTCGGTATTCTGCAATTGAAAGAAACACCGATTTATAAGGAGAGCGGGACCTTTGTCTCCGTGTTTCTGGATAGTACGGTGAAAGAGTGTCAATGGCATCGGCTGGAATTGGCTGCGGATATTCCTGAGAACACCATGGTTAAACTGTCTTATTATGCTTCTCAGTCGGCTGTGCCCCTGGGTTCGCCGGAACCCTTCGGCCAACCCATCGTGAATGCCGCAGATGCCTTGCTGTTGAACGCGAAAGGACGGTACTTGCGTATCAAGCTGGAATTGTCCGGTGATACCACTGGTGAATCCTCACCTCTGTTGCGACGGCTGAAAGTTCATTTCCCGCGCCGCAGTTATTTACGGTATTTACCTGCGGCCTATCAGGAAGACAAAGAGAGCCGGGTGTTTCTAGAAAAATTCTTAGCTCTGTTCGAAACCATCCTAACCGGAACCGAAACAAAAATCTTGCGCTCCGCCCGATATTTCGATGCAGCCGGAACCCCGGCTGAATTCATCCCTTGGTTGTCTTCTTGGTTGGCAATCGCCTACGACCAGAACTGGCCCTTAGAGAAAAAACGCTCGTTATTAAAAGCCGCGCCCAAATTATACAAAATGCGCGGTACCCGCAGATTATTACAGCAATTAATCCAACTCTACATCGACATCGACCCCATCATCGTCGAGCGCTTCCAATTGCGCTGCGAAACAGACCCCCAATTACAACAAACCTGGGATCGACTCTTCGGCACCGGCAGCTACACCTTCTGTGTTTTACTACCGCCGCAGGCGGCTCATCCCTCCCATAACACCGCCGCCAAACCACTCCCCCTCACCACGGCTCAGACCCAAACTCTTCAACGCATCATCGCCACTGAAAAGCCCGCCCACACTTGCGGCGGACTCCAAGTGCTGCAACCCTGGCTTTACCTGGATATGCACACCTACCTGGGCATCAACACGTACCTGACACGACCGGAGTGGGTCATCGACAGTGCGTCGGTGATTGGTAGGGACACATTGTTAACCGACAAAGACGACTCCGCACAAGTCGAACGAAACTCCCGCATCGGGAATCAATTTAAAGTAACCTAAATAAAAAAATGAAAACATTAAAAGCAATAAAGGAGGCTTAGCATGGCAGACCAGACCAACAACAACGGCTGCACTCTCCACCAGTTCAGGAGAAACCGCTATTTTTACGGGAAATTAATGTCCGTTCGAGATTTCGAGACGGAGCAGAGTTACATCAATGATAAGAGGCATCTATTGAATCGCATGATACATGGTGCCGGAATCATTCGTGGTTTCAGCAACATGGCTCTGAAAAACGATGGGGGGGCTGTAGAAATCGTTTTCAACACCGGAGGCACTGCGTTGGATTGCTGCGGCAATGAGATTGTCGTGTCCGGCGACGGGCTTTCCGTTCCAGTATACAATGGAGCCGTCCCATTGACTGCCGCGCTGCTGGCAACGGGAACTTATTACCTCTACCTCAATTACAATGAAACGGAAGCTGAATCGGTCAGCGCTATTGTGAATCCTTCCAGTTGCGAGGAAAAATGTTGCAACAATCGTATCGTGGAGTCCTTTACCGTGACTGCCGTGACTACGCCGCCCACCACCAGTACTATTGATTGTACCGATGTGGATGCGGGGAAACAGACGGCTCTGGAATTAAAAAGGTGGGTGCTGAAACAAAGCGGCTCCATTAGAAATTGTGATGATCAGAGCGTGTTCCTGGCGGCAGTGACTGCCAATCTTAATATACCGCCGGGCAGTTCGGTCAATTCCGACAACTTCGTGGATGCCGATACCACATTGACCTACAGACCGGTGATTTACAACAATCAATTGCTGTCGCAATTGATCAGTTGCCACATTACCGACCCCAACCCCCACGACATGATGAAAGGTATTCAAGCCGAAGGGCAGGGCGTGGATAATGTGAACGGCTACGTCACGCTGGCTGCGACGGATTCCATTACGCTTGATGCCGACAGCGGAAACCATACCGTCACTGTCGGCGAGAGTCATTCTGCTGTGGCGGGGAACCCGCACCAAACGGTACATTCGCAACTTCAGGGTATTTTGGCGGCGGACGGGAGCATTGTCACGGATACTACTGCCGACAAACACATTACCCACCAACAGGCCGGCAGATGGGATTCGGCGATTTATAAAATCAACGGCATGGTGCCGAAGGCGGATACGGGAAACTTTACTATCAGCGGCGGGACCAATGTTACGGTTACTGCGAGCACCAACAAGGTGACTATCAGTTCTACGGCTTCGGGCGGACTGGAAAAGGACCTGACAACGTTTGCCGTCAATTGGCAACATGGTCAACAAATGAGCCTTGATGAATTCATCTCCCGTATGCTGAACCAGGACTTCGTGCTGGAATTTTCAAATACCGTCACCCAACTTGCCGACAATACGGTTTTTAGTTTCGCCCTCATGGTTCCTTACGTTGAAGATCAGGATAAGTTGAGATTCTTTATGTCCCGGTTGCAATACCTCAACGGCAACGTCGGTCCCCAGCCGGGCAGCCAAACCAGTTCCATGCACTACTTTCTGGACGAAGTGACGGCTGAGGAGTTGTTCGGATACCTGCATTCCGTAATGGACGTATTGAAGATAAATGAAAGAAAGCAGATGCTGAGGGTGATGATTCAAGTGAAATGTGATTTCATCCCGGATGTTGCGGGGAGAGCGGTAGCGGGGCACCATCTTCTGGGAAATGGGAAATCGGGCCTGAACGTGAACGGTTCGGACAATCTCCAGGGCGGTCTCTTTGAATCCTGGATAGATCTTGTCCAATAAGAAGCATGCTGCTTCACCCTCTAAAAGAAGCATGCTGCTTCACCCATCTAAAAGAAGCATGCCGCTTCACCCATCTAGAAGCATGCTGAATCGGGTCGGTCCATTGCAAGCAAGGGCGAACCTTGTGTTCGCCCACCCAATGGCGTAAATATTTTATCCGCCAATATATTATCCGCCTGTCCCCTTAGTTGCTTAGTTGAGCGTTGAGGGTGACGGACGATGGAGGCGTAAGCGAAAAAACGATGAGTCAAAAAACAACAGCCAATCAGTCAAGCGACAGTGCCCGCCGCAGCGTTACACGCAGGAGCGGACAAACCGGCAGGTCCGTCGAAAAAACACGTCGGTCGGGTTTTTCTCCTGCTGCACCCATCTCACGATTACAACAGTCGGCGGGAAACCGGGCGCTGCAACGTTTTTTTAAAACCAACGGGTTTCAACCGAAACTGACGGTCAGTCAACCGGGTGATAAATTCGAAAAAGAAGCGGACCAAACGGCCGCTCTGGTGATGCGCATGGCAGACCATGACCTTATCAATTGCAAACCTGCGGATGAGGATGATACTGTTCAACGGAAGGCTGATGAGGAAGAACCCGTCAAACGAAAAGCGACGGATGAAGAGGAAAAGCCTGTTCAACGCAAAGCGACGGATGAAGAGGATTCCGTTCATCTGAAATCATCGGGTCCCGGTGTTTCGACAGCGCCGACGAATTTGGTGCCCGGCGGCGGCCAACCGCTGCCCCAATCAACACGGCGTTTCTTCGAACCCCGGTTCGGTAGGGATTTTAGTCATGTCAGGATCCATGACGGAACCCAAGCTGCGGAAAATGCCCGCTCGCTTCAGGCCCAGGCCTATACCAGAGGCAGTGATATTGTTTTCGGTTCCGGGAGCTATAATCCCGGTACTCACAGCGGCAAACAACTGCTGGCACATGAATTGACTCACGTGGTTCAGCAGGGCAAGGCGGGGGATTCGGGACATGTTCATAGAAAGGCGGAAGCTCCTTCTGAGAAATCGACCGAGCAACCACTGGCCGGCGATATGGAACTGAAAGGCAAAGCGATGGTCTCGGATTCCGATGAGGCGGCTGCCGGGTTTCTGGAACGAAAAAATGCTAAGGGAAAAAAACTGAGCAAGGCGATGATTATGGTCCACTACGGCAAACTGGCTCGCGGCTTGATTCAGGTGAATCGCGACGGCAAACGCTACACTATTAAAAAACAATTTATCCCGCTAAACCATCCGCTGTTCAGTCGCTTGGCCGCAGCGGCTCCGGACCTGACGCCGGGACTGGTGCTTGATACGGAAGGGAAAAAAATAAAAGGCTATATCGGTCTTAAACCCCAAGGGGCCAAAAATGCCCCGAAAAACGATCTACGCAACATGATTCAAAAAATGCCGGATTTAATCGGTCTGACGGGTTTTGAATTGCCCAAGGTACCCAAGATTTCCAATAAACTGGAGGGCGGACTTATTTCTATTGGTATCAGTAATGTCCCGATTAATTTGGGCGGTGTTTTCAACGGCAACTTCGGACTGGAAGCCAATGAAACGACCGTTACTAAATTCGAGGGCAATGCCTCGATTAAAATCGGCGGCCTGATGGATGGCGACTTGAATTTGAAACGCGACGAAAAAGGCGTGATCAGCGGCAAAACGGCCCTGGCTGTGCAAATGCCTAAAAACGTCAGCGGCAATGTGGAAATAGAATGGAAGGGCAGCGAAATTTCGGGCATGGGCAAGGTGGGCTACCAGGGTGAAAAACTGGGCGGCAGTATTACTGTTCGGGTGATGGAAAAAAATAAGGCGCTGGCTCTGGAACAACTGAAAAAAGCACCTCCCGAAGGTGTTGCGGCTGCGCCTGCGGTTAAAAAGAAAAAAAGTAAGAAACCGGAAAAAACCGAGTACGCGGTGTTTGGTGAAGGGGATCTGAATTTCGCTTTTACCGATTGGCTTAATGGTACGGCGCACGTGATTCTTGATCCTAAAGGCTTTGTGACTATTATCGGAAAGATCACGCCGCAAAAAGAGTTTGAATTATTTCCTCAGAAGGATTTTAATAAGGAATTGTTTAAAGTGGAAGCCCGCGCAAGTTACGGCGTACCGGTGGTGGGTAATATTTTTATTTTTGCCAACCTGGGCATGAGTGCCTTTGCCAACCTGGGGCCGGGGAAGATTTATAATATTCAGGTAGACGGGACCTATTCCACGGATCCGGGCAAAGCCATGGATTTCAGCATTCGGTGCAGCTTGAATGTGTCAGCGGCTGCCGGTTTGAAACTGCGGGCCGAAGCTGGGGCCGGATTGGAAATTATGGACCACGATATTAAAGCTGGTGCCGGTATTAATGGTATCGCTGCGTTGAAAGGGTATGCGGAAGCAACGCCGATTATCGGCTACCGGGAAAAAGTGGGCCCCACGGGGGAAGATAAGAAAGGTGAATTCTTCATTCGCGGTGAAATGGAGATCGCTGCGCAACCTGTGCTGGGGCTGAGCGGCGACGTATTCGTGGAATTGGATTCTCCCTGGTGGTCCCCGGCTCCGGATAAAAAATGGGTCTGGCCACTTTTCAACAAAGAGTGGCCCGTCGGCGGTAGTTTGGGTATTGGTGCGGATATTGATTATGTGTTCGGTTCAGGTACCTGGCCGTCGGTGAAATTTAAACCGGTGGACTTTAATGCGGCAAAGTTCACGTCGGATATGTACAGTGATAAAGCCAAGTCAAAATCCGGCAAAGGCGGAGACAAACCGGGGAAATGGAAAGAAAAGAACAGTAAAGCTGCGGCACCTCCCGCCAAGACGGCCAAAGGCGGCGATGCTAAACCGGGTAAAGCTGCCGATAAGCCGGCGGCTAGCTCGGCTAAAAGCGCGGCAAAGGGCAAAAAAATCAAAGGTAAAAAAGCCGATGCCAATGCCCGTACTGCCGAAGGTAAATCCGTTAAACAATTGCAGGCGGAAGCTGCACGCAAAGGCAAGAAACCCCAGGGTCAAGATCTCAAAGGCGGCAAAGGTCAACCCAATCCGAAGAAAGCCGGCAAAGATCCTTTAGCTGCAAAAGATACCGCCGACAGCAAGAAAGTCAAAGCCGCTGTAAAAAACGCTTTGAAAGGGAAACGATTCACCAGCAAAGCACAGACTCAAAAACTGTTGTCCAATATTTACAACAAGTATTCGTCCCAGGGCCTTAAAGGTATTCAGATCGTGGATGACCCCAAAGTCATCGGTAAAGTCGGCGTCAGCATCAGTGCCAGCGTTCCTGATATTGTTTACAATGATACGCTGTCACGACAAGATCTGGAAAAACTGGCGATGCGCTACAAATCCGTAGGCAACCCCCAGACCAACCTTTTTGTCAGTTTCGATCAAAGCAAAATACTATGGCGTCCCCCCGGGGGAAAACCGTTTATCAATACCAATCAAAAGAACGTCAAAAAACATGCGGAAGAGAATTTCCTGAAAAAACTCCCTAAG
>Ga0210347_1381053_pt1 | contig 11904 bp, 5 predicted proteins | sample S456metaT_FD_159705 | JGI IMG/M metagenome (GOLD analysis project Ga0210347, IMG submission 159705) | Metatranscriptome of estuarine sediment microbial communities from the Columbia River estuary, Washington, United States - S.456... | ecosystem: Environmental > Aquatic > Marine > Intertidal zone...
GCCGACGACACGGCCCCCTTCGTCCGTTTCCCCGCGCTTAGTCCCGACGGGACGCAAATCGCATTCACGTTCCAGGGCGACATTTGGTCCATGCCGAGCACCGGTGGTGAAGCCAAACGCTTGACCATTCACGAAGCATACGACCAAATGCCGCTATGGAGCCCGGACGGAAAACAAATCGCTTTTACCAGCAACCGTTTCGGCAATGCCGATATTTTCGTCATCCCCGCCTCCGGCGGCACACCCAAACGCTTGACCTATCACTCCACCAATGATAATTTATACCAATGGGCTCAGGACGGTCAATTGTTGTTCACTACCCGCCGTGTTCTCCAAAAAGTGGAATGGGACAGTGAATTTTTTACTATTACCAGTGCCGGCGGGACACCCTCTCGGTTTATTGACGCCATGGGCTTCAACCCCGCTCTGTCCCCCGACGGTCGCTTTGTGGCTTTCGTCAAAGGTTCCTGTCGCGAGACAAGAGAATCATACACCGGCCCTGCCAATCGCAATATCTGGTTGCTGGATCTAAAGAGCGGTGCTTACTCACTGCTGATGCACGACAAGAGCCAGGAATTCTCTCCCCGCTGGGGCGACCGCAACACGCTTTTTTTTATTAGTGCCAAAACCGGGGTATACAATATTTACAAAACCCAACTGGACGACGCCGGGAAACCTGGAATTGCCCAAGCGGTTACTCATTTTAACGATTTCGGAGTCCGTTATTTTACTACTGCCGGCAACAGTCTGGTGATGGAACGAGGCACCGACATTTACAGTCTCACTCCCGGCGACGACACCGCCCGACGCATTCCTGTGACCATCGGCGCCGATTACAGATTCGACCCGCTGGAACACAAAACTTACAGTAAAGATGCCGACGACTATGACGTCTCACCGGACGGAAAGCTCACTGCGTTTGTAGTGCGGGGCGAAATTTTCGTGACCCAAAACGATAAAGAGAAAAATAAAACAGTCAACCTCTCACGCCATCCTTACCGCGATTCCAGTCCCCGTTGGTTGAATGATCAGACATTGATCTATGTCAGCGACCGTGACGGAGAAGGTGATTTTTATCTGGTTAAATCCGCCGATCCCGCTCAAAAAAATATCTTCCACTCATTGAAACACCAAACCATCCGACTCACCACTTCAGACCAGGCAGTATCCAATCCCGTCATTTCAGCAGACGGCAAAAAAATCGTTTATCGTGAAGGCCGGGGACGATTGATTACCGCCGGCATTAACGAAGAAGGCAAAATGTCCGACCCCAAGGTTTTGCAAGACGGTTGGGCCGAAGCCTCCGGCGTTGCCTGGAGCCCGGACGGTCAATGGCTGGCTTATGCCATGGAGGATTTGAATTTCAACAGCGAAATCTTTATCCATAAAGCTGATAATAGTATGAAACCGGTAAACGTCAGCATGCATCCCAGAAACGATTTTTCACCTGTCTGGAGTCCCGACGGCTCCAAACTGGCTTTTCTTTCCAATCGGAACAACGGCGATTTTGATGTCTGGTTTGCCTGGTTGAAAAAAGATGACTGGGAAAAAACAAAGCAAGATTGGGACGAAGCTGAAGAAAAACCGGAAACGCCGGCCAAAGCGTCGGATACTCCTAAAAAGGGTAGTAAAGACGATAAAAAAGCCGACGGTAAAAAGGCCGATGCTAAAAAAGAGAAAAAAATCGAACCGGTTGTAATCGATTTAGAAGACATCCACCAACGCCTGGCCCAGGTCACCACTATTGCCGGCAACGAAATGAACCCCATTATCAGCACCGACGGTAAAAAGTTTTATTTCACCGCAGTCACACCCGGAGCCGCCGGTTCCGATCTTTACAGCGTCAATTGGGACGGTAAAAAAATCACGGCGGTAACTACCGGCGGCCAAAAACCCGGCAATTTGCTTATAAACAAAACGGCGTCCCATCTGTACATGCTCAAATCAGGCACTCTGGCTCGGATGGACCTCAAGAGCGAAAAGATCGAATCCCTGCCCTTTGCCGCCCGCATGATCATCAATTACCCGGAAGAGTTAAAACAAATTTTCGGCGAAGCCGGGCGCACCTTGACCCATATGTTTTACGACCCCTGCTTTCACGGCAGAGATTGGCCGCAGTTGTTGAAGACCTACAGACCTATGGTACTGAAAGCCTCCACCAGAAAAGATTTTTCCGATATGTTCAACATCATGCTGGGCCGCTTGGACGCCAGTCACATGGGGATGTACGCCTCCGACCGGGCGGAGCTGCAAAAAGAAAACACCGGCTTATTGGGTATCGAAACAAAAATGGAAGAATCAGGACTCAAAATTACCTACATCCTGCCCAACTCACCGGCGGACCGCAAATCGGTGAAACTTAAAGCCGGTGACGTCATCCTGTCGGTAGACGGTGAAAAAGCGACCGGAGACGTCAATCTGTATTCCTTGTTGACCAACCGAGCCGGTGATCGAATCCTGTTGGAAATTAAAACAACAGAGGGCAAAAAACGCGATGTCGTGATTCGCGCCGTTGCCGATTTGGACAATCAGTTGTACGACGCCTGGGTCATGGAGCGACGCAAGCTGACGGAAAAATATTCCAACGGTCGCCTGGGTTACCTACACGTTCAGGCGATGGGTTGGACCAGTTTCGAACGTTTCGAAAGAGAACTAACCGCCGCCGGATTCGGCAAAGAAGGCATCGTCATCGACGTCCGTTTCAACGGAGGCGGTTGGACCACCGATTACATGATGGCGGTCTTAAACGTCAAGCAGCATGCCTACACCATTCCGCGCGGAGCAGCAGCAGACTTGAGCCAACACAAAAAATTTGAATCCTATTATCCTTTCGGCGAGCGCCTGCCCTTTGCCGCCTGGACCAAACCATCCATCGCTATGTGCAACGCCAGCAGTTATTCCAATGCCGAGATTTTCTCCCATGCGTACAAACATCTGGGCATCGGCAAACTGGTAGGCATCCCCACCTTCGGCGCAGTAATTTCCACCGGCGGACAGAGATTGTTGGGCGGTAGTTTCGTACGTGTGCCTTATCGTGCTTGGTTTGTCAAAGCCACTGGTAAAAACATGGAGCACGGACCGGCCGTACCGGACGTCATCATAGACAATCCACCGGACGATGCGGCAAAAGGTATTGACCCTCAGTTGGAACGGGCCGTGGCTGAATTGTTGAAAGATTTAAAATAGCTGGCCCAACCCACCGACGTAATTTGCGACGTAAGACGTAATTTGCGACGTAATTTGAATTCAGGCGGGATCTGTGGTGATAAACTTGAGGCTGACGGTCGTTCCGTCCGACTCATTTGAATTAACGCAGATCTCGCCGTTGTGGGCCTGGGTGATCAGGTAGGCGTAGGAAGTACCTAGGCCGGTTCCTTTTTTGGAAGGATCTGAATTGAATTTTTCAAAAAAGAGTTCCAAGCGCTCCGGGGGAATGCAAGCACCTTTATTATTGATAGTGACTATAAGCTGTGCGTCTTGATTGAACATTCGAACCGTCACGGTTTTCTGTTGCGGATCCTCCAGCTTAGCAACGTGTTCGATTGCGTTTTTGATGAGGTTGTGAAAGACGCCGGGCAAGAAATTCATATCCATCATTATATGTGATTTTGTCGTGTTGATTTCCTTGACCAGTTGCACCGAGTCGGCGGTCATCGCCAGATCGTCCATTACCGAGGAGACAACATTAATGACATCGTAAGGCAACAGGTTCAGTTCAGCGCTGTGATGTTCGAAATTTTGCAATATTTTTATTTTATCGATCAACTGGGAGGTTTTCTCCACACTATCGCAGATGCGGTTGAGGTATTTTTTCTGTTCCTTGTCGCCGTCGGCACCGAAGCTTTGCAGCAATAGTTCGGCGTATCCCATGATGGGGGTAATTTTGTTTTGCAATTCGTGTCTCATAAAAGACTCGTATTCATGCCGCAGGCGTTCCAGTTCCCGTTCCGTTTTTTTGCGCTGAGATACGTCGCGGATGATACCGGTGAAGTACATATCTCCGTTGGATGTCCAGCAGGTTAGTGAGAGTCGAATCGGGAAAACGGCGCCGTTTTTATGCAGTCCGTTATATTCCAAATTTCGCCGTATCCGTCCCGGTTCCCAGGTGTGGCGACTGCGTTCTATTGCCGCATCGTGTCGTTGTTTGGATTCATCGGGTATAATGATGGTCAGCGGTTTGCCCAGTATATCCTCTTTGTCGTAGCCGAACATAGTTTCTGCGGCAACGTTCCAGTCCATGATGAAGCCCTTGCTGTCGGCGATAATGACGGTGTCGCCAGCGATGCGGTTGACGGAATTGTATTTTTCTTCGCAAAATTTCAGTTGCCTGATTAATGCGGCGTTTTCCGTTTTCAGATTTGTTAATTCCTGATTGGTTGTTGTCATCGTTTTTTTATTTTAAAGAAAAAAGTTTTTTTTTTCAATAGTTGTTTTGCTTTTTAGTATTTTATATAATGTAACGGTAGTGCTTGTAGGACCTATTGGACGTATAGGACATAGTTGACTTATGGGACCGATATGGCCTATAAAAAATGAAAAATTTCAGGAGGGTGTCTTGAACTGTAAAAAACCGTTTTTGATTGTGATGGTAGTGATGTTGGCGTTTCAGCTTGCTGCGGTTGATGCTGAGTTGTTGAAGGTTATGAAGTGGCGTTTGATCGGGCCTTATCGCGGCGGGAGGGTGACGGCGGCGGCCGGGCATCCGGTGCTCAAAGAAGTCTTCTACTTCGGCGGTGCCGGCAGCGGGGTCTGGAAGACGGTCAACGGCGGCGAAGCATGGGTCAATGTCTCCGACGGTTTTTTTAAAACCAGCTCGGTCGGTGCGATTGCGGTTGCTCCCTCCCAACCGTCGGTAATTTACGTAGGGATGGGTGAAGCTTGTTTACGTGGCAACATCTCCCACGGCGACGGGATTTATAAATCTTCGGACAACGGTAAGACTTGGCAACATATGGGCCTAACGGAGAGTCGTAATATTGCCCGCATTTGTATCGATCCTGACAACAGCGACATCGTTTATGTTGCAGCCCTGGGTCACGCGTTCGGACCCAATGACCAGCGGGGAGTCTTTCGCTCCTTGGACGGCGGGAAAACCTGGAAACGGATTCTCTTCAAAAGCATCAACGCCGGCGTCGTAGACTTAGTGTTTGAACCGGGCAATTCACGGGTGTTGTACGCAGCTTTCTGGCAAGTTCAACGCATGCCCTGGGGGTTCGAGAGCGGCGGGCCCGATAGTGCTGTTTACAAATCCGGCGACAGTGGTGATTCATGGGCCCAAATCGACAAAAACCCCGGGTTTCCCCAAGGTCCGCTGGGACGGATCGGCTTGTCTGTTTCCCCGGCTCAACCGGAACGGGTCTGGGCCATTGTGGAAGCGGATAAAAAAGGGTTGTACCGTTCGGACAACGGCGGCAAAACATGGCAAGCGGTCAGCAGCAATGCCGATCTGCTGCAACGGCCCTGGTATTATTCCCATGTTGTCGCCCATCCCAAAGAGGCGGATACGGTTTTCGTAATGAATGTAGGCATGTGGAAGTCCACGGACAACGGCAAAAGTTTTAGCCGCATCAAGACGCCTCACGGCGACAATCACGCCTTATGGATCGACCCCCTGGATCCGCAACGTATGATCGAAGGCAACGACGGCGGCGCTGTCGTCACTTTTAACGGCGGCCGCAGTTGGTCCGGAGTGGAAAACCAACCCACTGCCCAATTCTATCATGTCACCACCGACAACCGATTCCCCTATCGCGTTTACGGCGCCCAACAAGACAACAGTACACTTTCAATACCCAGTCGGTCCACTTACGGAGAAATCACCAAATGGGACTGGTACCACGTCGGCGGTTGTGAAAGCGGTTATATCGCCGTGCATCCAACGGATCCCGACATCATTTACGCCGGTTGTTACGGCGGCTCGTTGACGCGCTACGACAATCGCTTGAAACGTCTGCAAAGTATTTCAGTCTGGCCGGAAAACCCGATGGGATGGGCTGCCAAAGATTTGAAATACCGATTCCAATGGACCTTCCCCATTCATATTTCCCCCCATGATCACAATGTCGTCTATGCCGGCGGCAACCACGTCTTCAGATCCGTCAACCAGGGCCGCAGTTGGGAAGAAATCAGTCCCGACTTGACACGCAACGATCAAAGTAAAATGGAATCTTCCGGCGGTCCTCTTACCAAAGACAACACCAGTGTCGAGTATTACGGTACCGTTTTTGCCCTGGTGGAATCTCCGCTGCAAAAAGGCTTGATCTGGGCCGGCAGCGACGACGGCTTGATTCGTGTCTCAAAAGACAACGGCGTCAGTTGGCAAAACGTCACACCGCCGAACCTGCCGGAATGGGCGTTGATATCCATTCTGGAACCCGGCCGCTTCGACGCCGCAGTTCTTTATGCAGCAGCCACCCGTTATAAATTGGACGATCAGCAACCCTATCTTTATGTCACCCGCGATTACGGCAAATCCTGGAAAAAAATCACCAACGGTATTCCGGACAATGCATTTACGCGCGTCATCCGGGAAGATCCGCAACGGCAAGGATTCCTCTATGCCGGGACTGAAACCGGTATCTATTTCAGCAGCAACTACGGCGCGCAGTGGCACTCGTTGCAACTCAATTTACCGGTAACCCCCATTCATGACCTGGAACTGCGCAATAACGATCTGGTGGCCGCTACCCACGGGCGCTCCTTCTGGATCCTGGACGACCTGACGCTTCTGCCCCAAGTAACCGCTGCCGACCCCAAAGCCAAACAACCGGCAACCCCGGAACGCTTCCTGTTCAAGCCGGCGGACACCGCACTCTTTTACGGCTGGCCCGGTTCTGACGGTCCCGATACCGGAAAATCTCTGCCGCCGGGTGTGGCGCTCAACTATTTCTTTAAAACCAAACCCGACGACAACATCCCGGTAACACTGACCATTCTGGACGGCGAGGGCAAAACCGTGCGGGTTTTTGCCGCCAAACCGGAATTAAAATCCGAACCCAAGCTGCCGGTGCAAGCAGGTATTAACCAATTTGTCTGGAATTTCTCCCATGCCCCTTCCAGAGGCGTAGAAGGCGCGGTATTCTGGGGACCCGGCGGTGTGTCACCCTCGGCTGTACCGGGAGACTATCGGGTGCGTTTGACTGTGGGCCAGCACAGCAGCGAACACTCTTTCACTCTTTTAAAAGATCCCAACCTACCTATGACCCAGGCGGACTATGAAGAAAAATTCAGCTTCCAAGTACAGATCAGAGAAAAACTTTCCCGCATCCATGATGCAGTCAACGAAATTCGCAGCATCCGCAAACAGGTGAACTGGGTCACTGAGCGCACCAAAGACCTGCCCTACCACGATAAAACCGCTGCACCGGCAGAGTTGTTGTTAGAGAAATTAAAATCTATAGAAGACGCCTTAATCCAACACAATGCCAAAGCGGGCCAGGATTTGTTGAATTATCCCATCAAGTTGAACAATAAACTGGCGGCTCTGGGCGGTTGGGAAGTAACTCATTCCTGGGGTGCTCCCACCAAACAGGCTCGTTTGGTATTCACCTATCTTTCAGAAAAAGCGGACAAACAACTGGCCGTACTGGAAGAGATCCTGCAAAAAGATGTGCCGGATTTTAATCGCCTTGTAAACGAACTAGCTGTACCGGCGGTGATCCCCGAACACTTCAACAGAGACAAAAAGAAAAAAAACTAAACCAAAAGCCGAATCTTACCTGCGTATCCGGGTTCGCAACCGGATATCGCGGGAAGAGGCCCCCACTCTGATTTCATAATCGCCGGCTTCGGTTTTCCAGCTTTTAGCGCCTTCATCATAATAGGCAAACGCAGCATCGTTTAATTTAATGGTAACAGTACGGCTTTCACCCGGAGCCAGTGAAACTTCGGCGAATCCTTTCAACTCCTGCGGTGGTCGAGAAACGCTGCTTTGAACCGGATGGACGTACAATTGCACAATTTCCCGCCCGGTCCTGCCGCCGCTGTTTTTTATATCGCAACGGACCTGAACCTCGGGACCTGATGAAACAGCTTTGATGTTTCGGTATTCAAATACGGTATAAGAGAGTCCGTGCCCGAAAGCAAAGGCCGGATTTATGCCATGATGGTCCAGATAACGATAGCCGACGTAAATGCCTTCATCATAGTTGCTTTTCAGACTCTTTTCCTTATAGCCTTTAAATGCAGGGGACTGACTGTAATCATTAATATATGAAAAAGGCAATTTAGCCGAAGGATTCACTTTTCCCAGCAACACCCGAGCTACCGCATCACCGCCTTCCTGGCCGGGGTACCAAGCCTGCACCAACGCTCCCGTCAGGTGCAGCCATTTGTCCGTCCGTACCGGGGTCCCGCTGTTGAGCACCACCACCGTCCTGGGATTGACGGCAGCCACGGCGGCGATCAATTGGTCCTGGTTGGGCAATTCCAATCGGGGCCGATCTTGACCTTCACTTTCGAATCGTTCATAAAGACCGGCAAAAATAATTACTGCGTCCGAAACACGTGCTGTTTCAACCGCTTCGGCGATGTAGTCGTGGTCCGGTAATTGCCAGCCGAATTTGACCATCGAGATACCGCCGTCGAAAAAATACTCGATACGCAACCGGTAGGATTTGCCCGCTTCCATTGTGACGGAAACTGTCTTAAACGTCGTCAGCCCCTTGCGCCATTGGTCCAGGATCAGTTTATCCTCCAGATAAATACGAATACCGTCGTTATTGATGACATTCAATTTATAAATCCCGCTTTTAGGAGGCAATAGTTTCCCGGTCCAGCGCACCGAAAACGTATTGCGGTCATCCACCCGGTGCAGCGCAGGATGAGGCGCATCATAACCCCAGTTAAAATCAATCGTGGGGTCCAATCGTGTTAATACCGGTTCCCCTTTCAACTCCAGGTTGGAAAAATATTCCGCCTGTAACCCGTTAGAGCCGGAGTGTACCGGTTTCAGCGGCGTCATAAACATCGGACGCAACGGATGAATATCACCGCGCTGTGCAATCCCCAGCGCGTATTTAATCTTCACATCCCGCCCCAATGCATTTTGCAAGCCCTGTAACGGCGACACGCAAGCTAAAGGCGTCACCTTGGAACTACCACCGCCGCCCACCCGCGCGTCTAGGGCGTTGGGACCGATCACAGCCAGGGTTTTTATGGTAGCTGGATTCAACGGCAATACCCCTTCATTGTTCTTTAATAAAACAATGCTTTTTTCAGCCGCCTCAGCAGCTAGGAGTTTATGTTCACGTCGCCCCACCACAGCAGGATCTTCCTTATCGGTACGATCAAACAAACCCGCTCGGAACCGCACCCGCAACAAGCGGCGAATTTTATCATCAATCACCGCCGCAGACACATCGCCCCGTTTTACCGCCGCCGACAGTTCAGCGCCGAAAAATTCCCCATAAGGCATTTCCAGGTCCAGGCCGGCATTGGCCGCTTCCACGGTACTGTAAACCGAACGCCAATCGGAAACCACAAAACCGTCGAAACCCCACTCTTTTTTAAGAATATCATTCAACAAATAAGCGCTCTGACTGCAATGGTCACCCCGCAACAGATTATAAGCCGCCATCACGGTATACACGTTGCCTTCCTGAACCGCCGCCTTAAAAGCCGGCAAATAGATTTCCCGCAACGCCCGCTCGGAAACCCCGACGTCCACCTTGTGCCGCTCCCATTCCTGATTGTTGCAGGCAAAATGTTTCACCGAAGCCAACACCCCTTGAGACTGAATCCCCTTCACAAAAGCCGTCGCCAATCGGGCCGCCAAAAAAGGATCTTCGCCGTAACTTTCAAAATTGCGCCCACCCAACGGGAAACGGTGAATATTCACACAAGGGCCCAGCAGATAATTTCTACCTTTCGCCCGAGTTTCCAGCCCTATCACCCGCGCCGTCCGTTCCAACAAATCCGGATCCCATGACGCCGCCAGTCCCACAGCCGCAGGAAAAGCAGTCGCAGTACCCCAGCGTACCCCCACCGGTCCGTCGGTCATTTTTAACACAGGAATGCCCAGCCGTTGGTTTTCTTTAGTATCAAAACCAAGACCGCTCAATTGGTCGATTTTCTCAGTCAGAGTCATACGGGCCAGCAAATCCTCCACCCGTTGCTCCACCGGCAGAGACGGATCTTTGTATCTAGGACGAACTTCAGCAGCGAAAACCGACAGAGCGGAGCATATGCACAACAATAGAATAAAAACAAAGGAATGCCTGATAATCGGCTTATCAATCATGTTTACCTCCTTTTGTCTTCCGTCCCGGCAAGTAGAACCAGAGCAGATAGCCGGACAATACAGTCACCAATCCCAGCACCGACAAGATCCGTAAAATCCAGTTATTAATATCTTCCCGATCATGATAATCCATAATATGCAGCATCCACAAAAAATCGAACCCCCGCCAGATACTGTTTCGACGAAACGTGACCAGCCCGGTCGGAGCATGAACATAGATATTTGTATTCTTAGCATTAGCAAAAGAAACCTTATAAGCGGGCACCGGACCTTTATACTCCCCCTGTTTTTCCTTTACCAACGTCACGGAACCAATAGGAGAATCCGGCATAAAATCCAGACGTGCCGCTTGTCGCGCCTGTTCTTCGCTGATAGGGGAAAGTAATCGACCGGAAAAAGCATCGTACATCTCCACCCGATCTTTGTCCTGATAGAGCCTTACCACCACGTTGTCCATAAACCGGCCGACGCGGATTTCCTTGACAACCTTCAATCGGGATTGTTTCAAAAAAACATCCGCAGCCGGCATACCCGACAAAGAGGCCGGGAGCACCCGTTCCGTAACACGCCGTTCATAGTCCCCGTGAACATTGTCTATATGAAACCAGGCGAAATAGATACCACCCACGGTCCAGAACAATAACTGGATTCCAATTACCAAACCCAGCCGCCGGTGCCAGGTGCGAACCAAACGATGTTGCTTTGCCTTGTTGATGCTCAATGTCGGTACCTCCAGGATTTATTGAAACGATAGTGTACCGGAATTAAGGACGATTTGCAAGTGTATATTTAATATGTGTAGGGAACGGTTACATGTGTAGGGAACGGTCGCGACCGTTCCCTACACATCGAGGCCGCAATCCGGAGATCCCGCACAACGCAATTGACTTTATCCCCAAAAAGGCTTAAAATACAGCCATGAGCAACGACGACAAAGATCACAAAAAAGAGCATTGGGAAGCCGTTTACCGCACCAAAAGCGACAATCAAGTCAGTTGGTACCAGGAGCGGCCCGAAATGTCCATCGGCTTGATCCGACAATACCAAACGGACCATGACCGGGCAATCATCGACATCGGCGCCGGCAATTCCAATTTATGCACCTGTTTGGCGGACCTGGGTTACACCCGACTCACCGCTTTGGACATCTCCGCCGTCGCACTGGATCGCTGCCGTTTAAAATCGGGAGCTCAGGGCACCAAGATCCATTGGCTGGTATCCGACGTATTGGCATTGAACACGCCGCAACGCTTCGCATTATGGCATGACCGCGCCGCCTTCCACTTCTTGACCGATGAGGCCGATATAGCCCGTTACGCCCACAGCGCCGGCACCCATCTGGAAACCGGCGGCATTATGATCATCGCCGCATTTTCCCTTCAGGGTCCGCAAAAATGCAGCGGACTCAATGTCACCCGCTATTCTCCCCAAACCATGGCCCCGGTTTTTGCCGAAAATTTTCGCCTAATCCATAGCCTGACTCAAACACACACTACCCCCAACGGCGCCGCCCAAGATTTTACATGGTGCTTGTTCCAACGCAAAGGGATTGCTTAACCACCATCTAAAATATGTGCCGAAGATGCCGGGATCGGATGCCGGGGTCGCTTAATTACCGGGGGCGACGTTTTCAAGAATCCGGTGTAGGAGCGGATGGTGGGAGA
>Ga0210347_1347294_pt1 | contig 11895 bp, 13 predicted proteins | sample S456metaT_FD_159705 | JGI IMG/M metagenome (GOLD analysis project Ga0210347, IMG submission 159705) | Metatranscriptome of estuarine sediment microbial communities from the Columbia River estuary, Washington, United States - S.456... | ecosystem: Environmental > Aquatic > Marine > Intertidal...
CGATGACGACCAGTTGAATGTAAACCGGTGCCTGCCAATAAGGAGTAATAAAAAATACCAACACCATCGTGACCAGAGACGTCCATGTTCCCGGCGCAAACTTAATGCGGCCCACATAAAAAAAAGTCGCAATAATCAGCAACATACGTTTCATAAAACCTCGCCTATTAGTAATTCATGATCGAACCCCACAATACGAATGGGAAAGGAAGTATACTCATTATTAAACGGCAAATCCACCCGAGTCAAGCCGTCGGTATCCGGAGCCTGTGATTTGATGCGACCAATAGTGCAGTTGTTGTCCCACGGACCCAGAGGTAAGAATTCAACCACAGCTTCCTGGTCCATAAGGCGCTGGTTGTATTTAGCAATATTTTCATCGGAAATATCCATCATTTGTTCATAACGATCTTCAATCACATAAGGCTCAACCTTTTCCCCCAAGTCAAAAGCCTCAGTATTTTCTTCATCCGAATACTTGAAGACCCCTAGACGTTCAATACCCATGTCCCGGGCAAAGTCAGCCAATTGGTTGAAATGGTCGTTGGTTTCACCAGGGAAACCCACAATGAAAGAGGACCGAATCACAGCGTCTTTGTATTTATTGCGAATCTTGGCGATGGTTTCAGCCTTCTGTTGGACAGTTCCGGAACGGTTCATCGCTTTTAATAATTCCGGAGAAACATGCTGGAACGGCAGATCGAAATAGGGGATAATCGACGGATAAGCAAAGGCGTCGATAATATCGTCCGTTACCTCTTCCGGCATCAAGTACAACAGACGGACGCCTTTGAAACGCAATTGAGACAATGCTTTCAATAGATCCGGTAATTCAGAACGTTTACCTCTGTCTTTGCCGAAGTAAGTGGAATTTTGGGAAACCAGATTAATTTCTTGAACACCCTTTGCTTTGAACTTTTCAGCTTCCTTGACAATGGAATCAATCGTGCGGGAGCGAAACGGTCCGCGTATTTGGGGAATCGCACAGAAACTGCATTTCATATTGCACCCTTCGGAAATTTTGATAAAAGTCACATTGGGCGTGGTCGTCGTGATGCGGGTATGATTCTCGTCGTAGAGGAACAGATCCGAATCTCTGTAAATAGGCAGCTTCCCGTTGTTGCCGGTATTATCCTTAGCAGCGGCCGAATCCGTCTCAGCAATTAAGCGGGCCAATTCTTCCAAGTCGTTGACGCCCCAAACAATATCCGCCTCCTTGAAATTTTCTCTCAGTTCTTCTTGGTAACGTTGCGTCAGGCAGCCGAAGATTGCCACATGTTTAATTTCGCCGCACTCTTTTTTTTCCAGAGCCGCCAGAATTTCGTCGATACTTTCTTCCTTCGCGTCACGGATGAAACCGCAAGTATTGATTACAAGCCAATCGGTATCTTCGTATTCCGAGACCAGTTGCAGCTTGTGTTTTTCCAGCATGCCGCCGACCACTTCAGTGTCCACCAGATTTTTCGAACAGCCCAAGCTGACGAAAGAAATTTTTGTTTTATTTTTATTGTTCATATGACAACTCGCATAAATTAGATTTAAGTCGTGATTTTAGCAAATAATTCAAGATTTGCCAACTATATAAAAAACTTAGTTGCAAAAATTCGGAAATTGGACTACAATAAATGATGGAATTAAAATCATCAACCATCCGCATAAATAAGACCGCCCGATATTATATGTTAGGCGAGCCGGGCCCGTATGTACAGGATCTCTGGTTCGTATGCCACGGGTACGGACAGGGAGCGGAAGAATTTTTAGAATCCTTCCGCAGCATGCACAGTCTGCGACGATTGGTCGTGGCGCCCGAAGCGTTGAATCGGTTCTATTTGCAAGGAGCCAACGGGAACGTCGGTGCCTCCTGGATGACCCGACACGACCGAGAAAATGAAATTGCCGACTATATCGGCTACCTGGATGCCCTTTATTTAGAAATCATGAAACAATTAAGCGCCGCCGGTTTAAGTGACGGATTACGAATCACCCTGCTGGGATTCTCCCAGGGCACTGCCACAGCCGTACGCTGGGCGGTTCAGGGCGCTTGTCCGGTACAACAGCTGATCTTGTGGGGCGGGGAACTGGCGCACGACCTGGACTTCAAACAGGCGAAAGAAAAGCTGAAAAAAATCGAACTCACTATCGTTTACGGCGACAGAGACCCGATTGTTCGGTTTTCCCACCTGGAAAAGCAACTGGAAGTCCTGGCATCGCATCATATCAACTACGAAGTCATCCGTTTTCGGGGCTCTCATGTGATTGATGCAGCAACACTGGCCGACATCGTTGATTCAGGGAGCAATCAGTAACAAGCAATGCAAAACCAAGAGCAAAAATAAAACCAAAAGTAAACGTTAAAATAAAATGAAACACCAGACACAATCAGGAGGAAGCCAATGGAAATAGAACAAATCATGGTAGGCAATATGGCGGTATTCAGTTACCTTTTGTCCTGTCCCCGGACCAACGAAGCGTTAATCATCGACCCGGCCGGCAACGAAGAGGATCTGGCCGCACGAATTAAGAAAAAAGGTCTGACCTTAAAATACATCGTCAACACCCACGGCCATGCCGACCACACCTGCGGCAACAATAAAATGAAAGCATTGACCGGAGCATTGACCGCCATTCACCGCGCGGACAACGACATCATGGTCACAGCGGCTGCGCAGGCCATGGCGCGGCAAATGGGATTCGACCCCGCCTCTGCCGCAGATATTACGCTGACCGAAGGAGACACGCTGACTATCGGCGATGAATCCGTCACCGTTATTCATACTCCCGGACATACACCCGGCGGAATTTGTTTGCTGGCGGAAGGCAATTTATTTACCGGCGATACCCTTTTTGTCGGAGCCATCGGTCGCACCGACCTACCTTTCGCCTCGCATCAGCAATTCATGGACTCAATCAAAAATAAATTGCTGAACCAACCGGATGAAACAAAAGTCTGGCCCGGACACGATTACGGCCCTGTTCCGTCCTCCACTATCGGATTGGAAAAACAACACAATCCCTGGCTGCGGCAACTGGCGTGACGGCCCGCCGCAAATTTAAGAAGGCACACGCTGCACCAATAGGAGCGCATTTCTTTCTGCACCCTTTGGGCAGGAACCGAACCCATTTTTAGAATCGCTGCATGTATCAATTAAACTCTTTTGCCAAGATCAACCTAGGCCTGGAAATTACCGGTAAACGGGCGGACGGGTACCATACCCTTAAAACCCTATTTCAGACCATCGGTCTCCATGACACCATACAAATCGAAGAAAACGAAACAGGCACCATCCGACTCTTCGGCGACAACCCGGAAGTGGCGTGGGATCAAAGCAATACCATCAGCAAAGCCGCCCGAGCCCTGTACGAAAATTTTCCCCTAAGCCGGGGCTTCGACATCCGCGTAAGCAAGAAAATCCCCGCCGGCAGCGGACTAGGCGGCGGCAGCAGCAACGCCGCAACAGTATTGATGTTCTTGATAAACTATTTCGGACTGAACATCCCCGAAGCGGAATTGATCCAAATCGCCGCCCACATCGGCGCTGATGTACCGTTCTTTTTGATAGGCGGAACAACCGCAGCCGAAGGCATCGGTGAAATTATGACGCCGTTGAACGATTTGTTTTCCCCTAGAGCAACAGTACATCTGGTTATCCCCCCCCAACACGTATCCACCAAGATAATTTTTTCCCACTTTAAAGCACTAAGTAACTTGACAACAGAGCAAAGAAAAAGTAAAATAGAAGCCTTTACAGCTTCCGGTGACTTAAACAAATTGGAAAACCACCTGGAAGCAGTAACAGTAACATTATTTCCCCAGGTGGGAGTAATAAAAGAAACAATGCAGTCAGCCGGTTATGAACTGGTCATGATGAGCGGCAGCGGTTCCGCCGTGTTCGGACTCAACCCCGGACCCAAAGCGGTGGGCAGCAGCCGGGAGTTAAGCCGGCAATTTCCGGGAACCCGGACAGTAGTAACCCACACAGTGGGTAGGAATGAGTATGTTAACAGAATTGGGGCGTCGCCAAGCGGTAAGGCACCGGTTTTTGGAGCCGGCACTCGGAGGTTCGAATCCTCCCGCCCCAGTATTATTAAAATAAAACCATGAAAAAAGATGACAAGTACCTGATATTTTCCGGTTCGTCCAATGAGAAGCTCGCTGCGAAGATTGTAGAGCATCTAGAGAAAGATCTGGGCAAATGCAATCTGGGCGTCTTTTCCGACGGCGAAATCCGCTTTCAGAGTTGGGAGAATGTTCGAGGCGCGGACGTTTTTGTGATCCAGTCCTTGACCCATGACACCAACTTTCACATCATGCAATTATTGCTGATGGCGGATGCCTTTAAGCGCGCGTCAGCCCGGCGGATAACCGCCGTAATACCCTATTACGCATATGCCCGGCAGGACAGAAAAGATCGGCCTAGGGTGGCGATATCAGCCAAACTATTGGCGGACCTGTTGGAAACAGCCGGTTTTTCTAGGGTATTAACCATTGATTTGCATGCCAACCAGATTCAGGGGTTCTTCAATGTACCGGTAGACAATTTAATGGCATTGCCGACGTTTATATCATATTTCAAGAGCATGCCGAACCTCAACCCCGAGGAATTGGTGATTATCTCTCCGGATGCCGGTGGAGTAGAACGAGCGCGGATTTTTTCACAAGCATTAGGCGCCAAACTGGCAATTGCTTACAAAACGCGCCCCGCACCGGGAATCGCAAAATTACTGCATGTCATCGGTGAAGTAGAAGGCAAAGATTGCATCATCGTGGACGACATCATCGACAGCGCAGGCACACTGGTAAAGACCGTAGAACACCTAGTTGAAAAAGGCGTACGCCGCGTATCCGCAGTCTGTACCCATGGTATATTTTCAGGCGCCGCCATCGAACGAATAGAAAAATCACCACTGGAAAAAGTTTACATATCCGATACCGTACCGTTGAAAGGCGACAAAGCCGCATGCAGCAAGATTCAGGTACTCACCGTGGCCGACCTGTTCGCCGAAGCCATCAACAGCATCCACGACGAAACATCAGTGTCCAAACTGTTCGTTATCGACGATAAAGGTAATTAACGTCCGGCATCCGACGACTATATACCAAATGAAAATGAATCATAACGAATGGAACGTAGGAAACAACGACAAACAACACAGAAAAACATGTAATTCTATGAGCATGAAATGTGAATATACGAGGTGAATTATGCAAGACTTTATGAAAATTAAAGCAGATTCAAGACAGCAAACCGGGAAACAGGTTGCAAAAAAGCTTCGCGCTCAGGGTAAAATTCCCGCAATTATTTATGGAGACCAAAAAGATCCTATTCCGGTCTCTCTTAATCTGAGCGACGTCAAAGCTATCCTGAAAACAACCAAGGGTGAAAATACAGTGTTAAACATCCATCGGGATGATATCGAAGTTATCGCCATGTTAAAAGAATTTCAATATGATTACCTAGGTGACAACATCATCCATGCCGACTTCATTCGCATCAACCTGGAAAAACCGGTCCACGTATCCGTACCGGTTCATTTACACGGCGAATCCATCGGCGTAAGAGAAGACGATTGTTTTATGGACTTCGTAACCCGTGAAATAAAAGTCAAATGCCTGCCCACTCACATTCCTATCGAATACGTACTGGATGTGACCAATATGCGCGCCGGTGATTTTGTCAAGGCCGAAGACATGGATCTGGGCGAAGGCATCGAACTGGAAAACGAGCCCTCGACGATGATTGTATCCGTCGCACACAGAGCCGGTTCCGACCTGGATGAAGACGTTGAAGAAGAAGTCGCCGAAGAAGTCGCCGAAGAAGCACCCGTCGAAAAATAATCGGGAAACCATTACAGCGAAAGATCTTAAATTATAATATATATAGTATAGACTCTTTGCCTTCGTAAAGGAAGGCTGAAAAACCATAAGGAGGTCAAATGAAGAGGAAGTATGAAATCGGGTTTATCGTTAACCCGGAAGCTTCTGAAGAAGAAGTAAAAAAGATCGTCGATTCCATCGTCGAGCTGATCACCAAAGCCGAAGGCACCATCGAAAGTATTGATGAGTGGGGACGGCGCAAATTGGCATATCCCATCAAAAAACACAATGAAGGTATTTATATTTTTATTAACACCGAAGTTGTGGGTTCTACGTTCTTGGATATCGAAAGACGCTTGAAACTCAGTGAAAAAGTAATGCGTTTTGTTGTGTTACGCCTTGATGACAAACTTAAAAAAGCCAATCGGCTGGTCAAAAAGTGGAAACGCAGTGAAAAAGCCGGTCGCAGAAATGTAGACGAAAGAGACGGACGTGACGGACGCGACGGACGCGACAGCCGCGACGGGCGTGACAGCCGCGACAGTCGCGACGGCAGAAGCAGAGATAGTAGAGATAACAGAGATAACAGAAGCAGAGACACCAGGGACAACAGAGAAACCCGTGCAAGTTCTGTAACAGCCGATTCCGGTAAGGAGGCACGCAATGAGGAATAATCCCAGTAGTAGTAGCGGTAGTGGTAGTGGTAGCGGTGGAAGTGGAAGTGGTGGCGGTTCACCCAAGTATCAGAAAAAGTTCTATTTTTCCCGTCGTAAATATTGCGTCTTTTGCAAAGACCGCGTGAAATTAGTGGATTACAAGAATGCTAAATTGATCGAAGGCTTCACCCTGGAAACAGGAAAAATTTTGCCCGCTCGCGTTACCGGCACCTGCCAGTATCATCAAAAGCAACTGTCCAAAGCAATCAAACGGGCCCGGCACATGGCATTTCTGAAATTCGTTGAGCCGAAGAGAGGTTGACATGAAAATTCTATTGAATGAGACTATCGAAGGTCTTGGTCGCCTCGGCGAAATTGTGGAGGTAAAACCCGGCTATGCCCGTAATTACCTACTGCCCCGTAAATTAGGCTTGCATCCTACCAAACACAACTTGGATGTGATGAAGTACAAAAAGATCAAGGCCGATAAACAACTGGAACTGGATAAACTGGACGCTATGGAACAAAAAGGCAAGATCGAAGGCCTGATTATTTCAATCGAAAAGAAAGCCGGCGACAGCGATACCCTGTTTGGTTCCGTTACCACGATGGAACTGCAAGCCAAACTTGAAGAATTGGGCGTTACTGTTGAAAGAAAAAAAATCCACCTGGATGAACCAATCAAAAAACTGGGTTCACATACCATCAAGATCAAACTTATCGAAGATATCGAAGCTTACGTTAAGGTTGAAGTTCTCCGCGAAGGCGGCGAACCGGAACCGGTGGCTGATGTCGCAGATGAGAAAGAGACTCATAATTACGCAAGCTATGACTCTCTCGAAGAAGATGAATACGATGAATCTATGGAGGATGATGAAGAATAGGTGGTTACCTATTTCTTTATCAGGGCGTGATTCCAATCGTGGCCGAGACATCGGAAATTAATTCAAATCAAGCATTACCCCATGATGGCTTTGCTGAAAAAGCCATCTTGGGGGCGATGCTCATCGACAATAATTACGCCAATTTCGTTTTTTCCGAAATCAATTCAGACGACTTTTACAGAGACTCCCACAAACGCATTGCCGCTGCTATCGATAAGTTAATCAATTCCGACAGCAGTGCGGATCTTGTTACTGTGGGCGGTCTTCTGGAAAAAAATAAAGAACTCAAATTCGTCGGGGGCTACGAATATCTCAGTTCCCTGCCCGACGGCGTGCCCTCCAGCATCAATATCGAAGAATACGTTCACGTAGTCAAAGACCGCTCGTCCTTACGTAAATTGATGCAAGCCTCCATGGGCGTCATCAAAAGCGGTACCGAACCCAAAGCCGAGACCCAGGACATCCTGACCCGCCTACAAGAAGATATCATCAAAATCGCAGATATAGAAATCCATGGTGGTTTCTCGCCGGCGTCGGAAGTAGTAGCCCAAACCGTAGACCAGATCGAACGCATTCAGAAACACGGTGACAGCGGCGGCTTGAAAACAGGGTTTTACGAACTGGACAATATGACCGGCGGTTTCCAAAAAGGCGACTTAATCGTCATCGCCGCCCGACCCTCAATGGGTAAAACAGCCCTTGCTTTAAACGTAGCCGGCAATATGGCGGTCAAAAGCGGCGCGTCCGTGGGCTTCTTTTCTATTGAAATGTCCAAACAGCAAATCATGATGCGTCTGCTTTCCACCCGCGCCCAAATCGACATGAGCGCCCTAGTGACCGGTCGAAAACACCTGAACCAACAAGAATGGCGCGCATTGGAACTGGCGGCCGGCGAATTGGGCAATTCTAAATTTTATATCGACGATTCCCCCACCCTTTCGATCATTGAAATGAAAACCCGTGCCCGCAGACTGGCACGGGAAAAAGAACTGGATATCATATTCGTAGATTATCTGCAATTGGTAAAAGTGACCGGCGATGCATTAAAACGCAACGATTCCCGCGCCCAGGAAGTAGCCATTATCTCTTCGTCATTAAAAGCCATTGCCAAAGAGTTGCAGGTGCCGATGGTGGCCATGGCTCAGTTGAACCGTTCCCCCGAACAACGAGGCGGCAAAAAAGAGGGCGTTAAGTACCAACTCTCCGACCTTAAAGAAAGCGGCGCCATCGAACAGGATGCCGACCTGATCATGTTTTTGCACAGAGAAGAACAAAACGATAAAGAGACCGAACGCAAAGGGGAAGCGGACATCATAATCGCCAAACAACGAAACGGCCCCACCGGTAAAATCGTCCTGGCGTTTCAGGACCGCTATACAAAATTCGCCAATATGGATTTTTCGGACAAGGATTACTCATGAGTAAGTTTGTAGATCTATTTCAAATATTTGCAATACGGGTGGGAGAAATTTCAACCCTGTTGGGTCAGTCAGTGGCCTTTATTTTTCAGCGACCCTTTAATATAAAGATGATCGTCAATCATCTTTACGTAGACGGCCTCAAATCAATACCAGTGGTATTTTTGACCTCCGTCTTTACCGGCGGCGTGTTGGCCATGCAAAGCTATTACGGCTTGCAGCGATTCGGCGCCGAACTGTTTACCGGTTCGCTGGTGGGCGTCAGTTTGACCAAAGAATTGATACCGGTTCTTACCGGGCTGATGATCTCCGGGCGCGTGGGCGCAGCCTACAGTGCGGAGATCGGCACCATGAAAGTTTCCGAACAAATTGATGCCTTATTCACCTTCGGCATCAACCCCGTTAAATACCTGGTCAGTCCCAGAGTCGTAGCATTAATGATGATGGTGCCCATGTTGACCCTATTCGGTGATTTCGTCGGCATCATGGGCGGCCGGTTGGTCGCGGACGTCATTTGCCGGCAAAACCCGGTACAATTTGATGTGCAGCTTTATGTGTCGCTGGAATTCTGGGATATCATTTCCGGCTTAATCAAATCATTGTTTTTCGGCCTGACCATTGCAGTGATCGGCAGCTTTTACGGCCTCAAAACAGACGGCGGCGCCAAAGGCGTAGGACGCGCCACTACCACGGCGGTAGTCGTCTCTTCCATTATTATTTTGATCTCCGACTTTTTCTGGAGCAAAATACTACCTTTCTCTTTAAAATGAAACCTGTGATAAAGTTTGACATGAAGTTTGACATGAAGTTTGACATGACGTTTGAATTGACGACTGAATTGAAGCATAATATAAGATTGAAACATAATAAAAGAATGTGAATGCAAATGATCGAATTAAGAAATGTAAATAAAGCCTTCGGCGACAACCAGGTTTTAAAGAACCTGGACATGAAAGTCACCCAAGGCGAGACCCTGACCATCATCGGTGGTAGCGGCAGCGGCAAGAGTGTGATGATCAAACATATCATCGGGCTGTTGAAACCGGATTCCGGGGAAATATTGATCCACGGTGTCGATATTACCAAATTAAAGGAAAAAAAATTATTTGAAGCCATTGACGACTTCGGCATGGTATTTCAGGGCGGTGCTCTTTTTGATTCCTTGACGGTAGGTGAGAACGTCGCCTTCGGTATCAAAAACAAAGACAAATTGCAACCCGCTGAATTATATGCGATGGTGGAACATTGTCTCGAACGCGTCGGCTTGCCTGGAATCGCCTCATTAATGCCTGCGGAATTGAGCGGCGGGATGAAAAAAAGAGTCGCTATTGCCAGGGCCGTGGCTAAGAAACCACACGTGATTATGTATGACGAACCTACTACCGGACTGGACCCTATTATGGCTGACGTGATCAATGAATTGATTATCAAAGTCAACGAGTCTACCGAAATTACGTCTATCGTAATCACCCACGACATGGTCAGTGCGTACAAGATTTCAGATCGCATTTCTATGCTGTACGAAGGGGAGATCATCGAGACGGGAACTCCCCAGCAGATCAGGAACTCCACCCATCCGGTGGTCAGACAATTTATTGAAGGCCGTTCCGAAGGGCCGATAAAAATAAGGTAGCGCTATGAAAAAAGAATTGAAAATTGGTATTTTTGTTATATGTGTTCTCTCGGTCTTCCTGTTTTTTGTGATCAAGACAGGTTCCCTGATGGACTATTTTTCCAAAAGGGATGCGTACACCGTGTACGCGAAGTTTTCCACCGTTTCCGGTTTGTATCCCAGTGCCGGCGTTCGCTTGGCAGGCGTGCGTATCGGTGTGGTCACCGATATCTACCTGGACGGTAACGAGGCCATTGTCAAGATGTTTATTAAAAACAAACACAGCCTCACCCACGATGCCCGGGCTGCCATTGCTTCCGTAGGCATTGTGGGCGAAAGTTTCGTTGAAATCGCCTACAAAGACCAATACAAAACCGACAACCCTGAAAAAATCAACGACGGCGACTTTATTGATACATCGTCTTCGCCGGGGTTGGAAGCCATTACCGGCAAATTCGATTCCATGTCGGATAAAATAAACATCATGCTGGAGTCGGTCAACAACATCATCGCCCAAAAACAATCCCAACAGGATATCCGCGACATGCTGGCCAATTTAAAGCTTATCACCGACAACCTGAAAGACCTGTCCGCCAAAGACGGCAAGCTGGACGGCGTGTTCAAAGATGCGGACCAAATCACGGCCGGCTTAAAATCCTCCATCGATGCGCTGGACCAATTGGTTCACAAACTGGACAAATCAATATACAATGATGACACCGGCATTATGACCCAATTGAGCGATGTGGCCGGCAAAGTAAAGACCATGGCCGGCGACCTGGAAACCATTACCGGCAACCTCAAACAAGGTAAGGGTACCGCTGGAAAATTACTCAACGACGAAGAATTGTACGAACGCATCAACCAATCGGTGGACTCGGCAAAACGCATCATAACGCAACTGGAAAATAAGAAAAAAAAACTCGACAAAACCAAACTGGGCTATTTCGCCGGCATCGATTATTTCACCGACCCCAAACAGACACGATTTGCCTTCGGCGTGAACCTGGATTTCACCAAATTCTCTTTACTCACCCGCGTGCGTGAAAACGCTGTAGACGGCGACCCTTATTTTACCGTCATGGCCGGAAAACGCTTCAAATACTTTTCCGCAGCCGCCGGAATGGTGGATTCAGGCCTTGGAGCTGCACTATATGTTCATTTGCTCAACAGCAAACTGAACCTCTCCGTTGAAGCCTCCCGCTTCTATCGACCCGACAGCCCGATTGTAACCACCAGCATTTCCTATTTTCTTACCGCGAACATCAACCCCTCCGTCGGTTACGAAGACATCATGGAAAAAGAAGGGCGCAAATTCAAAGTGGGCATCTCTTTTGTGGATTGACAAAAATTGTCGTTTTTGGTGACAAAATTTTACCCCAATCAGTCACCAAAAAACGGCAAAAATAAAAAGAACCCCTGTTGACGATACTTTCGATAATTTGGCATGAAAAATGCTTTAGTAAAGTACGCTAAAAGGAGGTTTTACAATGAACAAAAAAGGTTTTAC
>Ga0210347_1393573_pt1 | contig 11881 bp, 8 predicted proteins | sample S456metaT_FD_159705 | JGI IMG/M metagenome (GOLD analysis project Ga0210347, IMG submission 159705) | Metatranscriptome of estuarine sediment microbial communities from the Columbia River estuary, Washington, United States - S.456... | ecosystem: Environmental > Aquatic > Marine > Intertidal zone...
CCGGCTGTCTGACTTAATCGCCGCTGATGATATTACCAAAAATCTGACCAGGGAAATCGGACGGCTAAACGCGCTGATAGCCAGCTCAAATGACGCATACACCAAGAGCAAGGCGAACACCCTGGATCAGATCGAAAATGCCGAAGTTATTATCAAGGGCACCTTAGCGGTAATCAACCCCGAGGCCGAGCAATTAAAGACGAACGCAGAGGCCCGCCTCATAGTTTTAAACAATGATCGGCGCAAAGAAGATGAGGAGCGGGTGAAGTTATCCAGCAAAATCCCCGTAATAGAAAAAGAGATCGATAATCTAAGCGCCCTGGAGGCCGAGCTCGCCGCGATTGCAAAGCGTGCCGAATGGGTAAACGCTCAAAAGACAGAATGGGACTATTTGCGTTTAGCCTGTTCAAAAGACGGCATGCGGGCCTTAGAGATCGAGGCCGTCGCCCCGGTCATCACCCAAAATGCCAATGACCTGCTATCCATGACGTTCGGGCAAAATCATAGTGTCAGGTTTGAAACCCAGGACGAAGACGGAAAAGAGGTGTTATCGATTATCGTTATTGCAAATGACGGATCGGAAACCCCGCTGCAGTTTCTATCCGGAGGCGAAAAGGTCTGGATATTAAAGTCGCTTAGACTGGCACAGACCTTAATTAGCCAGGAGAAGTCCGGCCGGCATTTTCAGACCGCGCTCATGGACGAGGAAGACGGCGCCCTTTCGGCGGATAACGCGATCAGCTTTATCGAGCTGTATCGCTCTTTTCAGGCTATGGCGAAAATGGACCTTTGTTTTTATATTACCCACCGGCCCGAGGCTGTGGCCATGGCTGATAACATCTTACGCTTTAAACCAGGGAAGATATCTATAATATGATTGAAGACACGCAGGAAATAACCAAATCCGACCAGGCGCAGCTTGAAGTCTTGATTCGATGTTACCCATATACATCCTTTCAACTCCTCAACCTTGGCCTGAATAAGCGAGGCCTTTGCATATCAATAATACACCTTAGCGAGTGGGACAAAGCGGATGAAAACCCCTGACCGTCCTGAGTATGAAGACCAGGTCGCCGTATTTGAGTGGGCCGCCGGCATGGAATACAAGTGGCCCTGTTTAAAATTGCTGTTCGGCTCACTCATGGGCGTCAAGCTGCCGCCTAAACTGCTAAATAAATACCAAAAGGCCGGCATGAAAAAGGGCAAGCCCGACATCAATCTTCCTGTACCTATGGGCGGATACTGCGGGCTTTGGATCGAACTTAAACGCAAGGGCGGAGATAAGCCCAAGGGCAAACAGGAGGAAACGCTCAAAAACTTGGCGATCGTCGGCAATTCAGCCCACGCCTGTTGGGGGAGTGCTAACGCGATCAAGGTTATCAAGCAATATCTGGAAGGTAAAATCGTGAAAGAGAAAACAGCACCATTTAACCCTACCGCAAGCCTGTTTTAAAGGGGGGCACATGATAATATTTTCAACCGGAGGGAAAGGCGAGCGAATCGTCTTAGGTTTTGGTTTAAGCCGTGGTAATATCAATCAGCTAATAAAGGGCAATCCGGTATTAGCGCCGCTGGATCAACTCGGGGTTAAATTCCGAAACATGGATGCTTACATCTTTTTTGGTGAAACCGAGGAGGAAATGACAGCGGAGCTGCGAGAACTCATCACCGAGGACACCCAGGTTTTTGACTATAAGAAAGGGGTCGAAAATTAAGTGGGGCCGTTAGATTTCATATCTGAAGGTATGCGATTCGAGCAAAAGCTCCAACGCCGCGCAAAAACCCCGGAACTCAAAAAAGAGTATGTCAACACATGGTTTTGCTCGTTTTCCAGTACGTTCCCTTGTGACCTATCCGAGCTTGACCATTTATTTGAAAAAGATACTTTTGAGAATATTACAACAGATTTAGCAAACCATGAAATTAATCGGCCGGACATCTATGGCTTTAAGAAGGACACGTATCCAGCCAGTAACAATGGTATGGGGTACCTTGATCCCACGCATCGAAAGCACACCGGATCTATCGAAAAGGCGCAGGCCCGCCGCGATCGTTGGGATCGTTGTTTAAAGCGCATCGAAGAAGATTACTGGAGAGAACTAATTGACGACTTATGGGAGGGATAAAATTGGAATTACAAAGAGCTAAGATCCCGCGTAGTTACCTGGATATTATTATCCGAGTTTTATTGATCGTGTTTGTGGTTTTGGTGTTTGTGGTCTTGATTAGATGGGCGCAGGCCGATATCGGGCGATCGATCCATGACGGCCTTTGGACCGTCCATTATACGAACTGCCAGGGGCAACTCGCCATTTATGAGCACGCCAAGGTTACCGACTCCGGCGATGTCTGGCTAACAATTACCTGGGACAATGGCCAACGGGAAATAAAACTGCCGATCCGCTCAAATTGCGCCGAGCTCATTATGGAGCGCGAGCGGTGAAAACCTATAAAATAATAGGCAATCACCCGATATGCCGCTATATTATATGGACCGCTAAGGGCGTCGACGAGCTCAACAACAAGGTTGCAGAGCTCGAAGACGCCGGCTACGAGGTTACCGTCGAGGCCATGGAGCCTACCACTCCAACCGCTCCACCTTCTTTACTTCGAGGCCCTGGCCTTCACCGGGCTTTTGCCATGATACGGTATGGACCAATTCTTTTGAGAACGCTGATTCGTTTTTGTCTTCGTCGTAAGCGATAGCGGCCAGGTAATATGTTTTTCCTTCTTCCAGCCCGCTTAATTCGTATTCGATGACATTTTTGACATCGACAATGGTGTCATACCCAAACAGCATAGCATGGCAATTCCGGTCGTTGGGCTCTTTGCAAATTGCCTCCCACTCCTCAACGCATTTCGTGTTAGTGGGCTCGTTTTTCAGGCACCAGGCCTCTATTGCCCCGGTAATCTCAAAGCGTGACTTGGAGCCATACAGAATCTTGTAACCGGCCAGGTCCGGCTCGACGTTTGCGTCCCAGGCAAGCGTTACCCGTCCATTGTATGAAATCTCGCTAATCGTGACTTTGTCCATATAAAAATTGCGGTCCGCCGGCGCCTCGTAAAAGTCATTTACAAAAGCGAATCCGACAACGTGCGTGCCCGGAACAACGTCGGCGGTAAACTCAAATTCCTTCCAGGTTGCCGAATCGATGGTAATGGACGCGACCAGGGTGCCGCCTATTTTGACATCCATAATCGGCCAGCCGTTTCCAGCATAATCACCTTTGGCAATCACCTTGAAATTGACCTTTTTGGCCACAAAGATAACCGTCTCGCTCAACTCGGCCGCTCCGAGTAACCCCCATCCATCGGTAACGGCTCTATTTGTTGCGCCGGTAACCGTCATATTTTCCGCCTCGATAACGGTCGGACCGACGAGCGGGATCGCGGCCGTCGCCGGCCGGGATAGTATCAGATAGAAGATCGCGAAAATCGCCAATATGGCAACAGCGTATTTCATGGCTAAGCCTCGATCTTTAGTTTGTTGGTGAGCTCCGAGGGCACATAAACCAGGATATCACCGTCTCTGAAAGTGACCTGCGCCCCGTTAAACTCTATTTGAGTCGTAAACATTTTGATCTGGTCGAGCTGCGCGTGGCTAACACCGACCATGCGCAGGTTCATAATAAGCCGTTTAATGATGTTGGCCAGCTCAGTACCATCTAACACACCGTCCATGAGCGCCTGGGCGATCTCCCCGGCCATGACGGTGGCCAGCGATGTTACTTGGGAAACAATAATAAAGTATCTAAGTGTCGAGCCCATAGTCTTTTTTCTCCTTTTACTGGGGGTTAAAGAATTATGATAATGGTTAGCAGGATTGCCACGGCCAACACAACATAAATCCACTTGGGCGGCAATCTTCCCAAGCACCATCCAAAAAGGCCGCCGTACATGACCAGTAGAACCTCTTTTATGGGGATGTCTTTTAATTCCTGCATTTAATCCCTTTCGGTTGCCAGCTCTTTTACCGGGTGCCTGAATTCCATATCGCCGGTTTTATAGGTTAAATCATACCATTGCAAGGCCATTTTAAGGCGCTCTTGCTCCTGGGGGTCCAGCGATTTCCTAAAGCTGTACCGCTTGGCCAGGGGAATCCCCGACAAGGGATGAGCGCTTTTGATGCCCTGTTTCAGGGTTCGCGCGGTTGCTCCCGGAAATTCGTAGTATTTTTCCAGGTATCTTTTTGCTGCGGTTAGATCCCCGTATTTGAGCGCCTGACGATAATAATAAAGCGCATTGCCCTTTTTGGTCGGTTTGCCGGAATAGCGCTCCTTGCCCTGGGTACCCAACCAGTCAAACACCGATTTACGGGTATCGTAATAGGCCTGCTCTCCCGGGTCGCTCCTGTAAACCAGCAGGCTTTTAAGGTCTGCAAGCATGTGCTCGGCCACGTTTTTACCGCGTCCGGGCTTTCCAGCTGCTAACCGATACAAGGAGTCCAGGCTAAAAGTCCTTAGAACGTGCTCCATGGTATCGCGGATCGGCCTGGGGTTTAAAACGTCCGGATATGCCGTATAGCCCAGGGCGCTTTCAAAAGCCAGCTTGGGCTCGGGCCTGACCGCCTGGGCGGCCCGGTTTAAAAGCGCTTTGGGCACGTCGAGCATTTTTTCTTGAATGGTGGCCTTCTTTCCGACGACATCGGCAACATCCTGGGGCCAATCTTCCAGGCCAAAAAATGACAAGGCATCGGATAGGGCACCCTGAAACCGGATGGTTGAGATGGTCCCGTCGTCGTTTCGTCCTAAAATGAGGTGCATCTGCCGGCGCTTGGCCTCTCCGAGTTCTTCCCACTCGTCTTTGTGAGCGAGCATATTCCAGAGCATGACCGCGCCCATCAGCAAGTTGGCTTTGATAAACAGCTTGGTACCGCCGACAAGTAGTTTCTTGGTTGCGATACCGGCAACCTGGCGCCTTAACCGCCGGGCGTCGTCGAACCTATCTTCACTGCGTAAGTTCCTCATCAAATAAACGTAGCGAGGTAGGTTTATCTCCATCCAACTATAAAACGGCATAATCCGCTTTCTAAGATATTGGCCTGCAGAGCTGATGTTTCCGTAGTCTCCAACCAGCTCGCGGGCTAACTTGGCCGCTTTTTCGTTGATATCGGTAATGGCGTCAATCTCATGGGGCTTTGAGGCGCCGTATTCCGTTTTGCCCTCTATTAGTGCCTGTCTGAAATACCGAGCTGCAGCCAGCCGCAACACGTTTTCCCGAAGGACCGTAGTGCCCTTGGCCTTTTCCCAGTAGCGCATAGCGATATTGGGCTTTTCTCCCAACAATACCGCCCGGACGTATTTGTCCATCGAAATAACGTTGAGCACGTCCTCGACCTCCTGGACCGCAAAGCCAGAACCGATAGCGCCGTTGGCACGCCACATATTGAGCTCGGCCTGCACGTTATCAGGTAGCTCCCTGCGTTTCATCCACTTGCGAAGATCCCTAAACGCCTTATACATGGCTTTGGGATTGGCGATCGCCGGCCGGGCCGCTAAAACGATATCCAAGTCGCCGGACATATTGTTGATGTTATACCGCAACCAGCGGCGCGGGTTAATCAAGATCCACATTTTCCAAGCTGCCAGCATCCAATCGGCCAGGCGCCCCATGGAGTTCGCGTCCGGGTAGCGCCTGAAATTGTCCATTGTGGTGGCAAGGCCCTGGGGGATTACCCAAATAAGGTCCTGGCCTTTGGCAAGCATCTGTCGCACGTCCTTATCCTCCATGGCTTTCTCGCCGGCGATGATCTTTTGCAGGATATCGTCTGCAATAGTGTTCGCCCAAAACCAGCCCTTTGACGGGTCCGGTTTCCATTGGATATAGCCGTCCGGGATAATGTTGCGGAAGGTTAAGAACTGATCGCCCAGGGTGTTTTTAATGTGATTGTTTCGGCCCTGGATCGCTTTAAAGGTTGTGGCCGCCCAGGAGGCGCCCGGCTTGCGTTTGTCAATGAGATAAGACAAAAAAGCAAAGTATCGAGCGTCGGGAATGTCCCCTAACTCGCTGTCGCCGGTAAAGTCGTCCACGCCGGTCTTTCGGATAACGAAATTTTCTGCCAGCCGATCGACGACATCGTCCCACTCGGAATCTACCTCCAGCTTGTCTTTGTGGGCCATGTTTTCAAGTTGTGAGCTCGCCATGGCGATATTTTGCCGATACGGGAAAAGCGGGTCAAGTTTATGATCGGCTCGGACTTCCGCCGGCGTGATGTTTGCGCCAAACATGGCGGAGGCCTGCCGCGCTGCGATCTTATAAAAATTGGTAAGGTTCTGCGCTTTGGCCGCTGTTTTCAAATCCCGGTAAATATCCGATATGCCTTTGACTCGTCGCAAGGTCCTGGCCGTGCCGATCTGCGCTAACTGCTGAGCTATGGCCGCGAATTCGGCCTCGACGTACTCGGTATTATAGTCCATCATCGAACCTTTACGGGCGGTCATCCACGGACGCCAATGGGTTCTAACATCTGCAGAGGAGGTACCGACCGTCTTGACCTGGTTGCCGGCCCAGTAGGCAAGTACTTGATGGTGGAAATAGTCTTTGTGTTTCAAGACTTCCTTTTTCAATATCTTGAACTGCACCATTTCTTTGACTAATCCATGGATATAAGTACGCCGATCGTTGAGCGCCTTTCGCACTTTCGGGCTTTGATCTGCCATTTGCTCGAAGGTCTGAAACGTGTCGCGGATCTGCTGCACGTTGGCAAACCCGAAAGGCAGGGTATCGCCCGGTTTCATTAAATGATCGGTCAGCAACTTGGAGTCGATATCGCGGATCATATCAGCCAAGATGAGATTGATTCTAAAGATCTCGTATTCGTCTTGCTTGAGCCCCCGGGTAAACTCGGTAATCTTGCGGGCTGCCATATCCTTGGCCGTCTCCGGTACCTCCTGGTGGCGACGCAAGATATCGTTTAGCTGATCTTCTTCTTTTTCGTTGCCGATCGTGTAAAGGTCCGGAAAATGGTAGCGCTGAGATTTTACGAATTTGATCTTCTCCCTGGCCGATTCGATCCAGCTCTTTTTAGGCACGCCCCGGTTCTGGGCGAAACGATGCTTGACATTTTCAGGCAATTTGTTGAGGACATCGATGTCACCCTGGTTTTTGCGCTTACGCATAAAAAGGGGCATACCTTCATAGAGCGCCTTGGCTTTCATCTCGGGTGTGATTGGCAGAGAATAAACTTCCAGGTTTGTCGGGCCTACCTCGGCGATCTGGATACTGGTCGTTGTGACCTTAGCCTTGCCCCAGGCCGCCGACTTGCCGAAAAATTTATTAAGATAGTTGGGTAACATCTGGTCGTAAAACTTAATCATACCCAGGCCGCCGACTTTGAGATCATCACCCTCTATTCGGCCGTCTGCTTTTGCCATAATCTTGTCAGCTAATTTGTCACCGATAACAGCGGAGATATGCTTGCCCTCCCAGGAGGCGGGCGTTCCCATATCCACGGTTCCGATGATGCCGGTTTTGCGGTCGTAAAGTATTTCAATGTCTTGATCTGAAACGCCCTTTAGACCCTCAAATATTATATAGCCATTATCGCCCTTTGACCAAAGGCCCCAGTCTAGGGCGTCGATCTTCTTTGACAGGTCGTAACGGTCCGCCTGGACCTGGCCGGGCGTCCAGGAGATAGCGTCAAAATCGTTTTCAGCCGCGTATCTAACCATACGTTTCATTAACAGCATAGACCAGCTTTGCGCCCCCTTAAAAGGCGCGTTAGGCACCTGGGCCTTGTTGATCCCGCGATTTTCTCTTAGCCTCTCCCTTGCGATTTCCTCCGCTTTTTCCTTCGTGCTCGCCTCGTTCGGCATGATATTGGTAACAAAGTCGCCGCTTTCCGTTTTTACTTCCCAGTATCCGGCCGGGACCGTTTCAATTACTAACGGCATATCGGCTTTAAATTCGTTATAGCCCTTGTCTCGCCCTATTTGATGCCAGTCGGATTGCACCTCCTCCAGATACAAAATCCGCCGGCCGTTGCGATCGATACGCTCGTTGAATCTAACATGAGCGATAAAGTTTCTAAGACCAGGCCAATGGCCATGTGTAAAACGGGCTTTGCTTTGCTCGTATAGGTTTAATTGCTGGCGGTTATATGCCTCAATGGCTGCAGCGACCGCCTTTTCCTCCGTGGGGAAACTGCCCGCCCAGGGCCTTGCGTGCCCCTGTGTTTTGGGTATAACTCCCCATTCCTCGCCGGGCCTGGCGTTGGCGTCGTGGATAGGGGCGAAAGTGTCCGGTAGCTCGGTGACCGGTTTCGGTTTTCGCATAGTCGGCCTTGGGTTCGACCATGTCAATAAGAGCTCCCGGTAGTCTTTTCCTTCGCCGGGTGTCAATAGGCTCGGGTGGTCGTATCTCGGGTAGGTAGAGGCGCCCGGCTCGTGGTGAGGATCGCCCAGGCCCTCGTTAAACATTACCATTTCATGCACGGAGTCTTTGACATACGTTTCAACCGCCGCCTTGGCCTCCGGGAGCGAAGGAAAGTGGCCGTTGCCTGCGGGCCATGGGTCGGTGTCTTCACTGACCATAAACGTCGTTTCGCCTGTTTGCGGGTCGATATGTTTATCAATGGCGAATTCCATCGATTCGCCGTTATCCTCGTTCGTCCAGATAGCGTGCCAGGTCGACGGCTCGCCCTCCGCGTGGCGTTCTTCCCAATAGATTTCGGCCATTTCGTCGATAGCCTCATCTCTTAGGTCGTCGGCGTAGTCCTCGCCTACTGACTGGGCCGCCTCTAAACTCTCGTAACTCTCCCCGGTATGCTCTAAGTCAACGTACAGACTCCACCAACCATCGTCATTTACCGCCGAGGTAGTATCCTGTTTTATCTCAAAGTCGTGAAATTGACCGTTGATAGGGTTATACCATTGGGCGCTGTATTCTGTTTCCGATGCTTGCTCCCATTCAAGATATTGGTCCCTTAGATGTTTGTCCGCCTCGGTTTGCTTGGCCCTGGCCGGTCTGAAATAGTTGACTTCCTGCAGCCGGACGTTGTTTAGATCCAGCCAGGCCAGCATATCCGCCTTGTTAATTTTGCCCTTTTGCTCTGCCAGCCAATCACGCAACCCGGACCATTCGAGTTCCTCCTCTTTAAATTTACCCGAGTTGGCCATGGAGTTGACGGCCTGCAGATAGGAGACTTTCGTGCCCGAGTCCGGGAGGCTGGCCCCGATAACCTGGGCCATGTGAGAATACCAAAGATCGGCAAGCGCCGGCTGCCGGTCAAAAGCGATCTGCGGAAATACGCTCGTTTGCTGTCCGGTTCGCACATATTGACGGGCCTTGCCCAAAAGGGCGCGGATTTCAGCGTCCGAGAATTTGAGCCCTGGGCGCAATTTGCGCAACCATTCGCGGATCAGCGCAATCACCCGATCGATCCACTTGGAGTTGGGGTTCGTTTCGGCCTCGCGTGCCAGCCACTCATCGGCTGCCGCCCGCCGGCCCTCGATGGTGCGAAGGTCAAAGCCGTATTCTATGGCGATCGGCCCGATTTCCTTGCGTTTGGCCGCGTAGATACTGTCTAAAGTTTTATCAAGAGCGCTGCCCAATACCGCCCGGATACCAAAGTGCCCCATGACCTCATGCAGCAAGGCGCGGATAGCCTCATGGCGGTTGTCGATATTTTCGGCCACAAGATAAACGCGCCCATCGTGCACGGCTGCGACGATGATATCATTGGCGCCGCCATAGGTGAGTAGATACGTTCTAATCCCTGGGGGTAGCGCGTTTTGACGGGCCACTACGGTAATCGGGGGTTTGGCCGTCATTTCAGCTAAAAACGGATCAATGCTTTTTTGGACCTCGGCGGCGGTCATGGGATTTTTGGGCTTTGCCACCTTGCGCGAAAACAATACCGCGTCGGATACCAGGTTTCTAAGATAGAGTTTGCCCTCGTTTGCAAACTGGCTTTTCCAGGAGTCCAATAGCCCTTTGTCTGCCATGGATGCGGCGTCGATTGAAATATCGTGAACGGTTAGCGTAGCCTCCGTCATACCCTTAACAAGAGCGCGTAAAAACTGTTCTTTAACCGGGTCGAGCTGGCCGCTTTTGTTCGGGGTGTGAATGTTGAAGATAACCGCCCGGGCATTGTGGCGGTCCGCCTCTGCGATCAGCCGCGCCGTATATTCGGCCTGAGTGATCCCCTTTTCCCAGGGCACAAAGCCAAGATCCACGTTATCGGCGGTCATCAGCAAGGCGCCTTCCATATCGTGATACTGGTCGTCGATTAGCTTGCGAAACTCCTGTGAATTGTTGACCGACTCGTCTATGGTCATATCAATTCCGCGCAGGCGCGTTATAAATCGCTCGCTTACGGGCAGCTTGGTATTAAGATTATCCTTAACCCGTTTTTTGATCTCAGCGTCCAGGGACTTGGCCGGCGGGTGTTCTTTGGGGGTGTAAAAGCCCGGGTCCACTGCGTTAAATTCAATATAGGAGGGTGGGTTATCGGCCATAATGACCATCTGAACCTCGATACCGCGCAGGGCCGCGACGTTGCCTAAGAGTTGGCCGATCTGCATATCCTCGGGACTTGGCTTAACTTTCGAGGAGGGGTGTTGATGGATAAAATAGACCTTTGCCGCCCCTGGGGCGCGTAGCAAAGTACCGCCTGTTTCTATCGGGGGCACCGACGCCGATCCCGCCGATCCCTTGGAAATTCGGTGGATCTGAATAACGTTGTTATCTGCGTCCACAGCGATCGTATAGGCCTCCTCAGCGCCCTTTCGTAGTAAGAAGGACACCAGGCCGGCCGCCTCTGCAGAATTGTTAATTTTAGTCCCATAGTGGCTTAAATCTCCGGTTGTCTCCATGTTGACGGTTTGCCGCGATTGTGGCAATACCGGGCCTTTGGGCGGGCCTTTCTTGGTATCGGTAAAGAGGTTTAACTGGTTGCCACCAAACAGCGACATTTGAACCTGTTTGCCTTTGCCGAAGGCTTTATTTAAATCGCTCGGCTCGCTGACAACCGTGTCGGAAAGTCTAGGGCCCGCATACGGTTTAACGACATCCAAAACGGGCTTATTCGCTATTATCCGATCGATGACGCCGGCCGCGTTCTCCCCGGTGGGTACAAAATAACGGGTCTTATGGGCGATCGTCTCGATAAATACTCCCCAGTTTTGCAGGCTTTGAAGATCGTCATAGTCCGGTCCGAATAGCTCGATGCGCTCATCGCCGGAAACTGTTTTGCGTTTCATCTTCCAGCGCTTGGCCAGGCGCACGGTGGCGTTATCGTCCATAATGTCTTTGGCGAGCTGCTTGCCGGTATAGTCGCGAGCCCTTTTGCCGGCGCCCAGGGACTCCAGGACAGAGTCAATATGATTGGCGCGTATGACCAGGCCGAGGAATCGCTCACCTTCATCGGTCTGCATGCGGTGAACGGTCGACGCGCCTGCCAGCCGGTCCCAAATAGGTAGCAGGGCGCCGGTCATAAGGTGGCTATCGCGGGTCGTGGTTGCCGGGGTTAGCGCATACTGATTATTCCAGCGATCGGCCGCCTCTTTGGCGGTCTTAATTTCTGCAAATTTGTGTTGGACGGAGTCTTTAGTGTCGAAGATGAGATATTGTTTTCCGCCGATCTCCTCGGTACCGGTGAATTTAAAAACGTCGCCGGCAATGCCGGTGAAATGCTTTACCAGGTAATCACGATACTCTTGATCGTATTCGTCTTTGAGTTCGAGGCGATATTGAATATCCTTGCCCTTGCTCCACATTTCTTTTTTAACGTCGCCCCACTGTTCAGATTCTTCCAGGTTCCAGCCCTTTTCAAACATTTGGGCCTGCTGCGGTCCCAGGTTCTCGATGGGGATCGGCTGCACGGTGCCTGCAGGCGATATCAATGATCGGTAGGCCTCGACGTTGCCGCTCCTGGTAGTCC
>Ga0210347_1076348_pt1 | contig 11666 bp, 7 predicted proteins | sample S456metaT_FD_159705 | JGI IMG/M metagenome (GOLD analysis project Ga0210347, IMG submission 159705) | Metatranscriptome of estuarine sediment microbial communities from the Columbia River estuary, Washington, United States - S.456... | ecosystem: Environmental > Aquatic > Marine > Intertidal zone...
CGGTTCCAGATTGAGGAATTTAAACAGACTTTTAATATAAATTTCCGCTAGGTCCCCGCCCCGAGTAGCGGGACCGCGTCCTTCCAGTAAATCGTGGGCCAAGAATTCAACAACGCTCTGCATCTCGGCACGGCTGATGTCGCCGGCCCGTTGCTCCAGCGTGCGAGCCGGCGTCGCTACGGTGATTGACGCCAATACCAGGATGATTGAAACTAATAACTTCATGTTGCCTCCGTTTTAATTTTTAAATAGGACCAATGGGCTTCTATTGGACGTATAGGTCCGATTGTCCCAAGGGACCGTTTAGAAGTAGAAAAAGTAAATCAACGTAACCGCCAACAGGCCGATAAGCAGTTGCAGCGGGATGCCGAATTTAAGGTAATCGCTGAATTTATAGCCCCCCGGTCCATAAACCATGAGGTTGGTCTGGTAACTAATAGGTGAAGCGAAACTGGCAGCGGCGGAAATAGCCACGGCCATGGCAAAGGCGCGCACATCGGCATGCATTGCCGACGCGGCGGATACGGCGATGGGAAAAAACAAGGCGGCTGTGGCGTTGCTTGAAATAATGGTGTTATACAAACTGGTCAGGAAATACACTCCGCACAGAACGCCCAATACGCCGAAATGCCGACCGCCCTGAACTATCAAGTCGGACAGGTACTGAGCAACGCCTGAATTTTTGATGGCCACGCCGATGCCGAAGGCCGCTGCGATAACGACTAAAACTTTCCAATCAATCCAGGAGAGGGCGTCGCTTCGAGAAATACATTTGCTCATCACCAATGCTATCGCCGCCAACCCGGCAGCCACGATCAACGGAATAATCTTTAATACGACGGCTGCGATCATACCCACCAGTACGACGGAGGTGATGTATTTTTTTTGCGGCGGTTTGGAGTCTACTTTTAAGGGCGACGAGACCAGATAAAAATCACGGGAATGATAGTACTGGTCGAAAAAGTCCCGGGGCGCCAATAATAAAAGCGTGTCGCCTGGATGCAAAACGATATCGCCGATCTTCTTGCGGATTCGTTCACCACTGCGGTGAATGGCGATGATGACAGCGTTGTAATGTTTGCGGAAATTACTCTCCCGCACGTTCTTGCCCACCAACGGCGAACTGCCGGAGACAACGGCTTCAAAGGTATGTACTTTATAGGAATCGAAATGCTTTAAGTCCAGACTGGCATCATTGATTAATTGCAGACCTTCCACTTTTTGCAATTCCATAATGGTTTCAGGGATACCGGTAAAAAACAAGCGGTCGTTCTCCATGATCACTTCATCCGGTTGAGCAGGTGTGATTGTTTGTTCCGCCCGTTCCACCTGGAACAGGAACAAGCCTTTCAAATGTCGTAACCCCGCCTCTTCAATAGTTTTTCCCATGGAGGCATAGGACGCGGTAACTTTTAAACCGATGACGTATTCCCTTGTTTTTTCTCCCAGTTCCACAATGGCTTCTTTTCGATCCGGCAGAAAGCGACTGCCCAACAGACCGATATAGCCGATACCCAACAATGCGGCGGGTATGCCTATTTTGGAAATTTCGAAAAAGGAAAATCCCGGGTAGCCGTATTGGATTAACAACCCATGCACGATCAGATTGGTGCTGGTACCGATTAAGGTACACATGCCGCCTAATATGGCCGCATAAGACAGGGGCATTAAAAATTTGGAAGGAGAAAAATTGTTGTTCCGCGCCCAGGAACGCACACTGGGGATCAACATTGCCACGATGGGGGTATTATTCATAAATGAAGAGAACAGGGTCACCGGAACCAACATCCGGAACAATTTTGACGTCAACCGGGGTTTGGACCTGCCGGCGGCTCCGTAGATCAAACGGTTCAAATCTTCCAACAATCCCGTACTCTTAATAGAACCGGCCACAACGAACAATACGCCGATGGAAAGGATACCGACGTTGGAAAAACCGCTGAAAGCTTCTTCCGGGGTTACCACTTTGCCCAATATCAGCATCAGCAACACACCGCTGATTGTTATTTCGATATCAATCCATTCTTTGACTAGGATAACGGTCATGATTACCAACAAACCCGCTGTATACCAAAATTGAAATCCCATTTTCATACGTCGCTTCCTCCGGTTCGTTACCAGCAAATCCCTTCGCAATTATCCAGATGGGAATGATCGTCTAGGCGCACCAGATGAATAAACAGTTTGTCGGGGAAACGTTGCGCCAGATCTTTAAATGCGTCGTGTTTATGTGTTACCACCACCAGTTCCGAGCGGGAGATCACCAGGTTCAGGTCGTCGTAAATAATATCCGAAATATGCGGCAGGTGGCGGGCGATGTATTCTTTATTGGCTCCCATTAAACGTGAAACCACAACGTTGCGATCATACACCGCCACATGACAGCCTTTACCGGTCAACTGCTCGATAAGGTCCACCGTGGGACTGTTGCGTAAATCGTCGGTACCCGGTTTGAAACTTAAACCCAAAATGCCGATATTGGTTTTACCTTTGCTGAGAATCAGTTCCAGTGCCTTTTTTTTGTGCTGGTCGTTGGATCGTTCCACCGCATTAATAATCGGCGTGTCCAGGTAAAAATCGTGCGCGATCGTGGTCAATGCTTTTAAATCCTTCGGCAGGCACGCGCCGCCGTAGGCGAATCCGGGTTTTAAATAGGCCGGTGAAATATTCAATTGCCGGTCCAAACAAAAAATTTCCATCAAGCGATGGGAATCCACGCCCAGCTTTTTGCAAATGTTACCGATTTCATTAGCGAAACTCACTTTCAAGGCATGAAAGGAATTATTCACATATTTAATCATTTCCGCCGTATGCACATCCACCACAATCACGCCGTTACCGATGCCCGCATAGAGCTGTTCCATAACAGGCACGGCCTGTGGATGGTCCGTACCGATCACCGTCAGCGGCGGGTTCATGTAGTCGTCCACAGCGGATCCTTCGCGCAGGAACTCGGGGTTGGAGACCACGGCAAAATCCGTACCGGCTCGTCTACCGCTTAATTCTTCCAACACTGCCGTCACCCGTTGATTGGTGCCCGGCGGCACAGTGCTGCGAATCACGATGGTATGAAATCCCCACCGAACCTTCAGGTTCTCGGCAATTTGTTTCGTCGTCTGTAAAAGCTGGTCCAGATCCAGATGCCCGTTAGCGGACGAGGGCGTGCCGACGCATAGCAGAGACAGTTCCGTATCCGGAGGCAGTTCTCGGTAATCGGTTACCGCATCAATACGCCCGGCGTTGCGCTGGGCGGCGATGATCTCCGGGATTTGGGCTTCCAAAATAGTCGGGTTGCCGGCACGAATCATGGCAACTTTGGCCGGGTTCACATCCACCCCGGTTACCTTGTGACCCACTCGGGCCAAGCACCCCAGACTGATGCAACCGACATACCCCAAACCGAATACGGCGATATTCATAACTTGCTCCTTGAAAGAATTTCTCTGTCGCTTATTTTCGCGTGACGACGCATCAGGTCGATAATAAAGGCCGTAACGTCGTCCCACTCTTGTTCCAGTTGGTTACGAAAAACATTCTGATCAGCAATTGCCGGAACCATTGTGCCGTCCAGGATGCGATTCACTACCGCAGACACCTCCGCCGGCGGAATTTTGAACAACATGTTCCGCGCCGTTAATACACGATTGGCCGCCATGTCCCGAATGCCGCAATAAATCCCGGCAACCCCCAACATGGCACCTTCACGGGCCATACTGTCGCCGCTGGAGATCAGCAGGTTACTGTAATAAATCAACGAGTGGATGTCGTTTACCGGCTCCTCTAAAATAATCCAGTGCGCCGGGTAGTCGTCTTTCAAATCTTTATCTTCCAGCGACAACACCACGGGCATGTCCTCCGGCAAGTCCCGGGCCAAAGACAAAATGCTGCCGCTTTCCTGGTTCCTGTAGTTGAGACTCTTGCAGGAGACTTCCCGGGCAAAAATATAATCCTTGGCTTTTAAACCATAGGCATCCAAAACCGTAATGTCCGGTCGGAAATACCGAGGCGAGAGGTACGCCCACTCTTTTAAAGCGTTGAACGTTTTTACTTTTCCACCAGGTTTACCGAAAACCGGAAGAAAGACCTCGTTGCCGAAGATTTTCAAAATATTCAGATTGATTTTTTCAGGATCGTCGTTGAAGCCGGCCGACGACACTCCCCGTAATCGTGCGGCAATATTGGCTTGATAATTTGCCGTCAGCACAAAATCGTATTTTTCTTGTTTAATCAGCTTCCAGAGCCGATAAATACGAGGCAGGACGACTTTAAAAATAAACGAAAAAGGTCCTTTGTTCATGCGGTAATCGCCCAAAACCGTCAGAGGAAAACCAGGACTGCCGGTTTGAATCACTTCCACCAGCCGACCACGTCGCACCGTACACAGGTCCAGATTATAATAGTCGGACACTTCCTCCAGGGCGTGTTTGAAAAAATTGTAATGAGCCAAGTGATAGATGTCAATTAATAGCTTCATACCATACCATTTAGAAGGCGTTTTTTCGTGCTTTGCGTCCAAGCAGAGTGAGCGCAATAATTTTTAAATCCAGCCGGAAATTCCAGTTCTGAATATACCACAGATCGTGTTCTGTCCGTTGCACCCGTTGTTCTTCCGTTTCCGTAGGACCGCGCCAACCGTTGATCTGAGCCCAGCCGGTGATACCGGGTTTAATATAGTGACGCACCATGTATTTTTCAACCGAGTTTTGCAATACTTTGTCCAGATGAACCCGATGAGGCCGTGGACCGGTAACGCTCATGTCACCTTTGAGGACGTTATAAAATTGCGGTAGTTCATCCAGATCAAAACGGCGCAAGAATCGACCCAGCGGCGTGACGCGGGGATCGTTTTTGCAGGTGGAGCGCTCGACGTCGTCATCATCTGAGGAATCGTACATCGTGCGGAACTTGAATAATTTAAAGGTGGTCCCGCCCACACCCACCCGGTCCGGGATATAAAATACCGGTCCCACCGATGTGAGTTTCACCAACAGCGCAATCACTACCAGTAACGGCAAGCAGAGCATCAATGCAATAGATGAAAAGACAATATCGAAGACCCGTTTGTTCAATGCACTGTAATAGTTATCCAGCGGGATTTCATTGACATTGATAATAGGAAAATCGCCGACACGTTTAACATCGAAATTTCGTTGGAACAACTTATAAAAAATCGGTACCATGCGCACCCGCGCCCCGTGAAAGTCCGCAGCTTCCACCAGAGATTTCACCTCTTCTTCTTCGGAAGTGGCCAGGACAATAAATAGTTCGTCGATTTTATACCGCTGAAAGACAGTTTGAGCATCGGCCAGATTGCCCAGTATCAAGCGCTCGTCGATTTCAGTTCGCAGTTCATCGCTTTCAATAAAAACCACAATATCATAGTGAGTGTCTTTGTTTTTATCCAGGGCATTGGACAGATCAAGCGCACTGTGATCATTGCCGACGATCAGAATTTTTTTGTTAATAGGGTTCTTGATACGCCAGACCCCAATGGCTTTTAATAAAATAAAATGCAAAAGATTTATACCGGCGAAAAATCCGGCCAGGGTACCGTAAATGATAATCCGGGAAAACTTGAACTCTTTAAATATATAGGCGGCGATAGATATCAGACCGGTGAACAAAATAATATTGATCAGGATTTTTTTCAAGTCCTTGCCGAAACCGGCCTCTACATCCATATGATAGCGAGTAATCACCATGGTTACCAGTATCCACAGCAGGTTCAGCAAAATCAAAAGAACAATGTACCGTTCCCCGATAGCTGAGCCGTCAAAGCGGTAACCTTTGATTACAATTACAAAAAAAGCATTAATGGCGCTCATCAACAGCAAATCCAACAGCAGTATCCGGATTACCGGGGAATGAGTGCCGAGTCGTTCGTTCATTTTTTCCTTACAATCGTTTTTAAAACCCTATATTAAAAGAAAATCATTCCGACGTCAACCGTTTATACAGTTCCAGTGTTTTTTTAAATGTTTGCTCAATACCATGATCCACCATTTGCGCGCGTGCGCGGCAAGGTTCATCGGCTCGAAAAACTTTCAGCACTGCTGCTGCAAAGGCATCCGCCTCGGGTGTTGCAATATAACAGCCGGAGATGTCGCCCATCACACGTCGCACTTCGCCCACGTCCGTTGCCGTCACCGGAACGTTGCAGGCCAACGCTTCCTTGACCACAATCGGGCCGCCTTCGTAATGAGACGCCAACGTAAACACATCGGCACAGTTCATCAACAACGGTATGTTTTCAGTGTGCCCCAGAAAACGAATTTGTTTTTCCGACGTTTCACGAGCGTGTGCCTTAAGACTCTCTTCCATTCTACCGGTGCCGGCGATTACCAGACGTGCTGCAGGTTCTTCCTTTAGAACGAGGGCCAATGCATCGATCAGCAGGTCAATATTTTTTTCTATTTCCAGCCGACCGACATAAAGCATAATCTTTTCATCTGCTCCGAACCCGAAGGTTTCCCGCGCCGTTTTTTTAGAGACCGGCTTAAAACGTTCCAGATCGACACCCACAGGGATAACCGACATCCTGTCCGCGCACCAGGGGTATTTTTCGCTAAAATATCGGGCCACCGTCTCGCCCACAGCCGCAATTTGGGGAACGCGGCGCAACGTGTATTTTTCCAATTGGGCAAACGTCCAAGCGGAAAGTCGGCCCCGCTTGCGGCCCACGGCCTTACCGTGGACAGCGTGTAAACTGCACAACATGGGACGTTTGATGTTACGGAAAAAAAACGGAGCCATTACGTCCGAACGCTGACCGTGGATCACAGCGTCCACTGGAATAGAAAGAGACGGCAATTGCTTTAATAAATTTAAGGTGTAGGCCGGATGACTACCTTTTTGCGGCGTGATGGGGATGAACCGATCCACTTCAATTTTTAAACCCACCGCCGGGTCGTTCGGTTGCGGCGGCGTGCCGGCACCCAATAACAGGGTCGGGATGCCTTCCTTTTTCAAAAAGGCGGTCAGGTTTTTTAAATAAATACCGATACCGCCGGTCGGTGTTTTGTAAGGGTCGATGTTTTCTACAAGTAGGATTTCCATTTTATCTCTTTAGGGTTTCGTCGGCCTTATCTATATTTTTCACAGCATAAATAAACACGTCTTTATTTTTTAGGTGCAGCGTTTGAGTCCGTTCCAGGTAGGGCAATTTATTGAACCGGGGCAAGTACTCTTGCAACGGGAAATGGTATTGGGGATTTTTAAGCGTGGAAACCGAAACCATTACTTTGGTAATACCTTTTTCCAGCAGCATGTCCCGAAAGGGTTTGACTCCCAGCCAGTCGGAAGAATAAGTAAAAAAGAAAGGAGCGTTTTTATGCCGCTTCCAACGAGGCAAACGATTACCTGCCCGCCATTGCCAGTTTTGCAAAGCAAAAGGGGTGTTGTAGGCTTCCTGCCGAAAAAATTCGATCAGGTTCCGTTGGTGGTTGACCCAGATTTTTTCCTTCTTTGCAGCCGCCCCGGCGATAACGGCTGCCTGACCGTTGGAACCGTAGACTTTGTAACGCCCCAATTGTCTCTGATTGGAAAAAGAGGTTCCCACAAAGACCAGAACCATAAGTGCTGCCAGCATTCCTATGAACAAAAATTTGGCAGCTTCAACCCGACCTTTTTGTTTTTGATGTATATAATACAGCAGCCACAACCCGGCCAGGCCCAGGGTGGATAAAATAAGTTTAAACAAGGGGTAGTGTGGGTTGAAAAAAAACATCGGTGCGGTGAAAAGGAAGCTCCCCACCAGAGCGAACAGAACCACTGGGCGATGACTCAAACCGTCGCGCAGGAAAAAAAAAAACAACAAAACCAGCACCGGCACCATCGGCAACATATGCCGACCGTAACTGGTGCGCATAAGATAGATCAGCAAAAAAGGCCACAAAATCAGCGGCAAAATTAAACGGTCACAATCCCCCTGTCCGTACCAGCGGCGGAACAACAAGCCGGACATCAACAGGGCCGGTAATATTATAAAACGAGGCATGGTGGTAAAAGAAAACGTGCGGGAATAAAACAATTTGCGCAAGTAAGACGACAGGTACGTGAATACCTTCTTCGGCTCAATTGAAAACCCTGATCGGTCCGGTTCAAGGGAAATCGTTTCAGCAATGTTTTCTTGTTTCTGGAAATGACAGCCGGCCATGTAGAGTTCCATATCCGACCCCGGCTCCCAGATCAATTCCGGCAAAATGGTTCCCGGCTGGGTCACGTTTACGACCAATTTTTCAAAATGCCACTTGCCGTCGTTTTGCAAAGAGAGTTCCAGGGGCAGGAGGTTTAGTTTTTTATCTGTGTACCGTAAATGAGTACGGAGTTTTTTAGGCCTCTTTGAGGCGGTGTTATAATAGAAAGAATAAACAATCTTCTCGCCGGCCAGGTATTTTTCCGGACCGGACGTCATGTAACAAATATGTTTGTGACCCGCTTTGGCCCCTCGTTTGTCCGGGGGTTTGATCAAATGTACCACGGCGAAACCGTCAACGGTTACTTCAGCGGGCATTAACTTCGCTTCGGCCCGATTGATGGATTTCCACCGGCAGTTTTCTACGGCAATTATTTTTTCCCCTCCATCACTGCCGCTCTTGAGATTACTGGTGACAATTCCGGGGTTAAACGAGGAATGTAAAAAACTGTAAAAACCGCCTTCATTAAATCCCAATTCGTACGAGAGCACTGGATTCAACGGAATTAATACTGTCGTAAACATCACTGCAATAAACAGCAGCGACGGCAATAATGAGGCACTTAAGCGAAGGGCGAATCCTTTTAGAAAGCCGAGGCGCCCCAATAACGACGGCGGACTGTCCTGAAGGGGGTTATTTTTGACTTGTCTGTATTCCTGCACAAACAACCACAACAGGTATCCAGGCAACACCATAAAAAAAACGGTCTCCTTGGCGTCCAGCAGCAACAGGAAACTTAATCCGATTATCCATTTATTTTTCTTCTTTACAATAACCAGCAGGAAGAGCAACAGTGCTGCCAGCATGGGCGTATCGCGATTAAAGGTTGCCAACGCCCGCAGGAAAAAAACCGACGTGCCGGTTAATACGCAGCCTACGGCGGCCCAGGTGGTTGATTCTAGGTAATGAAGCATCAATAGATAGGATAAATAAACTGCTGATACTGCGAATAATACATTGGTAAGGGTTGCAATAAACACCGAAGGTCCGAAGATTAAAAATAATAATGCAGCAGGCAACTTAAATAGAAATCCGTGGAAGCCTACGGCTTCGTTGCCGAACCAACGACCTTGCTGCAAACGGGCGGACATGTCCAGGGCATCTTTTAAATAATAGGTCTCATCGCCGGCAGGGCTTCTGAATAAACAGAGCACTATTCCTAATAGAAAGAAAGCAAGTAGGATGCCCAATAACATACGATTAGATCCGTTACCCAGCATTCCCGCTATATTTTGTTGCTCCAATTGTTTGTTTCTTTTCTTCATTTTTTCCCTGTATAGGCCATTATTTTTTTAGGAAAGGTCGCAACCATTCCCTACAATATTTTTTAATTGATTGCCTACATCGGCGATATTGGGATGGGTTGTCAATTGCAGACCCACAGCGTCCAACAACACGGCGTTGTCCTGCGAATGCATGCCGGTGAAATAACTACGGCCGTATAATTCAGTTTTGGTAACACCGGCTTTCAAATCAAAACCGTAATTGGAAAGCAGCACCAAGTCCGGCGCATTTTCCAGGTAATTTTCCCCGCTACCGGTCTCGTATATTTCTTCCTTAAAATAGACCCCCTTGATTACCTTAACACCCTCGATTTCCAGACCCAGAAAACGGTTTTTCAATTCTTCCCGCAGTTCATGGTAACGGCTCTCTTTGACACAGCCGCGACTGTATTTACCTTCCAGGTGAATGTAAAGCCGCGATGGATCCAGGGCGAATACCTGACTGGACGTACTGATTCCCGTCAGGTTACGAGGTTGCTCCGTTTCCAGTTCCAGGTAACCCCATTTTTTCAAGTACTGGGAAAGGTATACTTCATAGTCTAATTGAGTAAAACCGTGGTCCGACAGAATAATAAAAGGAATCCCCCGGTTTTCCATGTCCAACGTAATCTGTCCGATGATCCGGTCCACATCCTTGTAGTAATTGCGAAAGGCATCGTAATAAGGCGAGTTTTCCTGTTGATAAGCTTCGAACATAAAATGGTGCAACCTATCCGTGCCGGTGATGATGAACAGAAAGAGGTCCCACGGGTCCATGGATTCCCATTGTTTGTAAAGTTCATAACGCAGGTTTAACGTGTGCTGCAATTCCCGTAGGAAAAACGTTTTATCCCCTTTACCCACAGCAGTGTCCACGTCAACCTGGTATTCCATTTTTTCCAACATGGCGTAGTGCTTTTTAGGAAACACGGCCTTTTCTAGGTCCAAGGCCACGAAGCCGGACACCATTTTACCTTGCATCGGTCGCACCGGATAAGTAGACGGCAGGTTGATAATAACCGATTGCTTGCCTCTTATGCCGGCCTCTTCCCAGATGGTTTTAACCGGCAAGTTGCGAAAAGAGGGAAAGGTATACGAATATTTATCCCGGTTGATTTCCATGAATCCGTATACACCGTGTAACCCCGGATTCATGCCGGTCATGAAAGAGGTCCACGAAACGGAAGAAACTTCCGGCAAGGGAACCTGGGTTCGAATCAATGGGTATTTTTCCGTCAGGGTCTGCATGCAGGGCATGACGCCTTCGGCTGTAAATCGTTTTATCAATTCAAAGGGCACGCCGTCAATGCCGATCACCATCAGTTTATCTGCTTTTCTCAATTGCTCCCCTTTGTTTTGAAAATTGATTAAGCCCCTGAACCTACCGTTTCGCAGTGTAACTGGTTGAACCATTTCCAGGTTTCAGTCAGACCTGTTTTTAAATCGAATTGTACGGCGTAATCCAATTCCTTTTTCAATTTTTCTATACTGGTGAAATTGCGTATGATTTCCCCGCGTCTTTCAGGTTTATGCAGGATTTTCGGTGTCATCCCGGTCACTTCGGTCAATAACTTCAGTAAGCGGTTGACCGAGGTTTCCACTCCGGTCCCCAACTGGAACACGGCTCCCCCAAATCCATCGGTGTTGAGCAATCGGTGAATGATGCGCACGATATCGCCGCAATAGAGAAAATCGCGGGTCTGTTCGCCGTTGCCGTACACTGTCAGCGGTTCGCCGTTGATCATCAGTTTCATAAAATGGGCCACCACGCTGCCTTTATGAAAGGAGTTTGGACCGTACACATTGGAGAACCGTAAGACGGTGGTGTTCAGGCCGTAACTGCCGTTAAAGGCGGAGCAATAGCCTTCACCTGCCAGCTTGGACGCACCGTAGGGGGATAGGGGTGCGGGTAGCTTCAATTCGTGCAACGGCGGTTCCTGTTCACCCAGCGGCGCAGCGGAGGATGAAAAAATAAACTTTTTCACTTTGTGAGCGACTGCCGCAGACAACAGGTTCAAGGTGCCTGTAATATTGACGGCGGCATCGGCAAAGGGATCTTCCAACGACGCCATTACGCCGGTCTGGGCGGCTAGATGTACCACGGCATCCTGACCGGCCAACAGGCATGAAACCTGATGCTTGTTCAGAATGGTTTCTTTGTAAAAACAGACTCGTTCAGGCACGGTGCTGTATCGTTCTTCCATTTCAC
>Ga0210347_1282784_pt1 | contig 11587 bp, 1 predicted proteins | sample S456metaT_FD_159705 | JGI IMG/M metagenome (GOLD analysis project Ga0210347, IMG submission 159705) | Metatranscriptome of estuarine sediment microbial communities from the Columbia River estuary, Washington, United States - S.456... | ecosystem: Environmental > Aquatic > Marine > Intertidal zone...
CGGTGCGGTGATACGCCACCGCCAAGAGCGGGGCAATCTCGGCGGCCTGAGCAGTAATGACATTCAAGCCCTGTACGAAGACTACAACGGTGATATCTGGGTGGGCACCTGGGGCGGGGGTATCAATCGCTACGATCAAAAAAGCGGCGGCTTCCGTCAATACCGAAAAGGCCGCAGCAATAGAGGCCCCACCAGTGATTCTATTTTCTGCTTTAATGAGGACCAGTACAATAGGCTCTGGGTAGGCACTTGGGGCGGCGGCTTGAATCGCCTGGATAAGGTCGCCGGCACATTTACATTTAAAGCGTTTACCCATGACCCGGGCAATCCCGACAGTATCGCTTCCGACGGCGTAACGGTCATCTATCCGGACCACATGAATAAAAACATCCTCTGGGTGGGAACTTATTACAGCGGCCTGGAACGTTTTAATACCGACACCGATTCTTTTACTCACTTCCCCCATAACCCCAAGGAGATCAACAGCTTGAGTCACAACCAGGTATTGTCTTTTTTTATCTCCCCGGCACAACCCGAAATCGCCTGGATTGGCACCACCGACGGCGGCTTGAACCGGTTCAACCATGTTGACGGGCGCTGGAAAATGTACACTGTGGACGACGGGCTGCCGGATAATTCCATCTATAGTATCCTACAAGATGACGCCGGATTCCTGTGGCTGAGTACCAACAACGGATTGTCCCGTTTCGATCCGAAAAATGAAACCTTCTTCAATTACGATACCGAAGACGGTCTTCAGGCGCGTGAGTTCAACCACGGTGCCCGCTTTCTCGACAAAAAGAGCGGTACATTGTATTTCGGCGGCATCAACGGCTTTAATGAATTTTTACCGGAAAAGATCAAAATTAATAAATTCCCACCGCCGGTAGTAATTACCGCCTTCAAGATGTTCAACCAGAAGAATCCGCTGCAAAAATCCATTCTGGTAGCGGAAGAAATTCACCTGGATTACAGCGATTCGGTATTTACGTTCGAGTTTGCGGCACTTAATTACACAGCCACTGCCAAAAACCGCTACGCTTACATGCTGGAGGGGCACGACCAAGATTGGATTCTCCTGGGCAACAAGCGCGACATCACGTTCAACCGCCTGCCTCACGGCAACTATACCTTCCGGGTCAAAGGTGCCAATAACGACGGTGTCTGGAATGAAATCGGTGCTTCCATCAAATTGATCATTCATCCGCCAATCTGGGAAACATGGTGGTTCAAGACCATCGGCGTCTTCTTGCTTTTCGGCATCATCCTGGGTATCTACAGGATGCGGGTCAGGCAATACAAAGCACAACAGATCAAACTGGAAGAACAAGTAGAGACCCGCACACGTAGGGTCAATCAACAAAAGGAAATTATTGAACAACAAAATAAAGAACTGGAAATTTCCAACCGCCACTTGCAAAAGTCCGAGGAAAACCTGCTGGAACTGAACGCCACCAAGGACAAATTTTTTTCCATCATCTCCCATGACCTCAAGAACTACCTCACCACCCTACTGGGAACTTCGGATATATTGTCCAACAATTACCACGATCTAAACGACGAAAAACGAATCAAACACAGTCGGGCCATGGACAAAAGCGCCAACCAATTGTACAACATGTTGGAAAATCTCCTACAATGGGCTCGAAGCCAGACCGGTGTCCTGAAGTGCAAGCCCAAAGACATCGACATAGGTTCTCTGGTGGCGGAAATTATCGCCACCTTCTCCCTAACCGCCAAAACAAAACGTATCGACGTTTCAAGCGAAATCCCACAAAAACTCAAAGCCTATGCCGATCGCAACATGGTTGCTACCGTGCTGCGCAACTTGATTTCAAATGCCATCAAGTTCACTCATAAAGGTGGAAAAGTCGTGATCACCGTCAAAGACGACCCGCAAATGGTGGAAATCCTAGTGATGGACACCGGCGTCGGTGTTCCCAGCAGCGATATTGACGACCTCTTCTTGATCGGACAGAACCAGTCCACCAAAGGCACAGCCAATGAAAAAGGCTCCGGCCTAGGCCTGATCTTGTGCAAAGAATTTATCGAAAAAAACAACGGCCGCATCCGGTACCTGACCCCCTCCGATTACCAGGGCAATCTCTTCCCGGACATTAATAAAGACGTTACCGGCAGCATCTTTTGCTTCACCCTACCCAAGACCCAGGCTGAATGCGGCCTCGGCGACGTTGAATAGACGTCGGCATAGACGTAGAATAGAAAATTAACAATAAGACTACCATTTACGTCGAGATTATGCTAAAATTGTGCATGGACGTAAACGGTAAACCTTTAATAACCATTAATTACCAATTACCAACATCAACATGCAGTAAGCATCACCAACAACTGCACCGGCCGGTAATACAACATAATACCGGGCCCAATTGATTCTTTAGGGAGAAACCAATGAAGCCATTACCCCCAGAAACCATTAGAAGTATTGAAAATTTTATCCTTTCCGGCAGTGCCGCCCATAAAGTCCGCCAACAACAAAAAGCCCGAGAACTGTTGCTGGAAGGCAGCCCTTTGCAAGCCGGCTTCGGCACCAAAACCCAGCAACGTCTCAGCAAGATCAGGGAACTGTTGAGCGAAGCGTCCGAAGTCTTTTCGCCGGATGCTGTTCAGGAGATTATCTATTCGGCAGATACCGGTACTCACATGATTCCCGCCGGTCTGAAGAAACGCTTGTTGAACATTGAAACCGCCGGTATTGTCCGGCCCGGCACAGTCGATGATGTAAGCAAGTTTTGCGCCTGGGCTCGGCAAAATGAAGTGCGTTACACCATTCGCGGGGCCGGTACCTGGCCCTTCGGCGGCTGCGTGCCGTTGAGCGGAGATATGGTGCTGGATCTGTCTTATCTGGACGTTATGCAACTGGACCAAGAAAATCATGCGCTCACTATCGGTGCCGGCGTTATTTTTCCCCATGCCCGCCAATACCTTAAACAACACGGCTTTGGCCTGCACCAGGAAGTGACCAACCCGTTCAGCGGTACGATTGCCGGCTGGCTGGCTACGGGCGGCTACGGTCTGGGTAGTTATAAATACGGCCATGTGCAACATTCGGTGCAACTGCTGATGATTGTCGCCCCTGACGGCACACAACGCACCCTGACCCCGACGGACCCGGACTTCGGCAACTATTTCGGCAGCGAAGGCCAACTGGGCATTATTGCCGCAGTTGTGCTGGCGGTTCGTAAAGACAACTACTTTACTCGACCGTATGCTTTTTCCTTCAGTAATTTCGGCGACGTATCCGGTTTTTTTGAACGGCTGCGGGACTCCGGGATTAAGCCGACGTCGGTTCTTTATTTTGATAAACCATATATTGCTGAAACCTATCGGCTGGAACGGGCCCACATGGAAAAACACGCCATCGACGCACTGGAACGTAACGACCGAGAACGTACCGCCGAAGCTAGGGAAGATCTTGACGTCATAGAACAATTGGCCCAAACGGAACATGCAGTGGTATTGCATTTCGATGAAGCCGCCGATTACCAAGCCGCATTAAAAACACGCATTTTTGCCGGGGAGAGCAAACTGCGGCGCATTGGTGAACTGGACTTTAAACAATTGTCCACGGGACTGGCTCATCGTTTGTGGAACCATCGCTACCTGCCGGTGCAAATGAAACAAAACGGACCGGCGATGCTGGTGAGTGAAATGCTGATTCCGGTGGAGTCCTTTGCCGACTATTATAAAATGTCCAATCGCTTTTTGGAACGTCTGCTGGGCGTGGCTCTGAAAACCGAAGCCCACCTGCTGCCGGAAGGAAAACTGCTGGTGCAGTCCATCTTGCTGGCGGACACGCGTACGTTGCGACATAAGATCTATTTTGCCATGATTCCGCTGATGACTGAAATCGCCTTGCATTTCAACGCCGGTCTATACGGCATGGGAATCTGGAACAGACCTTTCCGAAAACAGGAACCCACTGCACCACGGGAACGTTTCAAACGTTTAAAATTGATCAAGGGGGACGTGGACAAAAACGCCCTCATTAATCGCGGGAAATTTATCAACGGCAAAGGCCATAAATGGGCGTTTAAACTGCATTCCCGTTTCACGCCTTTGTTCAATCGCTGGATTGTGCGCACCTACAGCAAACGGCAAACAGGCAAGAAGTTCGACATTTCTTATCCCTTTGAAAAGGTGTTGTGGAAAGTCGGCGGGTTTACCTTTCCTATGGTGGTGCCCCCCAGCCTCAAATTGCGGGAGAAACGTCCTATTGCTGAAATCATCGCCCCCTGCGCTGAATGCGACAGTTGCGAACGGGTTTGCCCCACTGCCGATGCCTTTGGGCAATACGGCATCGCAACACCGATTACCCGACGGAAAACGGCGGAACGGTTGGTTCGGGGCGAAACCATCAGCCGGCAGGAAGCCCTGGGTTTCCTAGCTTGCACGCGCTGCGATAATTGCACCAATGTCTGCCCCACTGAAATTCCGCTGACCCAACTCTACGATCTGGTGGAAGCACATGAAAAATTCAAAGAAGCGCTGGGCCTTACCGACGAAGAAAAGCGGGACTTTATTGAACGGTTCTGGCAGGTGATGAAAGAGAGTCCGCTGTACCGCAGCCACACGCTGGCGGAGCAACGGGAAGATCGTTCCCATTTGCAACACGGCCTCAAGATTATTTATCCCCGCGGTTTTGAATACGGCAGTTTGTTTATCGACCCGGTGACCTGTATCCGTTGCGGCATGTGTAGTCATGAAAATGCATGTATGTACGGCGCACGCGACGGACGCCCCCGTCTTATTCCGGATCTCAAGGACATTAACTGCGCCCTGTGCAATGCCTGCGTCAATGTATGCCCGCAAAACAAAATCGCTCAGGATGAACGTAAGTACCTGGACCTGTTGATTCTTAATGCTACCGACCTGGAAGAAAAACGCTACTGGATTAACCGTCAACACCGCATCCACGACACTACCGTCGTTCACCGCTCCCACCAGTTAACGGAAATGGCCGACCGCTACGTGACGGAAGATATTATTATGGAAATCGACAAAGAATCTTCCTCCGGACAGATTCCCGTTTCCGGCATGGGTCAGGGAGACAGGCACATGGGCATCGGGTTCGATGCCGAACGGTTCTCTCATTTCCATATTGTAGGTCCGGCTCAGAACCGCCTGCATGAAGGCGACCCTGAAGAGGAATTGTCCATTATCCTTGGTAAACGGGAAGACTTTTGTAAATTCGATCACGACGGCAAGCTTGTTAATATGCCGCATCCCACCATCAAACTGATGACTCCGATTATGTACAATACCGTCAAACTGGAAAGCAACGGCCGCGTGGAACTGGCTCTGATCAAAACGGCTGAAAAACAACGCTCGCTGGTGGCGATTGAACTGGAACGGTTGCTGGAAAACTACGACTACTTCATCAAAGAAGGATTCTATGAAAAACTGCCGCCGGTGATTATTCCCCGGGCCGACCATGACCTGATCAATCGTCTGATCATCAACCCTCACGTCCACCGTGAATTTCTCACCGATCTGTGGCGCATGCCGGTGTTTGAGGTAGAGTATCACCAGGGCATTGAAGGTACTCTCAGTTACATTCGTCAATCGGCTTTTTCCGCTACCGGTAAGCAACCGTTGATCAGCGGTTACCTGGAAGTTTCCGAATACGATCTTATCGGTCCGTTGAGTCCTACGTCGGCGGTAAAAGATCGGGTGGATTACCTTCTGGCACAGAGTATCGATATATTGCACATCCACGGCTTGCGCAACAAAGACGAGTATTTCGTCACCTCTAATGCAGTGCGTGCGCTGCACCACTACCTGATACGTATCGGACGCCGCCATAAAGTGAGCATTATTGCTTCCGGCGGGATTCGACTGGCTTCGGATTCTCAAAAAACCATTCAACGGGGCGCTGAAGGTACGTTGGTGGATTTTGCCGCCCTGCTGGCGCTGGATCCGTCTACTTATAAAGCGATTATCGAAGATAAAGCCACCACCGAAGCGCTGCTGGCGCTGGAAACCGATTGGGCGGTTAAACGTCTGAATAATCAAGCGGAATCACGCAAAGTGCAAATCCTGGAAGTGCTGGGCGCTTCGGGGTTCAAAGATATTAAAAAAACAGTGGGTGAAGAAGGCCGACTGATTGATTTTCATCAAGTGGAGAATCGTATCCAACGCCAAATTTTTGAAAATGAATCTCTGATTGAAACCTACACCCGACTCAATGACGAGATGATGGCGGCTGAACCTCTGCCGCAGGAAAAAATTCGCCGCTACGGTATGTTGTTTCAGGAACTGACCACTCTGGAATCACCCCACACCTTTTACCGTCTGGGTGAATCCAATCAGACGTTGTACCGTCGCGACTTTGTCTGGCCCGGTCCCTTGATCGAATCCATGGGCCGCATGGCTGCCGGTGATCCCGCGATGCTGGATTTCAACAATATTAAACCTACCGGCTTGCTGGGCGACGGTTTCGACGTGATGAAGGTTTTATATAATAAGGATCCCATGGACGTCTCCGACGACTTGCTGGAATCGGTCAGCACATTGCTGCCCCTGGACAAAGGTCTGGTATTGGAAGCGCCCTGGATGTTCGGCGGGAAGTCGGTAGGCTCCATTGGTCTGGATTCCTGGCGCGCACAGGTGACGGCTTCGCGGAAACTGGGCATCCAGGTGGATACGGGCGAAGGCGGCTATCCTACGGGGTTCTTTTTGAATTCCAAAGGTGAACCGGTCTTTTTTACTGAAAACCAGATCACCCTCTTACGCCCCCTGTTCGTCAGCGGTCAAACCTATACAATCGGCCAAATGCGCGAGATCTTGACCCGGAACGGTATTACCGATTCCTCGCACCCGGAAGTCTACGCTAAAATCAAACACTATCCCTCTCTCAAACCCTTTTACTTCATGGTGGTAGTGGACAAAGAAGACGAAGCTTTCGTGTCGACTGAATTGAAAACCGGTCTTTTCGGTGTAACCAAGGAATCCATCAAAAAAGCCCGGCGCGTGGTGATTGCCTACAGTCAGGGCGCCAAAATGGGTATCGGCGGTCATATTCTAGCCCAAAAAGTGAATAAGCTGGTCTCCTATTTGCGAGGTATCGAAGGTATTGAAAAATTGAATCTGCAACAGGTGGAAGAACTTTTCAACCGCCTTAATAAGATCAGCCGCAAAGCGGAGCACCCGTTGAATGAATCGGCGCAAAAAGGCATGCGCGGCCTGACGGAGGCTCAAGCGCTGCAAACGGTGAGCGAAGAGCTTAAAGATCACCTGCTGGAATTGCAGGAAAAGGTCTATGACCTCTTCGCAAAAGGCAAGATCGATGAAATCGATTATGAAAACATCATCCGCGCCGGTGAGTCTATTATTCAGTATTCCTACACCAGCATCATTTCGCCGTTTCCCTTTCACAACTGCTACTCCATTGAAGACGTCAAGGCCTTCATCGACGTGGTCCACATGATCAACCCCACAGCAGTGGTTTCCATCAAAGTATCACCCTCCATCGACATCGAATTCATCGCCGCCGGTCTGGCCCGTATCAGTAAAGACAATACCGACGAAATCATCCAGGCCCGTTACGGCGACGTCGCCCCAGAAGATTTTACAACTGAAATGAAAGCATACGCCCGCGACTACGGGATGAAACTAGAAGTCTGGCTGGACGGGCCGCGGGGCGGTACCGGCGCGTCGCCTAACATTATCAAAGGTCAGATGGGCATGCATATCGAATACGCCATTCCGTTGATTCACCACCGCCTAGTGCGTGACGGTTTGCGCAACCATGTTAAGTTCATGGTCTCCGGCGGCATTCGCACTTATGAAGACGTAATCAAAGCCGTGGCATTGGGCGCCGACGGCGTTATCTGGGGCACCGCACCGATGGTGGCTATCGGCTGCGACCGCAACCGCAACTGTCACGACGGCTGTTCCCGCGGTATTGCCACCAGTAACTTGATTATGCAAAAACTCAGGGACGTGGAACGCAATACCCAACAAATCATCAACGCGTTCACCATGATGCAAATGCAGGTGATTCGCGCACTGGCGGCAATGGGTCTGAACGATATCCGCCAATTGCGCGGACGCTTCGACAAGGTCTACTGGATCGGTCTCAAGGAACGGGTGGACCACCGCTTCCGTATCAACCGCGAAATTGAACGGGAAATCGCCAAAGATGAACAGATGTATATGGAACGAACCGGCCGCACCGCCGGTCACTCCGGAGGGGCTGTTGATCGGGCCACAGGTCAGACCAATTGCGGCGTCGCCGCCATTAACGGTTCCGTGCCGATTCCGGGCATTGTGCTGGACGAAGGGCTCAACTCTATGCGCAATCGCGGCATGGACGGTGTGGGCATTGCTAAAACCCTTTGTTTTCCACATCATGCGGAAGAATACGCCTTTCGTATTATGGTCAAAGGGGTCTGGCAAAAAAATGTTGAACTGGAACTGCAAGCTCTATGGACGGATGAAAAACGCCCCTTCTCTGAAACACAATTACGGCAGGAAGCACGCAAACAGGTGATTGAACGGCGCATCAATTTGATGAAGAAGATCAAAGCAGTGTTTCTGGATCCCTATTTCGACTATTTCAACCAGGAATTCACCGGCAAAGACGATCAGACGGAAATGTTGGCGGCGATACGGGAACCCTATAAAAAAGACGCTGCCGGAAATGAACACGATTACCGACTGTGGGGTAATGACGATACCGACCCGGGGGACATTTTTTATTTCTTCGTAAGAGCGACGTCCGATGCGTTGTACAATTATATTGAGAACTTTATGTTCAAATACGATTGGGAACGATTTTACGCCCACCGCTACCCGCAAGTGAACCTGAAAAACTACAAAGAACACGTCGCTTTCATGCAAAAAGCCGAGGACGTTTTTGTGTTCCAACACAGCACCAATTTGACGCGGATTTTATATGTCTCCGACATCGACGAAAACGTAGCACACCACAACCCCTCCGCAATCGACGGAGATGACCCGGAGCGTCGCGTGCAAATGGACGCCCAGCATGTTTCTACGACGAAACTGACCCGCCTGCGGGATTACATTCAGGCCTTTCCTTATGCTCACAACAAACACCGTTATGTCGACCGACGCCGCAAAGAAGAAAAATTGGCCGCCGTCATGTCCTGCGGGAAAAACTTCGCTGTCTGGAAAACCGCCGGTCGGGAAATCCCCTGGCAAACGCCCGATGCTCCCAACAACATTATTCATGTTCGCCTTGCCACCGGTTCGGTGGTAGAACAGATGAACGCTCACCCCTTTGCAAAACTTCATACCGCGTTGACTCATAACGGTGAAACCACCAACTATGAAGCGTTGAAACAGCGCGTGGAACAATTCCACCTCTCGCCTCTGGCCACGACTGATACGGAAGTGGCGGCGCTGAAATTTCATCTCACTGCTGAAGAGTGGGCCTATCCCGATTGGGCGCTGTTTGAAAGTTTTTCGCCGACTACAGGTGTGGACCTGCAACTAGTGGACCCTGCACTGCGTCCTCAATTGGAACAAGTCCAGCGGGTGGAGTTCACCAGTTCCCCCGACGGTCCGTACCAGTACCTGTGTTTACGCCACGACCCGGCCAAACGGGTCACCGAACGTGTGGACCTTAAGGACCCGGCCGATTTGCGTCCCAATGTCACGGCTTTCTGGAAAGACGAAAACGGACCGGAAAAACGAGTCTTCAGCCTGATCGCTTCGGAGGAACAAGCCATTCATACGATGTTGCGTACGCTGGACCAATTGGAAATCATCGAAGGCGCCGTTGCGGACTCAGTGATCACCAGTACAGGCATGATCAGCCGTTACCACTTCGACGAAAAGAACCACATTCATGATTTCCAATTCATGGACCGCTACGGAAAACCGATTGCCGTCGACAGCGGCGGCTTTCATTACAGTGTTCGCCGCAGTCCGGTGGCGGAACCCGCCGACAAGGCGCTCTATCAAAACTGGGACCAGGATTACGAATCATTCTTAAAGCAGCATTTACAGTCCATCACTTTTGCCGACTTTCACTGGTTGGCGGACGGCTTGATCAAGAATGTAAACAACAGTGACGGTTTCGAGCATGCGCTGGCTGTATTGACCTGGTTGAACGATTATTTACCCACCCTTTCAGTAGGCGACAAAGCGCAGAGTTCAATGATCGACATTTGCCGTTATCACATCGACTGCTTACTGGACCGTGCGGTAGAGTCGACCATTGACCAATATCGTCACATCAACCGGTCCGGTGCGGCTGAATTCAACCTTGCGCCGGAGTCGGAGGAACAATTCATTGTCATTGACGGCGCCCGATTTCTGGCGGAAGGAACCGACCCCGGTCTTTCCATGGCGGCATTCTTAGGCAAAGTCTATGACCTAGGGTGGCGGCGATTCATCCTTTACCGTGCGCGGGGACAGCGTTTGATTTCCACCGCAGTCATGGGTGGTTGCGACACCGACGACGTAGAAATGGACGTTTACGGTTCAGCCGGTGAATATTTAGGCGCCTTCATGCAGGGAGGAACCATCCGCATGCACGGCAGCGCCCAGAATTTTTGCGCCATGGGTATGCATCACGGCAACCTCTATGTCTACGGCAACGCCGGCAAAGTGAACGGCTATGCATCCAAGGGTGGAAAAGTGTTCATCCTGGGCAACGTGGTTGATCGCGGCTGGGCCAATTCGGTCAACGACAGTCGCTGTCAGGACCTAGAAGTTTTCATACTGGGTTCCGCTACCAAATATACCGGTGAATCGTTGATGGGAGGTCATTTCTTTTTCGGAGGCATGCATTTCAACAGCAAAGGAGAACTTTGTTTGAATGAACGACCGCACATGGGCACTCAAATGTTGGGTGGTGCGTCACGGGGAAAATTCGTCTTTTTCGACCCGGAACAGCGGTTGTTGGAACCTCAATACGTTCACGGTAAATTGACGGAATTTGAAACCGAAGTTTGGGACTATTACCTCACCCGAATCAAGGAGATGTTCCGTTTAGCCAACATTCCAGTTTTTAATGAAGGTGCAAGCGAATGCATTAAGGTGAACGGTAAGACCGTTGCGTTGGAGCCTGGGGCATTTAAGCTGATTATTCCCAGAGGCGGTTTGAAGGGGTACGACTCACATTAGGTAGGGCGCCATTGGCGCACGGTTACAGGTCTTATAGGACCTATGCCGTGCCGGCTCCGGTATGCATGCGGAGATTTTATCGGGTGCCCGGCACAGGAGCCCTGAAAGTGATAAATGAGTCCGCTTCAAATTCATCAACGGCGTTTTCAATGTCGTTTACCCCTGGACTTTAAGAACTTTACAGCGCATTTTGTCGTTAATGTGTCCGTAGTGATCTCATCATTTTTTCAAGTTCTTCCATTGGAACCCTAGTGCATCTATAAACAGTATTAATATCCACGCCGTCTTTAAGAAATTCCAAGGCGGTCTCCCTTTTACCTCTATTCAGGCCTTGTTCGATACCTCTTTCGATACCTATCTTCAGACCTATCTCTTGTCCTTCATCTCTTAAACGTTGTGCTAAACTGGGCATGACGTCACCTCCATCTATTTTACTTTCTTCCCATGATTTTTGTAACTCTTCCAG
>Ga0210347_1167293_pt1 | contig 11508 bp, 9 predicted proteins | sample S456metaT_FD_159705 | JGI IMG/M metagenome (GOLD analysis project Ga0210347, IMG submission 159705) | Metatranscriptome of estuarine sediment microbial communities from the Columbia River estuary, Washington, United States - S.456... | ecosystem: Environmental > Aquatic > Marine > Intertidal zone...
CATAATTCCAACTTCGCTTTTTGGTGAAAATTATCTTCAATGCCCACGATCTTTTTAATCTCCTGGGTTAGCCGTTTGACCATCACTTTCCCTGTTCTGGGAAAAAAAAATATCTTTCGTGCATATTTTCCACCAATATCGCTGCTGACTATCGGAATGCCTTCCATTTCCAGAAAGGATTTAATAAAGCGGATGTTATTCTGACCAATGCCGGAACCGTGGCTGAGCAAGATATCCGAGCCGCCGAAAATTTTGGCTTTAAGGCGAACCCGATCAACTTTTAATTTGATCAATTCTCCCATCAGCAATTCCATGGCAAACATGCCGTAGCGGGCAACGGGGCTCAGAAAAATTTCTTCATCGCGAAAATCACCGGGTACGAGAAAATGGTTCATACCGCCGATACCACCGCCGTCTTCATAGATGCAGGCGGATATACAGGAGCCCAGAACTGTTCCGATCCCCTCGTCTTTGGCTGTGGCAAAGTATTCGCCGACAGAGATGATTTTCACATTCTGCTTAAATTTTTCCATATATATTTCTTTCATACGACCTTCTTATATATTGATTTTTCGACGAATTTAAATGCGTGGCTGTATTTGAATAAATTTTCCGAATGTCCTGAGAAAAAGAAGCCGGGTTCGTTTAGTGCCGAAAAAAATTTTTCATAGAGACCTTTTTGGGTTGATTTATCAAAGTAAATCACTACGTTGCGGCAAAAAATAATATCAATCAAATTTTTAAATGTGAATGGGTCATAGACCAGGTTAATTTTTTTGAAGCCTACGTATTGACGCCAGCGATCTTTAATTCTGAATTCTTCGGAACCGAAACGGTCAAAAAAATTTTCGATGGTGCCGGAACTAACACCCAGCAGTTCTTCTCTGGAGTAAACGCCGGAGCCGGCTTTTTTAAGCACATTGGTATCAATATCGGAGCCCAGGATTTTTAAATCGACTGGGGTGGGTATTCGCCCGTGAAAGGCATCCAGAACTTCGAACAGAATGGTATATACTTCTTCGCCGGTGGAACAACCGGCGCTCCAGATGCGGAGTTTGCAATTGTTATGCTTTTTTTTATACTGCATAATCTGGGGCAGGATGCGTTCTTTTAATACGGAGAACTGTGTATCCTCCCTATAGAAGCGGGTGAGATTGGTGGTGATGCGGTTGATCATCAGGAGCATTTCGTCGGCGTCACTTTCCAACAAGCGGATATACGGTTTAAAGGATTCCATTTGCAACTGCCGCAAGCGCCGAGCAAATCGAGAAACGATTAATGCCCGTTTGCTTTCGGTCAAATTAATGCCTGCTGTTTGATACACTATGCTGCGAATTCGTTTGAACTCATGGTCACTTATTTTTAATTCGTTAATTTCCATAGTTACGCGGCATCTTCGATCCTGAAAATCTCCTTCAGTTTAAGTAGAATGATGAACTTATCATTTTTTTGGCCGATACCAATCACAAAAACAGAAGGAATATCTTTCATTTGCGGGGCTTCGGAGACTTCTTCACGTTTCAACTGGATAACTTCAGAAACCCGGTCAACGATCACTCCAACTTTTTTACCGTGAATCATCACGATCAGGATAATGGTTTCATGGTCGTATTCGCGTTCGTCAAACTGAAGGCGCAGGCGAAAATCATAGACCGGCAGGATATCGCCGCGTAAATTGATGACGCCCTTGGTAAAAACTTCTGCATTGGGAACGGGAGTGATTTCATGCAGGGTAACGATTTCATGTACTAGGGTTATGCTGATTCCATACTCTTCTTCACCTACCCAGAAGGTCAGATATTCGTTCACATCTTTTATAAAATCACTGTCGTAATCGTCCTCCTCCTCTTCGTCGTCGTCGACTTCGATTTTTTCTATATGGATATCATCTTCTACGTCGATCCTATCGAAATCCTGCGCGTCGTTTTCCTCTATGTGTTTAGTCTTCACCTGTCGAACTACCAGATCGGCATCTTCGAACTCCTCCATTTCCGGGTCGGTTTTTACTATCTTTTTGGTTCGAGGGGGCTGGTCTTGGGAGAACACAGGGCTCCGGTTGTCAAACAATGCGCCCTCCTGGGTTCCTTTTTCATGGGCCTCCAGAATAACTTCTTCTTCGATCATCGAATCGGGCACGATTTCTTTAACTGTGGCTTCATCCAGACCGAAAATATGAGCCACCAGGTCTCTTTCCAGAACGGAGGCGTAAAGGATGCTCAAGGGAATGCCTTCTCCGGTAAAGGTATCGTCTTTGAGTACCAACTCCATATCGACGTTGCGAACAATAATTTCACCGGTTTTTTCTATTTCATTGAAGAAGTCCAGCGGGTTTTTACCGCCCTGGGCTTCTTCTTTTAATTCGAACTGGATAAGGTAAACTTTTTTCCCTTGTTTACGCAGGGTATCAAAGCGACTTTTATCAAGTTTAACGGTAGTGCCCTGAATATCTTCTTTAATTTTTTCAGCCACTTGGTCCACGGGTCTGGAACTCAGGCATTGCTTTAATCCTTTCAGGTCGTCGTCGATATCGTAGCTGTCGCTTTCTTCAGAATCTTCCAGCATGTCTTTCAATTTATCGATGGCTCTGAGTACGACGGAAGAGATTTCGGAAGAAAAAACCAGGTCGTCGTTCCGCACCAGGTTGAAGATGTCTTCCATTTTATGAGACAGCAGTTCAATATTTTTCAAGCCCAGAAACGATGAGCCTCCCTTAATGGAATGAACGGCCCGGAAAACCCGGTTGATCAATTCTTTATCTGCACTGCCTTGTTCAATAATAATAATGTCTTCTTCAATATTTTTCAGGTGTTCGAGGGATTCTTCAACAAATTCCGGGATAAGATCGCCAAACTCGCTCATAGTTGCCTCCTAGTCTAGTCCTTAAATACCGTCAATTACTTCAATTTCATCGGCGGAAAAGAGTTTATTCACGTCCAGCAGCATGATGAATTTTCTTTCTTTTTCTACCATGCCTTTGATAAAGCGTGTTCCTTTTCGTTCACTGAACTGGGGTGGTGCGGTGATATCTTTTTCGCCGATATTAATCATATCCGAGACGCCGTCCACCAGCATGCCTACCAATCTCCCCAGGATTTCCATAACAATGATAACCGAATACTGGTTAATATCTTTTTGGGGTAATTGGAACAGTCTACGCAAATCGATAACCGGCACGGCAATGCCGCGCAGACTGAGCACGCCCAATATAAAAACGGGGGCTTCGGGGATGATGGTCAGTTCCTGGTGGCGAATGATCTCTTTGATGCGGGTTAGTTCGATGCCGTAGTCTTCTTCCAGTTTAAAGGTTATGTATTGTTTTTCCTCGATGGCCATTAAACGTCCTCCTTGTAATCCTTCCGATTTCCACTCATATTCATGCTTATCATTTTTATTGTCTCTGTTGTTTGCTTCATTTATTCATTTTTCTCCGGTCTAAACGTCCATTTGTCTTTCCAGGCCGGGTATATCCATAATCAAGGAAATGGTGCCGTCACCGTTGAGGGAAGCACCGATTATTCCGGGTATGGACCGGTAATTGGTTTGCAGGTTCTTAATAACGGCTTGGGAAATGCCCAGAATTTCATCTACGTAGATACAAAACTTCTTAAAGGTACTTTCCACCAGGACGACGATGCCTTTTTGAAAATCTTCCGGGCTGGCTTCTTTATCGCCGAAGTAAGAGTGTAATTTAACCAGCGGGTAGACTTCACCGCGCAGGTTGACCAGATCTTTGGCTCCTTTGACGCTTTTGAGGTCCAGCGAGGAAAGTTGGAAGGATTCTACGATGGCGTCAAGGGGAACGATATAAGTACGGCTTCCGATGCGCAACCGCATGCCGTCGATAATGGCGATGGTAAGCGGTATTTTGATTTTGAATCGGGAACCTTTGCCGACGTCGGAGGTTATTTCGATGCGTCCCTTGAGGGATTCGATATTTTTCTTGACGACGTCCATGCCGACGCCGCGGCCTGAGATTTCGGTCACTTTCAGGGCGGTGGAGAAGCCGGGTAGGAACAAGAAAGAAAATATTTCTTCGTCTGAAAAACTCTTGCGGCCTTTTTTAACTAGTCCTTTGGAGAAGGCTTTTTGGTAAATTATTTCAGGGTCGATGCCTTTGCCGTCGTCTTCGATTTCAATTACGACGTTTCCTTCTTCTTGAAAGGCGCGCAGCCATATATTGCCTTTGTCGGGCTTGCCGTTTTTACGCCGTTCTGCGGCGGATTCGATGCCGTGATCAACGGAGTTTCGCACCATATGTTTCAGAGGGTCTGCGATTTGTTCGATCATGGTTTTGTCCAGTTCGGTATCTTCTCCGGAAATATGCAGCTCGATATTTTTCTTTTGTGAATTGGACAGATCACGTACGACGCGGTAGAAGCGTTTAAAGGTGCTTTCCAACGGAACCATGCGGACCATCATAATTTGTTCTTGCAGGTCCCTGGAGATGCGGCTCAGTTCGGCGGTGGAGTGGATGATTTCTTTATTGCCGCTTTCCTGGGCGATTAGTGAAATTCGGGATACGGAAATCACCATTTCTCCGATAAGGTTGATCAGTTTATCCAGTTTGTCGGTTTTAACTCGGATGGTGGAAGCGATCTGTATTTTTTTACTTTTTTGTTTCTTTTTCAGGATTCGTTGAATCTGTTCTTTTTTGACGTTGGTTTTAGCGACGATTTCTTCGCCGATTTTGCTGTGTTCGGAGGCGATGCGTTCCACTTCGTCTTCTTCGATAACGCCTTCGTCTACCAGGATTTCACCTAGTTTTTTATCAGCCAATTCCAGATCCACATCTTCCACGAAGCGACCGCTGATATCGTGAACCTCGATATTGTTTTCATCGATTACAAATATAAAGACGTCTTTTACTTCATCGAGGCTGCTGCGGGTGCGCAGGACCAGATCGTAAAAAATATAATTGGTATGAGGTTCGATCATGTCCAGTTCGGGCAATTTGCCGACATTGGCGCGGATGGAGTCAAAATCCCCCATTTCGTTCAATTCACGCAGGAGCATGATGGGTTCTTGACCCCGATAAAAAATATCATCGTTCAATTCCAGGTGAATGCCGAAGTATTTAGGTTTTTTAATGCGTTTGGGCTGGTTTTTTTCTTGAACTTTATATTCAACGTCATCCTGTACCCCTTTGAAGCGATTTAGGGACGCTTCGATTTTGGCTATTTTGTCATCGTCTACTGCTGGGCCGCCAAAATAGTATTCAATATAATTTCTCAGAATATCTATGGATTCCAATACCAGCGAAATGAGATTTTTGGAGATTCTCAGCTCCCCCTGGCGTACACGATCCAGAATATTCTCCACACCGTGGGAAAAATGCGCCATGTCATCGAACCCCACCACTCCGGCACTGCCTTTTATGGAGTGAAAAATCCTGAATATCTCGTTGACAAGGTCTTCGTTTTCAACATCTTTTTCCAGCGCTATCAGGACGTCTTCGGAATCTTCAATTAATTCGTCAACTTCGCTTTTAAATATCTCTTTTAGCTTATCGATATTGCTATCCGTCATGTTTTCACCTTATAGTCTCACTTAAGCCTCGCTGTTGAATCCTTACGTTAAGCTTAAATTTGTAATATCAATGCAAATAAACCATTCACAGGTCCTTCTTCCAATTCTCACACACGTACATTGTCGCTGTCCAATCAGGTTGCTTCAGCGGATGAATTTCTTCACAACCGCCAACAGAAGGTCCGGTTTAAAGGGTTTGGTCATCCAACCGGCAGCGCCGTATTCTTTGCCCTGACGTTTAAGCGTATCCTCCCGTTCGGTGGTAAGGATAATCACGGGAATAAACTTAAATTGTGAATTGCGGTCTTTGACGGCTTTTAAAAATTCCAGGCCGTTCATTTTGGGCATATTGATATCTGAAATGATTAAATTGACCCGGGTACCGCTTTTTTTCAATTCCTCCAATTTTTTGAGGCCTGCTTCGCCGTTATCTGCTTGCAATACGTCATAACCGCCGCCGGTGAGGACAAAATTCACTGATGCGCGTAAGGTAGGAGAATCATCCACGATCAAAATACATTTTTTCATGCTTAAACCTCAAGTCTAAAATATTTGCTCAATCCCGACAAGTTCAATATTTCCAGTATCTCATCGCTGATACTGACAACTTTGTATGGAATGCCTCTTACTTCAAGGGTTTTAAAGAAGGAGAGCAGTAATTGCAATCCGGAGGAGTCGATTTCATCGACACCGACCAATTCCAATTGAACTGAACTTCCTTTGCTGATTGTTTTAAGTTTCTTCAGCAGTCCAACCTTGACTGCATCGGCATTGTCGAAGATGAGACTGCCTTCGCAAACTACGTTATTTTTACTTCCTTTAATATTCATCGCGTTTCACTGCTGGAGAACCGAAATTCCCGGTTAAATGTTAAAAAGTTTGTCCAGTTTTATGGCTTTGAACAGTGCGGTTATTTCTTTATTGAGATTTACGATCAGGACTTTTCCGCCTTTGGAGGTAAATTTCTTATAGAATAACAGCAATTTGCCGATGCCGGAGCTGCCGATAAAGTTAACTTCGCCGAAATCAATCCAGACTTCCTTGGGTTGGGGAACGGCGTCCACAATTTGGTTGAAGGTCTTTTTCAAACTTTCTGCGCCTGGTATGTCAACGCTTCCGGAAATGAATACGGTTGTTTTGTCTCCTTCACTTGCGATCTTTACGTTCATAGTTAAATCTCCTTTGTATTATTTTACAGATCCACAATGCAACTATAGTAAAGAAACAAAAAAAAATCAAGCGTCTCCGTCTTTTTTTTTTTATTCCTGCGTCTGTTTGCATTGAGCAATTTATGACACCCGTACCTTATTGGTACGTTTCATTTCAACGTGAATACAGTTATAACCGTCGTCTCAAATGCTGATTCACTATCAAACCGCAATCCGGTAGGGCGGGGAGTAGGGTTCAAATTGATCCTCAATTTAAACTATAATTACGTCCCGGCAATACCGGCTCGCTCCACCGTACTAGTAAATCCCCGGAGCCGGCATTGCTGAGGCAATCCGGCTCCGAATCGGCAAATTGCTAAATATTGAACAACTTATCCAGCTTGATTGCTTTGAACAGCATGGTGATCTCTTTATTCAAGTTGATTATCGAGATCTTCCCGCCGCGGGTGGTAAAATTCTTGTAAAACAGCAAGAGTTTACCAATTCCGGAACTTCCGATAAAACTAACTTCTTTGAAGTCGATGACTACGTCGGTAGAATCGCCTTCAAGAACCTGGGTCAACGACTTTTTCAAATACTCGGCTCCGGGTATGTCGACGCTGCCGGATACTTCCATTAACGTTTTCGCGCCGTCAACTGTAAGTTTTACATTCATGTGTTATTCTCCTTTTTTTTGGATTCGACAAAAGTAAACTATAATAAATTCGGAAATTTTTTGCAATTGAAAACTGACTTTTTTTTTATTTTTTTTTGGTTTTTATTTTTATGGCCATATCCTTCTTTTTAATGCTGTCAGGATGCTGTTTTGCCGTAAGTTTCTTGGTTAAGACAGATGCTGAGCATCACGGACGGGCACGGACGGGCTGGGATTTAATGGGAACTCTTGTCAATTGGGGTTTTCTGGGGTATAATGGGGCCTTTGTTTAATTAATCCAATTGAAAATCCCACGTTGCTTGCGTCCGATGTGGTTTATGTTGCAGGAGCTGGTATGAGTAGTCATTTTAAAAATAAATTGATCGATCTTTATGATAGCGATGTCGGCGTGAGCCGTTTCGGCAGGGGGGCATCTGAAGAAGAACTGAAGCAGATGATCCGCTACGGTTCCTGGGGTGAGGTGGGTGATAATTATTATCTGTTTATTTATCGGGATTTTCTGCGGGACTCGGCTTATTACGGCGCGGTGGTGTTTCTGGACACTACGGACGAGCTGGGGCGACCGGTGCGGGTGCGGGGGGTGGAACTGAACGGTAAGCAACAGATCCGAAATATTTATGTTAAGGCGGCTCTTTTTTATTTGAAGAACGGTTTCCAACCGACGATGGCTATTTCGGGCGGTGCTCGCGACGTTTTTGAATCGGCTCGGGAGATGTTGGCGGATCATATTGTTCCTGCTTCGATTCGGGCTGCGGCCAAAGGTCTGGAGGCGTTTAATGTGGATTTCATTCATCGGGAGGTGGATTTCAAGGTGGTGAGGGTCAAATCTTCTTCCCGTGTGTCTGAAACCCGTGGTCTGAATGAGAGTCTGGAAAAATTGACGGTGGGGCAAAAGGAACAAGAAACGGCAACCCCGACGCTGCAAGCGGCTGCACTGCCTGCGCTGAACTTGAAGGCGCAAGTGCTGGATTTGAGCGGCGATAAGCGTTACTTTTTTCAACCTTTGATTAGGCCGCTACGTTCGGACGGGACTTTCGGCAGGGTACGGAAATTCTCTGCGGGCGAAGCGAATCGGACCTGCTTGGTTTTGGAGTATCCGCAGGATGAGGCGTTCCTTCCGCTGCCTGAGGAGCTGGAAGATTTTTTCCGACAGTATGTTTATATTGATAGTTTGAAGGGGCATCCGGGATTTAAGATTAAAATGTTGCAGCATGTGTTTTTTGATTCGATGGCTGAGGTGATGTTCCGCATGCCGGACAGTTTATCTTTTTTTCAAGACGAAAATCAACGGTTGGATTACAAGAAACTGCACAAGCTGGAGTTTTCCAGGGTGACGGTGCGTTTTGCTCCGTCCTTACTGCCTAGGCGGGATCATTTGTTGACGTTCTATTTGAATTTTACCGACTGCGACGGGCGGACGCGGGAAGCGAAGGATAATTTCGAGATTATTCTGACGCAACTGGGCGGCGTGTTTGTGTTGTTTACGGATCCGGACGATCGTTCTTGGCTGGCTCGACCGGCGGTAAACGAGGCGCCGGAAGTTCATCGTTTTTTTCGCTTCCTGGAAGAACTGGAGGACTTCCAGAGGTCGGAATTGCCGGCGGTAATTGAGGCGCTGCTAAAACTGGATTCGGAGGTGATCGATGTGGTTCCTGTTCCGTTGCAAAAATACCAATTGTCGGTTCTGCCTTATCCGGTGTTGAATATTTACCCCTCTGATGAAGAGTTGAAGCTGCCGGACCATTTGACGATTTCTTTTGATTACCTTGAGCCTATTGGAAAATTTATTGCGGCCCATCCGGACAAATTGGTTTTTACTTACCAACCGGACGAGGTGTTTGAGGCCCGTTGCCGTGAGTTGTTGAGTCTGGATCCGTTGCTGTCGCGACAGATGGATGTGGGTAGCGGCAATAAGAAGATGTTTCATTATTTTGGTTTTAATTCGGGTGAACCGCTGCAATGGTTGGGGGAGCGCGGTATGCAATATATGGACCGGGGTTTTAAAATTTACAGTGTCCGGTGGAAACGGTTCATTGGGCGTACGGGAGCGGGTATTCTGGTGAAGATGGAGCATGGTATCGACTGGCTGGAATTCAAACCGATGCTGATTCACCCGGAATCGGGCGCGGAACTGGAGATCGACCTTGAAAACACGGATACGGAAAATTTCGACCGGGACGGCGGCGCGGTGGTGGACAAGGACGGGATGCTGCACCTGCTTACGAAAAAGGAGCTGGAAAAGCTTCTCAAGCTCTACCGTTTTGCGCGTCGTCAGGGCAATCGTTTTGTGGTGCCTTCCAAAAATTATATTCTGATCAAACTGTTGTATGATAAGCGTATGGACGAGATTCCAACTTTGAATGAAATTCTGGGGACGCCTAAGCGGCTGGAAAAATTTAATAAAATCGAGGACCGGCTGCCGGCATGTTCATTTAATGGTGAGCTGAGGGGTTACCAGCAAGAGGGTTTTAAGTGGTTGCAATTTTTAAGGGACTATGGGTTCTCCGGCTGTCTTGCGGACGATATGGGGCTGGGTAAAACGGTACAAACTCTGGCTCTGCTGGAAACGTTGAAGTGCGGCGGCACGTTAAAGACGTCGCTGTTGGTGGTACCGGTTTCGGCGATTCCCAACTGGGAAGCGGAGTTGCGTAAATTTGCGCCGTCTTTGTCTTTTCTGCGTCATATCGGTACGGGTCGGGCTCGGGAAACTACAGGCTGGGAATGTTTCGACGTGATTATTTCCAGTTACGCCACTGTGCGCAATGATGTGGCTTTGTTCAAGGATTTCGGCTTGGACTATCTTATTCTGGATGAGTCTCAAAATATTAAAAACGCGGCGTCCCAGACGGCGCAGGCGGTGAAGGTGCTGCAAAGCAACAATCGTTTGGCTTTGAGCGGTACGCCGATTGAAAACAACAGTATTGAATTGTGGTCGTTGTTTGATTTCTTGATGCCGGGGTTCCTGGGTACGCCGGGTTGGTTCTCGGCGCATTTCGCGCAGCCTATCGAACGTGAAAACGATACGGGCCGGGCTGAATTACTTAAATCGATGATTTTTCCTTTTATCCTGCGTAGGCGCAAGGAAGAGGTGGAAGATCAGTTACCGGAGAAAATCCAAATTGTTTCCAGGTTACCGATGAATGATGAACAGGCAATATTATATAAGAAGACGGCGGCTTTTTACCGTTCGGAGCTGGATGAGCAGATTGAAGAGAAGGGTGTGGGTGGTTCGTCCATCAAGATTCTTGAAGGGATGCTGCGGTTGCGGCAGATTTGTTTGTTCCCGCAATTGGCGGACAGTACGCAAACGGATGTTCCGTCGGCCAAATTGGATCACTTAAAGGAGTTGTTGGAAGATATTTTGACTGAAGACCACAAGGTCCTTATTTTTTCGCAGTTTGTGCAGGCGTTGCATATTATCCGCGATCACCTGGAGGCGGATAAGTTGGGTTATGCTTACTTGGACGGTTCCACTTCCTTAAAGGATCGTGAGCTGAATATCGCCCGCTTCCAGGAAGATGAAGAGACCCGGGTTTTCCTGTTGAGTTTGAAAGCCGGGGGCGTGGCGTTGAACCTGACGGCTGCGGATTACGTAATCATTTTTGATCCTTGGTGGAATCCTGCTGTTGAAGCGCAGGCAATCGACCGGTCGCACCGTATCGGTCAATCACGCAAGGTGATGGTTTACCGTATGGTTATGGAAGATTCCATCGAGGAAAAAATGCTGCTGCTGCAAGATCAGAAACGGGATCTGGTTGACCAGTTGATTTCCTCGGATTCTTTGAGTTTCAAGGATCTGAAGAAAGATGATATTATGAAACTTTTCGCTTGAACTTTTTAGGGAATGGGCTTTTCTAAAGTGTCCTAAAGTGTTCTAAAGTGAGCTAAAGTGAGCTAAAGTGAGCTAAAGTGAGCTAAAGTGAGCTAAAGTTTTGGGGTGGATGGGGGGTGGGGTAAAGGGTTTCTGGGCTTTTCGCCATGGGAGAAGGGTTTTGGATAGGGTATCATCGGTAAGCCATATAAAAGATATGGGGGTTCTTTCTGGTGGGATATAGGGGCGGATGCTCCCGGCTGTGACGGTTTCGGCTGTGACGGCTTGGGGCTCTTGGTTAAGTGTTGGATGGGGGGTTGGTTTGTGTTTTTGTTCTGTTGCGGGGA
>Ga0210347_1074853_pt1 | contig 11504 bp, 4 predicted proteins | sample S456metaT_FD_159705 | JGI IMG/M metagenome (GOLD analysis project Ga0210347, IMG submission 159705) | Metatranscriptome of estuarine sediment microbial communities from the Columbia River estuary, Washington, United States - S.456... | ecosystem: Environmental > Aquatic > Marine > Intertidal zone...
AGAAAAAAAAATATTACAGCAAAAAAAAGAATAATGTTAGCAGCAATGCTCCAGCCGTTCAAGAACAGCAAAAAGCTGACGGCGAAATGTTTGAAATGAAAGGGGTAGTAATGGAAACTCTACCCAACGCATCTTTCAAGGTAGTGCTTGAAAATAAGCACGAAATCTTGGCGGTCATCTCCGGCCGCTTGAGGCAAAATTATATCCGCATCCTGCCCGGCGATAAAGTGTTGATTGAAATCTCGCCCTATGACCTAACCAAAGGCAGGATCACTTACCGATACAAATAACCGTCGCTTTCCAATCTTTACCTACCGATCAATCTCCTGGTCGCAACGGCAATGGTTTGCCTAAAATTTACCCGAAGGTTATTTGGTGGTCAAGACTGATGTTTACACTGATGTTACTTTGTCATCAAAACTTTTTTCAATTGGTTTTTGGAAATGTTGTGGCGGGTCTTAAAATAGTCGAACAGCTCGTCCATGGTGTCTATTTTAATGTGCTCTTCAGGCTCTTTTTCCCCCAGTCTTCCGTCTATAACGATACTCATTTCACCCAGCAGCGTTTCTTCGGCCAGAGCTGCGTCCAGTTGATCCAGTCGGCCCCGAATGATGCGTTCGTTTTTCTTGCTGATTTCTTTAGCCAGCGCAAAGTTACGGGGGCCGAACACCTGGGCGGCGGTTTGGAGAAATTCACGTACGCGGCGTGGGGATTCGTAAAAGATCAAGGTATAGGGATAGTTCGCTGTTTCCTGCAAAAAGAGTCGCAATTGGTTTTTTTTGCGGGGCGGGAAGCCCAGGAAGATAAATTGTCCGGATTCCAGACCTGATGCGGTTAAAGCCGGCACAAAGGCGGTTGGTCCGGGCAGAGGTATAATGTCAATGCCTTGTTGGATTGCTTTTTTGACCAGGATACAGCCGGGATCCGAAACGGCTGGAGTACCGGAGTCGCTGATCAGGGCCGCGCTTTTTCCGGTCAGTAGTTGCCGGATGATATGGGCGGATTTTTCTTCTTCCCTGGGTTTATAGTAACTGAAAAGTTTTTTTTTAATTTCCAGGTGATTGAGCAGTTTCAGCGAATAGCGTGTGTCCTCGGCCACCACAAAGTCCACGTTGCGCAACACATCAATGGCACGCAACGTAATGTCGCCCAGGTTGCCGATGGGAACGGGGACAATGTAGAGGGTCACTATTTGTTCCAGTCGCGCAGGAACCGAAAGTCCAGCCCGACGGTACGGGCGTGCAGTTTGGCGATGGGCGGCATGGTTCGTTTGTACTGGGAATTGACCATCATGCTCATGATGCGGCGGATGTCTTTGAGGTCGTAGCCTTCTTCGGCGATTTCCGCTTCGCTCAAGCGGCAGTCGATCATGCGGTACAGGATTTCGTCCAGTTGTTTGTAAGTGATGCCGATTTCGCCTTCGTCGGTCTGGTCTTTCCACAAATCCGCCGATGGTTTTTTATCGACGATAGAATCGGGCACGTTCAAGTACCGAGCGAATTCAAAGATCTGGGTTTTATATAAGTCGCCGATGGGCAAAAAGGCGGCGGCGGAGTCGCCGTACAGTGTGGAGTATCCGATCAAGATTTCGCTTTTGTTGGAGGTGCCTACCACCAGTGCTTTTTTGCGGGCTGAGAAGTCATAGAGTACGCTCATCCGTTCTCGGGCGCATTTGTTGCCGATCAGCATTTTATCTTCGGCGGGGTAGCGGTCGAAATAGGCGTCGATGGAGGGTGAAATTTCGATGACTTCGTAAGGAACGTTCAACTGTTCACAGATGGCTTTGCCGTCGGTTAAACTGGCTTCGGAGGAGAGTTTGTATGGCAACAACAGGGCATAAACATTTTCGCTGCCTAGGGCGCGTTGGGCCAGCACGAGGGCAACGGCTGAATCTATTCCGCCGGAAACGCCCAGAATGCCTTTCTTAAAATTGTTTTTGTGAACGGCGTCCTTGACAAAATCCACCAATACTTTTTCTACGGTTTCATAATGTAATTCAAGCATTTAAGATCCTCTTCATTTCTTTCAAGATAAGTTCGGGATTCTCGTCCCTGCGATAGTTTCCGTTGATACGTGAACGTCTTACCGCTGCCGTTGAAATGTCAACATCAAAGGTATCTTCTTCAAAATAAGCGGCTTTCTTGACGATGCCTTTGTCGGGTGCGGCGAAAAATGATCCGCCGCCGAAACCGATGCCTTCTTCGAATCCGCTACGGTTGACGAAGATATAGTTCTGATGATAGTGCAGGGCGTAGACTTCGCCCATTCGCTCCCACAGTTTCAACGACGACATGCCTTCTTTGTTAATGCCGCGATGCGGGCTGTTGGATACGGCGATGATGAAATCGGTGTCCTGCAAATAATGAAGGTACGCGTTTATAGGAAAAAGTATTTCCCGGCAAATAATGATGCCTACTTTAAAACCGTGGTCTTCCAGCTCAAAGCTGCGAAAGGTGTCGCCGGCTTTGAAGATCATGGCTTCCTCGAACATACCGAAATTGGGCAATTGCACTTTCCGGTGATTGTGAAGCAGTTCTCCTTTGGAAAAATAAAGGGCGCTGTTGTAAATAATTCCTACGGGTTCTTCCCAGGGGGCTCCGACGACGATGTCGATCTTTTTACTCATTTCTTTGAAATGGCGAACGGTTTCGTCTTCGGGGGTCAAGGCGACGTCGTAGACGATGTCTTTTAAATTGTACCCGCTGAGGCTGAGTTCCGGAAAAATGATCAACTGTATGCCGTCGGCGACGGCTTCGTGTATCTTCTGGTTGTGAAAGGCCACGTTATCGACGATGTGTCCCAATTTGGGACTGAATTGTACGGCTCTAATTTTCATGGGCCTAATATAACACAATTTGAATTTTTATTCAAACTCCCCCCATGCGGGGGGACATCTTGTAGGACCGGGACGGTTTGGGATGAAAATAAAATTACTTAGGCAGCTTAATGATCACCGGGCAGGTCGTGAAAACCACGCTTCTACAATGATTCCCGGGCATTGAGATGTAAGAGCGAGGTCGACTCGCCCACCCCCCGCTCCCAACGGTAAATGCACGGACCGGAATGGTAAATGCACGGACCCGAATGGTAAATGCACAGGCCCGACTGGTAAAATTCGAGACCCGAATGGCAAATTCATAGGCCCGACTGGTAAAATTCGAGACCGGAATAGTAATTAGATGGAACCGGAAGGTAAAAAAAATAGAATTACTTGGGCGGTATAGTGCCGGCAAACCACGGAACCATCCTTGACAGAAATCAAAACCTGTGATATAAATATATTCTAATAGAGATGTGTAAGAAGAAAGGCAATTCAATTCTTCTTATGAAAAGCGTTTGTATAAAGGCTTCAAAATGGAAAAAGTTCCTAATTTCGGGATAGTACTATACTACCAGGGAAAAGCATAAATTTTTCTCTACCACAGGAGACAGAAAAGATGATGAAGACTAATTTTTTAATTCTCAAACCGGACACCCTATTAAGCAAAATCATGTTCACTTTTTTATTAGTGATGCCTGCACTATTATGCCGTTTTGAAGTCTATGGAGAGCGAGAGATTTACGATAAGATCGGTATCGACGTGCGGCATGGCTTGCACGGGGCCGTACCGGAAGAAAACATCGATCTGTTTACCGGGAACCTGACGCTTCGCAACCTGGATATCGTTCTGCCCGGTCCCAATGGTTTCGACTTAAAAGTATGGCGGGTATATAACTCCAAGATTGTTAGAGACCGATTGGCTGTAGGTTCCTGGGAGCTCCAGCAAGATCCTTATTCCAGTGTGGGTATTGGTTGGTCCATGCACATGGGCCGTCTTCACAATGTTTCGGGGGACGAGCCGGTGATCGAATTTCCTGACGGTCGCTGGGAAACGGCTTATATTGATCTAAATAATACCGCGTCCAATATTACACGGGATTTTTTAAAGTATGACCGTGCCGCTTATAAGCTCTATTTTAAGGACGGCGTGGTATGGACCTTCGGCGCAAGTGCGATGGTCAATACCGGCGGCAATATCCAGCCGGTGCGCATGGTTACTCGTATCGAAAACGCTTACGGCCATTTTATGACTGTCGACTATGTGACCGGTACCGCCAACCTCCAACGTATCACCGACAGTATGAGCCGCCAGGTAAACTTTACCGTCATCAACAATAAATTAACGAAAATCGCGGTTAAGAATAGTACGGGGCAAACCATCTATTACAACTATACGGTGCAAACCTTTCCCGGTGGTTATCACAAATTGACCGCGTTTGACGCACCGGAGATTCCGGCGGTCACTTACGAGTATGAAAACGGTTTAGCCGACAAGTATAAACTGACCGGGATCAATACTGCTTTCGGCGGCCGCATGGAATATGTTTACGAGGACCATACCTTCTATTATATGACCTTTTCGCTGCAAACCCGGGTGGTGAAACAGAAAAAAATCCGGTTTGGTAGTTCCGGCTCTTTTTATACCTGGAACTACAGTTATCCCTCTTATTACAATACCCCTACCGGTCAAGTCACGGTGGACGGTCCGGTCTATGATACGGAAGTGACCTATCATGCCTATTCGGCGTCTACGCCCTGGAAATTAGGCTTGATCAAGACGAAAGAATTTTCCGACGGCAGTTTTTCACAGGAGACCCAATGGGAAGCGTACCGGATTTCCTGGAGCACATGGTTGGTATTGAATCAAAACATGGGTTATATTCAAGCGCCCAGGGTATCGAAAACCATTACTACCCGCGTCGGCGATGCCACGGCCGTGGAAGAGTACAAGTATGAACGGTCCGGGGTTGAAAAATACGGTTTACCTACTGGTATCAACTATTACGGAGGGACCTCCGGTACCACTTTCCTGGGTTACAAGGCCCTGACTTATTATTTTGAATCCAACTCTTCTTTTTTAAGCAAGTATATGCTGACCCCGTTAAAAAAAGAGAGTATTTACGACGGCTCCACCAAAGTCAAAGAGACGGAGAATGCCTATTACGCAAGTACGGGTAAATACGGCGCATTGGATTGGGTGAAGCGTTGGCGCGGCGATACCACGTTGACCTGGGATTATTCCTACAGCAGCAGCAATCCGAACAATATCACCATTACCATCAACTTACCCGGCAGCGGCGGTACCGAGTCCTATAATTATCGTTACGGCGTATTGTCGGAACTGAAACGGCCGGGCTATACTGAATTCACTCGCTCCATCTCCGCACACAACAGCGCTGTTCTTTGGGAAACCAACCAGCACGGCGGCAGGATGGATTTTACCTACGACGACCTGGATCGTATCGAACGGGTCGACATGCCCGCCGGGTTCAACGATGTTACGGCTGTCTGGTCAACCAACCAGGTGACCATCAAGCAAAACAATAATAGCGTTATCAAGTTTTGGGACGGGATGGGACGGGATACCGGTTCCCAGGAGAGCGGGGACGGCACCACTCTCTATTTTCGCAAGGGACTGGATGCGGAGGGACGGCTGCTCAATGAAAACAAGGGCAGTACCAATGCCGGACATAAATATAACTATGTAATGAATAATATGGGTAGCGTGACGAAAATCACGGATCCCAGGGGAAAGATTACCAATATCACCTATTCCGGTTACACCAAGAAAATTACTGATGCGGAGCAGAAGGAGACGGTGTTTGAATTCCAGCATTTACCGGGCAAGATTTCACGCATGAAAGATGCGGAAGGACGCTACGCAGTTTACACCTATGATGGTGTGGGCAGGCTGAAACAGGTGGTTTACAACAGCGCCCGTACCCAGTCTTATACCTATGACGGCCTGGACCAATTGAAAACGGAAAACCATCCGGAAACCGACACCATCACCTACACCTACAATGCCGACAATAATCTCTATACTAAAAAATGGGATAATAAAATCATTACCTATACATACAACGCTTCCAACCAACTAACAAAATTGGACGCCTATGACGAAGATGTGGATTACACCTACGATTCTTCGGGCAGGGTGAGTAAAGTGGACGGTTCCACCGGTTGGTACAGAGACCTGTTTACTTACAACAGTTTGGGGTCCGTAACCAGGGAGCGGCAATATACTCCCGGCCTGGGTTCGCTTACCATGACTTACGGTTACGACGGTAACAACAACCTGGACAGCGTGCAATATCCCAATAACAAGACCCTCACTGTAGGCAACAACAGCTTGAACATGCCCGAAACGGCTTCCTTTAACGGCAAATCCCTGGTGAGCCGGGTTAGTTACGGTATTAACAAGCATCCGGTCTCCATGACCATTTCGGGCAACGGTACTGATTTTACCGCTGCTTACAACAGCATGGGTTTTTTAGATTACGCCCAATTAAAAAAGGGTGCCGTCACTCATTACCGAGCCTATTACGGTTATGACAACGTGGGCAATATTACCTCCATCTATAATACGGTGCCGGCTCTGAACGGTACGTTCGTATACGATGATCTCTACCGCCTGACGTCGGCCTCCTATTCCGGGGGCAACAGCTATACCTACGATCATGATCAATACGGCAACCTGACTCAGGCAAAAGTAAACGGCACCACTGCATTCAGTCGGTCCTATACCAGCAAGAACCGCATTAACCATAGTTCCTTTATTTACGATAACCGGGGCAATCTGACCCGGGATCCCAAATACCTATATGTCCGGGATCGTCAAAACCGGTTGATGGAGGTTAAGACGTTAAACGGTGAGACCACGTCCACTCATCTCTATGATGACCGGGGGTTGCGTCTCAAATCCAACCGCGTTGCGTCACCGTCCCTTACGGTCACCTATCCTCAGGGGGGCGAAACCGTTCTCCGGGGCGCGGACCTCTCGATTACCTGGACCGGTACGGGGTTCCTGGCGGATACTGTAAAAATTACGTTAGTTCAGAACGGGGCGGACTTGCAGCAAATCACCGCCGGCGCGCTCACCTCCGCCGGTCTCTTTGTATGGACCATCCCCGACACCCTGGCGGAGGGCGGCTATACCATAAGACTTACCGACGGCAATGATACGGCCTCTGCCGACAGCGCCGCGTTTACCGTCTCCGGCAGCCTGACTCTTAACGAGTTCACCGAGGTCACCGGCTCCCCGGTGGTTCAATATACTACCAATTCAATGGACGGCACCTGGGGGGATTACGACAATGACGGTGACCCCGATCTCCTGGTGTCCAACTATAACCAGCAGAATCACCTGTTCAGCAACAACGGCGGCAACTTTACCCGTGTGGCCAATTCAAATTTCGATACCACCAGTCAAAACTCACGTGGCGTTTCATGGGGGGATTTTAATAATGATGGGTTCCCGGATATTTATACGGCCAACGAGGGTGAAGACAATCAACTGTTTAAATATAACGGTTCAGGACAGTTCCAATTGGAAAGCACCGCTTCGGACGGCGGTGATTCCTACAGTGCCGCCTGGATGGATTACGACAGCAACGGTCTACCGGATCTCTATGTAGCCAACCACCAGGGCGGAAATTTCCTTTACCGGGGTGACGGCAGTGGTGGGTTCATGAAAATTTCAGGGGTGCCCATTGTTACGGATTCCGGTTTTTCACGCAACGCCCGTTGGTGCGACCATGACAATGACGGCCACCCGGATCTCTATGTGGTGAATTACGGCGGCAACAATGCTCTCTACCGCAATAACGGCAACGGCAGCTTCGACAAAATTACCGGCTCCGCCGTAACGAGCGACGGCGGCAATTCCAACGACTGCGCCTGGGGTGATTATGACAATGACCTGGATATGGATCTCTTTGTTGCCAATGGTGACGGGGAAAATAATTTTCTCTATCGCAACAACGGAAACGGCAGTTTCACCCGGATTGAGCAGGGAGATATCGTCGGCGACGGCGGCGATTCCATTGCTTGCCGCTGGTTGGATATGGACAATGACGGTGATCCGGATCTGTTGGTGGTCAATATTAATCAAGCCAATTTTATTTACCAGAACAACGGTGACGGAACCTTTACCCGGATCGACTCCCTTGCCCTTGCCGCCCATGCGTTGGACAGCCGGGGTGTGGGTGTGGGAGATTATGACCAGGATGGGGACAATGATGTCTATATCAGCAACTACGGTGTCAACTCTCTTTTCAGCAGCAATGCGGTGGGCAATGGAAACGGCTGGTTGACGGTCAAATGTGTGGGCACGGTTTCCAATGCGGGGGGATTGGGGGCAAAAGTAAAAGTGAAGCGTAGCGGTTCGTCGGTATGGCAGGTGCGTGAAATCAACGACCGGTACGGTCTGGTTGCCCATTTCGGACTGGGGGCCGGCACCGGTACGGCCGACATTGTTGTGCAGTGGCCCTCCGGTCAGATCCAATCTTTAAGCAACCAATCAGTCGATCGCTTGCTAACGATTACCGAACCGATTATCGACACCATCTCCGTCATCTCTCCCAACGGCGGGGAATTCCTGGTAACCGGTACTGCTTATCCCATTACCTGGACCTCCACCGGCGCGGTGGGCAATGTCTCCATCCAATATACGACTGATGACGGGGCCACCTGGAATTCCATCAACTCATCCACTGCCAATGACGGCAGTTACACCTGGACCGTCCCGATGCAGGTTGCCGCCACCTGCCGGGTCAGAGTTTCCGACGGCGACGGCTCCCCTTCGGATGAGAGCGATGCCCTCTTTTCAATCGTACCGCCTCCTTCCCTGGGCGTCACCTCTCCCAACGGCGGCGAGAGCCTGGAAGTGGGTTCGGTTCATACGATTACCTGGACTTCCGCCGGTATGGTGGGCAATGTCACGATCCAATTCTCCCATGACGACGGTGTCACCTGGGAAACCATCATGGCTGATACCGCCGATGACGGTAGTTACGACTGGACCGTTCCGGCGCAGATTTCTGATTTATGCCGGGTTCGGGTTTCGGAAAATGACGGCGACCCTACTGATGTGAGCGATGCGGTGTTTGCCGTCGTCCCGGTTCCTGCTCTAAGCGTTACGTCTCCCAACGGCGGCGAGAACCTGGAAGTGGGTTCCGTTCATCCCGTTACCTGGATCTCCGTGGGTGCGGTAAGCAGTGTTGTGACGATTCAATATACCATCGACAACGGCACCTCCTGGAATTCCATCAGCGCGTCTACGGACAATGACGGTCGTTTCGACTGGACGGTTCCGGCGCAGTTATCGGATGCTTGCCGCGTCAGGGTTTCGGACGGCGACGCAGACCCCACGGACGAGAGCGATGCCCTGTTCTCAATCGTTCCGGTTCCCGCGTTGACGGTAACCTCTCCCAACGGCGGCGAGAACCTGGAAGTGGATTCCATATATACCATCACCTGGACTTCAGAGGGGATCGTTAATAATGTAAGCCTTCAATTCTCCGTTAATAACGGCTCCACCTGGAATTCCCTAACAGCATCCACCAGTAATGACGGCAGTTATGACTGGACGGTGCCGGATCTGGTTTCGGATTCCTGCCGGGTAAGGATTTTCCAAAGCAGCGACGGTGAGCCTGCGGATGAGAGCGACGCCCTGTTTTCAATTGTACCGATCCCTGCAATCCGCGTCACGTCTCCCAACGGCGGCGAGAATTTTAATGCGGGCTCCCTGCAAACTATTTCCTGGACCAGCGAGGGGCTGGTGGGGGCGGTGACGATTCAATACACGGCGGACGGCGGCGAATCATGGACGGAAATTACCGGCTCCACTGCCAATGATGGGCTCTATGCGTGGACCTTGCCGGCCGGTCTGTCGGACCGTTACCTGGTGCGGGTGATGGAGAGCGACGGTTCACCTGCGGATGTCAGCGATGGTGAATTCTCCCTTCATCCGCCCTCTTCCATTGCCATTACGGCTCCCAACGGCGGTGAGAATTGGGACGCGCTTTCGGGGCAAATCATTACCTGGACAAGTGCCGGCAGCGCGGTAAATGTGTCCATCGACTATTCAACGGACAACGGCGCTTCCTGGACCTCCATTGTTTCAACGACTCCCAATGACGGTTCCTATGCCTGGACTCTGCCGGACACGCCGCCGTCGATGCAGTGTTTGGTGCGCGTCAGCCCGGAGGATATGGATACGGATCCGCCGGATGTCAGCGACATGGTGTTTACTATTTCAGCGGACGCCGCTTTGTGCGGCACGGTGTGGCGCAACGGTGATTACAGCGGTAATTCGCTCTATTCAGTTGCTTACGGCAACTCCGTTTTTGTTGCGGTGGGGGCCGACGGAGAAATCGTTGCAGGCACGGACGCGATCCATTGGTCCGGCCAACCTGCCCCGACTCCCCATACGTTACGGGGTATTGCTTTCGGCGATGGTCTGTTTGCGGCGGTTGGGGACAACGGGACCATTCTCACCGGAGCCGGCGGTATTGATTGGACGGTTCAAGATTCCGGCTCAGTTAGTGATCTTTATGCCGTGACTTACGGTAACCACCGGTTCACGGCGGTGGGTGCCGGCGGTAGGGTTTTGTCTTCGACGGACGGTATCAATTGGATGGAGGCTGAATCGGTTACTAATTTCGATCTCCATTGTACGGTCTTCGGCAACGGTTTGTTTGTGGCTGCCGGGGCGGGCGGAACGGTTATCTCAAGCAGTGACGGAGTTTCCTGGTTCCTGCAATCTTCCGGCGTCGGCGATGCACTGGAAGCGCGGCTTACGGCAACGGCATATTTGTTACGGTGAGCGGGAATGCGGTGCTGACAAGCTCAAACGGGATCGATTGGGTTGTTTCTTCACTGGTGGACCCGGTCCAAATGCAGGCTGCCGGATACGGCGGCAACCGGTTTGCCCTCGCCGGTATTGACGGCTCCATTTATACCAGCCTGGACGGGTATGATTGGACGGTTCAAGCGTCGGGCACGGTCAACCATCTCCACGGTATTGTCTACGGCAACCAGCGGTTTGCTGCCGTGGGGGTGCAAACGTCCCTTTATAGTTTATGCGGTCCGGGGCTTCCTTCGGTGTCCCTCACGTCCCCCAACGGCGGCGAAACCCTGACGGTTGCGGATGCTTTTCCCATTACCTGGAACAGTTTCGGCATTGCCGGGGAGTTGACTATCGACTACTCCTCCGACAACGGTGCTTCATGGAACAGGGTGACGTCTTCGGCTCCCAATACGGGGGCTTATGACTGGACGGTGCCGGATGATGTTTCGACGACTTGTCTGATGCGCATCAGCGCTGCGGACGGTTCACCCATGGATGTCGGCGACGGGGTGTTTGAGATTACTTCCCTTCCCAATCCAACGATTACGGTAATTTCACCCAACGGCGGCGAGTCATGGGTGACTGGTTCGGCGCAGGAGATTTCATGGTCTTCCACGGGTTCGCTGACCAATGTGCAAATTGAATTGAGTACTGATAACGGTGCTTCCTGGACAAGTATCGCTGCTTCCACCGACAACGACGGCAGCCTGGACTGGACGGTGCCGGATGTGCCGTCGCAGGTCTGTCTGGTGCGGATTACGGGCAACGACGGCAAGGGCAAGGATTTCGAACCGACGGATACGGGCGACGGCGTGTTTGCGGTTACGGCGC
>Ga0210347_1106311_pt1 | contig 11494 bp, 10 predicted proteins | sample S456metaT_FD_159705 | JGI IMG/M metagenome (GOLD analysis project Ga0210347, IMG submission 159705) | Metatranscriptome of estuarine sediment microbial communities from the Columbia River estuary, Washington, United States - S.456... | ecosystem: Environmental > Aquatic > Marine > Intertidal...
CCGTCCGTGTCAGGATTCAAACGTCAGCCCAAAGGACGCCAAAAGCAAGGCAAGTCACTAGGAATTTAAGGCAACTTCAACGGAATCCATGGTTACTCACCTGGTCGGGAAGGCTACTCACCTGGTCGGGAAGGCTACTCACCTGGTCGGGAAGACTACTCACCTGGTCGGGAAGGCTACTCACCCTTCCGGGAAGGCTACTCAGCCTCGACAACAGACAATTGAAATTGCGGAATAGCAGATTACAAAAGGATTTACCGCATGTATGCGTAGGGAACGGTCGCGACCGTTCCCAAAAACATCGCGACTGTTTTTTCTCTTCGCACTTGACTTCCCTTCTGACAATCAGTAAACTTATACCGATAGATTCTGGTAAATACAATCTACCTAAGTTATAATAGACACAGAAAATGAAGTAAACTGAAGTAAGGAGAACGTGATGTTTTTAAGAAATCTTAATGTAGAGCAGCAAAAAGCGTTTTTAGCCATAGCCATGAAGATCGTCGGAGCCGACGGTCGGTTGGATCCGGGGGAACGACGCTTAATCGAAGCCATGAGAGTGGAAATGGGATTACTGGTTGAAATGAAATTGCCCACCGGTACCATTGAAGAATTGTCCGTCTTTTTCGGTACCCGTAACGCACAGGCTACCGCAATGCTGGAAGGGATTGCGCTGGCACTTTCAGACAACGACTTCTCCGGCGAAGAGCAGAAAATCCTGCGCGCCTTGGCTTTAATCTGGAATATTTCCGAAGAAGAAGCCACTGCAATGGAAGAGTGGGTCCTGGAATACCAACGACTGATGAAACGGGCGGGAGAATTGCTGGCTATCTAATGGCGGATCAGGAACTTCTGCAACAACGAATAGACGCAGCGTATCGGTACATTAAAGGGGTTTATAAGGACAAAGGCGTTTTGCACTCCTTTTATAATTTCTATCGCCATTTGTCCTGCCCCATTAAACGGATTTTTCATCTCATCCCGGAAGGAAAAAACTACGCCGACGTAGGTTGCGGATACGGGTTCATTTCCATGTGGACCGCGCTGGTATTTCCCGGGGCAAACGTCGTGGGTATGGATGTAATCGCGTCCCGCATCACTTTAGCCGGCAAAATGGCCGCGGACATTCCCAATCTCTCGTTTATGGTGAACGACGTGCGTACCGGCACTATTGAGAATTCGGAGATCATTTTATTGATCGATTTGTTTCACCATGTCCCGTTTGAGAGCCAGTTGCCATTTTTGCTGCAATGTATCGACAAGACCCCTAAAGGCGGTTATATCGTGTTCAAGGACATCGACCGCAAGCCTTGGTGGAAATTCAGAGTGAACTATATTCAGGATTACCTCTTCACTGGTGAGCGGACCTTTTGTCGCAACAAAGACGAGTACTTGGATTTTTTCCGCCAAAATGGCTGTGAACCGGAATATTTCGATTTAAAAAAAGGGTACCCCTATTCCCATTATCTCATCCGCGCCAAGAGAGTAACGTAAAGCAACTGCCGACCGCTCTATAAACTCCGGGCTATAAACTCCGGGCAGAGAAAGTGTCGCCTTGTTTGAGATTTCCAGTTTCCCAGCCTTTTAAAAACCACTGAGAGCGTTGTTTCGAAGTGCCGTGCGTAAAGGAATCGGGAACCACATAACCCCGGCTTTTCTTCTGGATGCGATCATCACCGACGGCGGAAGCCGCATTAATCGCTTCTTTAATATCGCCTTCTTCCAGCATGTTTTTCATCCGTTGCGCGTGATGAGCCCAAACACCGGATAAAAAATCGGCCTGCAATTCCAATCGCACAGTCAAGCGGTTGAATTCACTTTCGCTCACCGAATGTTTCATCTTGTCTGTTTTAGCCATAATTCCCAGGAGCTTCTGCACATGATGCCCGACTTCATGGGCGATGATATAAGCCGCAGCAAAATCCCCCGGGGCTCCCAGTTGCTGTTGCATTGCCTCCAAGAAATCAAGATCAATATATATAATCTCATCGGCAGGGCAATAGAAAGGTCCTGTTGCCGATTGGGCAAAACCGCAGGCCGACTGAACGGCACTGGAAAACAAGACAAGTTTCGGCTCACGGTATTGGAGACCTTCCTCGCGGAACAATGTGTTCCAAACATCTTCCGTATCAGCCAGCACGACTGAGACAAAGTCTCCCATTTGTTTCTGGGCAGGAGTAAGGGGTTGAACCGTGGATGATCGATTTTGTTGAGGCGTATGCATTATTTTTGGAATATCTTCCGTTTTGCCGCCAAAAAGCAAGTATAACACCACCAGAACAACAGTGCCCAATCCACCGCCTATTTTACCGCCATGTCCTTGCATGCCGCGACGGTCCACAACATTTGTACTTTTTCGCCTGTTTTCCCAACGCATTGTCTTCTCCTTTTTTTTCTTTCATTTACAAATCAATCTTAAACAAATCGATTTTTATTAATTTTATATTTTATCGGAGTTGCCTCATTATTTCAATGGGTAAAATGCCTGTTGTTTGGCTTTAAACCCGGTCGGTATTTATCCAATGCCGGGTTCAGAGTTACCGTTTGTCCCGGCACGGAGAAAGATTATAATACTGTTACCGATGAATTTGTTGATTACACCTTCACGGCATTACGTGTCGCCGAAGATATGAAAAAAGAAAGATATAAATCCCTTGAACCTGATTTTTTTAAATTGACGTTGGATTTTGTCGGTCGTTTCGTTTCCCGAGAGGGGCTGGATTCCGGCTACATCGAGCGCGTCCGGTTTTGGGACTACCCGCCGGAAGCTATACGAGAACTAATCGTAAACGCTTGCATCCATCGTGATTGGACCAACGCCAATACCAACCGCATCGAAATATATTCCGATCGCCTGGAGATCACCAGTTACGGCGGCCTGCCCAACACCTTGACTCTGGAAAAAGGTTCCTATCCGGCAACGCTCTTTTTAAATTTATCAAAAAGATCCCATTTGACAAATGGGGGTCGCTCATATACAATACTTCGAGAACCGACGACGCACAGTACATACGCAAAAAGGTTTCACACGGAAGCAAGTGACCGCAAAAGACGGACACAGACGAGGAAAACGGTTCTGATTCGATAATAAAGGAGATTATAGTAGTATGAAATTTTCAAGTTTAAGTTTTATTATTACCGACGATTGCAATTTCAGATGTTCCTACTGTTTTCAGGGCAAAAAAAAAATATATATGAAACGCGATACCATCAAGAAAGCGCTGGGATTTTTTTATCCATACCTAGCTCCCAAAAGCGACATCGTGTTTTTCGGCGGCGAACCGCTGCTGGCCGTCAAGAAGATACATTATACCGTCGCCATGCTGGGGGAAATGAACGAAAAAGAGAACAAAGAGTTCACGTACTCATTGACCACCAACGGCAGTCTTCTGGACGAATCCATGTTGACTTATTTCGACCGATTCAAATTTTCCGTCATGTTGAGTTACGACGGAATCGCCCATGACCAAGGGCGTCAGCCCGGCAGCAGTGAGAAGGCACTGGAAACGATTCGCGGTATCGGCAACTATCCGAACATCGATTTTTGCGTCAACAGCGTATTCAACGCAGGAACCGTGAACCAAATGGCCGCTTCCTATCGACAAATGATCGAAGCCGGAGCCAAGGAACTGATTCTGAGCCTGGATACCATGAGCCCATGGACCGACGACGATTTGATAATGCTGGAAAATCAATTGGAAGAGTTATCTATCTATTTGCATCAGCATTATCGATCCACCGGTCATATTCCGCTGGTTTCTTTCCGTCCCCGTGCCCAGCAGGACACCGCCGACCAAGCCGCCAAAAAATCGCGTTTTGCCTGCGACGCCGGCAGGCATCGGATCAGTGTCACCGGCGATGAGGAACTATGGGGTTGCTACTTGTTCCACGACTATATGAAAGAACGCAAGGACAGCGAAGACCATGCCGGATACTATTTCGGTACACTGGACAGCTTCATGGCCGACCATGAAACCATTTACCCTCAGGTGATGGAAAATTACAACGACCTCAAGCAGGACCAATTTATTGTAGACGAGCAGTTTTGTTTTTTGTGTGAAGACGTGGACGTTTGCAGTGTCTGTCCCGTGAACACCGCTTATGAAACCGGCACCGTCGGCAAGATACATCAATTGGTCTGTCGTCAGAACAAAATCCGTCGGGCCGTCAAACAGCGTTTCCTCGAAAAGTTGACTTAACCCCCGGCTTATAGTTGTTTCATTTGCCGGATTTCCGGTTACCGGATTTGCAATGAAGCCTTGTCCAAACACGAATCGGTCGGCAAAAAAGCGACTTACGGCTTGACAATTACGGGGTAAATTATATAATATCCTATAACGCAAAATTAATAAGGATTTTACGTAAAATACGAGGATTAAATTTATGGCAAAGAAAAAATTGGTGGACATCCTGTTGCCCGTATACAATGAAGAAGCCATTCTGGAAAAGAGTATCATTTCCCTTCGGGAATTCCTGCAAACGAACGTTACCGATTTTGATTGGGTTATCACAGTCGGCGACAACGCCTCCATCGACAACACGCTGAAAGTAGCGGAAGAGTTGTCCGAACGGTTTGAAGACGTTCGAGTGTTTCATCTAGGTCAAAAAGGTCGCGGCCGTATGGTGAAATATGCCTGGGATAAAAGCGAAGCCGACGTTCTGACGTATATGGATATAGATCTCTCTACCGGTTTGGATGCGTTCCCGCCGATGGTGCGGTCGATTTTCGAAGGCTATGACGTGGCGATTGGTTCACGGCAATACAAAGGCGCTAAGGTGGACAGGGGATTTAAACGGGAAGCTATTTCCAGAGGTTATATCTGGATTTTGAAACTTTTCCTGGGCTTTCCTTATACCGATGCTCAGTGCGGTTTCAAAGCGGTTTCCAAAGCATTTGTCAATGAAACCTTCGCCAAGATCGAAGACGACGAATGGTTTTTTGATACGGAACTGCTCTATCTGGCTTGGCGCAACGGTTATAAAGTAAAAGAACTGCCGGTACGTTGGATCGAAGATACCGACTCTCGGGTTAAAATTACCCGCACGGCCTGGCTGGATATGAAAGGTGTGTTTCGCATGCGCCGCTATGAAAAAGAAGGAAAAATCCTTTTCAGGAAAAAGACTGAATGAAACCATCGCTGTTCATTACCGGTGCCGGTGGATTTGTCGGTCGCGCACTTCTGGACAAACTGGACTTTTCGACTTACCAATCCGTTTATTGTTTGACCCGTAAACTTGAGAATCTGCAACTGCCGGACAATGCCCGCTCCCTAGCTCATGTGAAAGTGATTGAAGCGGATCTGTTGGACGTGTCGCGCTACGAAGCTCAACTCAAAGAGTGTGATACCGTCATTCATATGGCAGCTCTGACCGGTAAAGCGGAACCAAACAGCTATTTCAAAGTGAACGCCTACGGCACCATGTTGCTTTTAGACCGCTGTAAACAAGCCGGCGTCAAGCAGTTTCTTTTTGTCAGTTCCATTGCAGTATCGTACAAAGACAAGTACCGCTATTTTTACGCCTTATCCAAAAAAGAAGCGGAGAAATACGTTAAGAACAGCGGCATTCCCTTTGCAATTCTTCGACCCACCATGATTATGGGCAAGGGCTCGGCAGTACTCGACGGCCTGGCTAAATTGTGCAGCTTGCCCAGAGTACCGGTTTTCGGTCACGGCGACGTAGAGAGTCAACCAATCGACGTGCAGGACGTGGTGCGCGGGATTATTCGTATTATGTCCGAACCCCGGTTCAAAGGTGAAGTGTTTGAACTGGGCGGCCCGGAAGTGCTGACCATCGAAGAGTTCATGCTCAAAATTGCCGAAGCCCGTGGTAAAAAAGAACCTAAAGCCATGCACTTGCCTCTTTCCTTAATTGTGTTTTTCCTGGCTCTATTGGAACGGGTGGTTTACAATTTGTTGCCGCTGACAGTGGGTCAACTGGCATCCTTTCGCAACAACGGTTCAACGGACACCAACTGGTTGATGAAAAAATTATCTCCCATGATGGTAGGTGTCGATGAACAGATCAGCAGCAGTCTTGAAAAAGATCCCGTCCCGGCATCGTCGCCCCTAGCTAAGGAGTGCCGGGTCTTCAGTCGTTACCTGACCGGTATGGAACCCAACAATTACATTCTGGAAAAATATGAAGCCTGTCACCAACACGTAGATTTCACCGCCCGGGATTTTCACGACAAATTATTATTGACACTAGCCGGCAAAGGCTTTTTCCTGACCCGCATGAGTGATGCCTATTCACGCTTCTTTCGTGCCGATTCGCTGGTGCGCAAGAAACTGGCCTATCTGGTGGCTATCCTGGAAGTTTCGCCCCCATATTTTCGTTACTACGATACAGCGGACAAATCAGGACTCATTGGTTTCATAATCAAAGGCGGCATAAAGGGCGGATTCCTGGCATTGCACCTGATATTTTCGTTTATTTTTCTTTTTCCCCTCCAAGTGACGGCCAAATTAACCCGTCCAACTCCAAAGGGAGAGCAATAATGGCGGACATAACCATTGTCGGTTCCGGGGCCACCGGCGTTCATTTCGCCCTGACCGCATTGACCAAAGGTCACAAGGTGACCATGCTGGACGTAGGCTACACCGCGCCTGAAGCGGTCAATCCGGACCAATCTTTTAATGAACTTAAATGCCGCTTAAAAGACCCGGTCCGTTATTTCCTCGGTGAAAAATTCGAAAGTGTGGTGCCTCCTGATTTCAACAAGGAAATATACGGATTCCCACCCAACAAACAATATGTATTTAGAACTCCCGAAGGCTTCAGTGAAAAAACCTCCGGTTTTGAACCGCTCTTTTCATTCGCCGCCGGAGGACTGGCGCAAGCTTGGACCGGCGGCTCTTATCCCTTTAATGACGACGACTTGAAACAATTTCCCCTGGACTACAAAGACCTGGAACCCTATTACAGTGAAATCGCCAAACGTATCGGCATCATCGGCGCAGATGACGATCTGGCCGAGTATTTTCCGTTGCACGGCAATTTGTCCGCGCCGATTGAATTCGATACCCATTCGCAATTGCTGACGGACCGCTATCAGAAGAAGCGTGACAAGCTGATTCAAAAACACAACATCCAGTTGGGTCGGTCCCGAGTAGCAGTATTGAGCCGCGACCTTGACGGACGCAGCAGTTGCGACTATTCAGGCCGATGTTTGTGGGGTTGCCCCTCCGGTTCACTTTATGTCCCGGCCATAACGCTGGAAAAATGCAAAGGATTTGAGAATTTTACTTACATCCCCGGTCGTTTGATTACCCATTTTAATTACGACCACAACCATCGCATCACGTCCCTTTCCATGCAGCGTCCCGAGGGTCGCCTAGAAAAAGATATCCCGGTAGATACCCTGGTATTGGCAGCCGGTGCCATGTCCACTTCCAAAATCTACCTGGATTCCATTTACAAACACAGCAAGGACGTGCTGCGTCTTACCGGCTTGATGGACAACCGGCAAGTATTGATACCTTTTATCACGCCCGGCATGTTGGGCAAGAGTTACGATCCCCGCTCCTACCAGTACCATCAACTAGCAGTCGGTTTTTATCTTGAAAACGGCAGCCACAGAGATTACATTCACGGACAAGTCACCACGCTGAAAACAGCCTTAATGCAACCGGTGTTGCAAACCATGCCGTTGGACTGGAAAACCGCAACCTTTTTAGGTCGCAACCTTCATTCAGCATTGGGAGTGGTGAATCTCAATTACAGTGATTACCGCAGAGAGGAAAATTATTTGAGCATCCAGCCCAGTGCGGACCATCACCTTTCCTGTCTGGAAATCTCGTACACCCCCCCGCCCGGAGAAAAAGAAAAAATCGCTCGGACCATGAAACGAATCAAGAAATTTTTCGCCGGACTGGGCGCAATCGTGCCCCCCGGACAAGCGCATATTCGACCCATGGGAGCCAGCGTACATTATTCAGGCACCCTACCCATGTCCAAGGAGAAGAAACCGCGAACCTTGGCCCCCGATTGTCGCAGTCATGATTTTGAAAATCTTTATATTGTCGACGGAGCCGCGTTTCCATATTTGCCGGCAAAAAATTTAACCCTTACATTAATGGCCAACGCCGCGCGCGTAGCGGACGGGTTATAGCTTTTTTATACTAAGAGGTTTTGGTCTTTAAGAATCTGTTACCTATCAAACGAGGAGTTTAAGATGAAGCGTATTATCGTAATCGGTATATTGGTTTTGGTAATGCTGACCGGAGTGTTGAGCGCCCAGAGCACGTCGATTGAGAAGAAGTCGGCAGAAAAGAAATCGGCAGAAAAGAACTCAGAAGAGAAGAAACTACAGTTTGAATTCTCCCTTGGATTTGCCAGGTGTAATCCCATGGCCGTCTATGACCGGAACCGCGGCATAGACTCCTTAGTCGCGCAGTACGCTCAATATTACAGCATCGCTTACAGTGCCGACGGGACGTTCACCGAGAACAAATTATTCATCCCCGTCAGTTTAGCCGCCTCTTATCGGTTGAACGAGAAACTATTCCTCCGAGCCGGCATCGATTTCATGTCCGGTAGTACCGATTCCAACAAGTCCTACACCGTCAGTTGGAGTAATTTCAATGAGCAGCATGATTACAACCTCAAGTCCTCGATTTCCTTAGTCATGCCGCATGCCGGCGTAGGGTACCGGTACCAAACCTTTGAATTTTTCGGCGCATTAGGCATCGGCATCGCCTCATTGAAACAGACCGAAGTATTAGCGTACAGTGAACCCAATTACAGCCATGACATCACCGAAGTAATAGACGCATCCGGCACTGCGCCCGGCATCATCATAGGCGCCAAGTATAACTTACCCTTTAAGAAACAGTTAGGAGGACGGGTATTAGGAGGGTTCGTCAAAATAGAAGCCGTCATCTTAAACATCGGCACATTAACCGGCAGTCTAGCGCGTGAAGCCGTCAATTCCGCAGGTGACAGGACAACCCGCACCACAGACGGCACCGCTTACACCTACACCTGGAACCCCTACGGCGAAAGTTCCTTCAATTATTGGAGCATCACCGAATCCTTACCCAACGCCCCAGACATCAGCAACCCGGAAAAATTAAAACTCAATCTCTCCGGCATCCGATTCATGCTTGGCATCTCTTTTTAACCAGCCAAACGTTTTTCGGGGGTCAGGGGGCGGTTTTTCAAAAAAGCCCCCCGGCGGCACCGCGAAGCCGAAGACAAACAAACTAAACAAATGGAATTCAGTTCACTACTATTTTTATTCTCATTCTTGCCCACATTCATCGTGCTCTATCACGCCTTAAAAGAAACAGGACGAGCCGCCTTTTTATTAACCGTCAGCCTACTCTATTACGCCTGGGGAGAAGGAGCATACGTCTTAATACTATTAATCTCCATCCTCAGCAATTACCTCTTCGGCCTACTAATCGATCACATCCAAAAGAAGACCCTCAAGAAAACCATATTTCTCCTCGCAATCGCAGTAAATCTGGGACTATTAATCTATTTCAAGTACACCCATTTCCTCTTAGCCAACCTAGGCCTCGTCGGCAGCAGTGAAGCCATCCATTTACCCATCGGCATCTCCTTTTTCACCTTTCAGGCCCTATCCTTCCTCATCGACATCTACAGAAAGACCCAGCCCATGGACAAGAATCCCGTCAATTTTGCCGTATACATCGCCATGTTTCCCAAGCTGATCACCGGACCCATCGTACCATACCACGACTTAAGCAAGCAAATCAAAAACAGCCGTCGCATCGACGCCGACGACCTCATCGAAGGCGTGAAACGACTAGTTTTCGGACTGGGCAAGAAAATATTAATCGCCGACACCTTAGCCCTGCCGGTAAACAAAATCTTCGCCGTACCCGCCGATCAATTAAGCAGCAGCACCGCTTGGTTAGGCCTCATTTGTTACACCCTGCAAATATATTTCGACTTTTCCGGTTACACCGACATGGCCGTCGGCATCGGTCGGTTGTGTGGATTCCGATTTCCCGAGAACTTCAATTACCCCTATATCGCCGTCAACATCAAGGACTTTTGGCGGCGGTGGCATATCACGTTGGCCCATTGGTTACGAGACTATTTATTCCTACCCATCGCCTACGCCGTATCACGACGCATCAAGACCCCCCGATTATTAGGCATCAAAGCAGAGAACTGGGCCTATTTTTACGGCGCTTCCATCACCTTTCTCATATGCGGAATCTGGCACGGCGCCAATTGGACCTTTTTCGTTTGGGGCGGGTATTACGGTTTCCTGCTGGTACTGGAGCACGGGTGGTTGGGCAAAAAAATGAAACGCAAATGGCCCCGAGCGTTGCAGATCATATATTGCCAACTGTTAGTCATGATCGGATGGGTTTTTTTCAGATCCGACACATTAGCCTATGCCTTCAGCTATTTAAAAACACTGGCCGGCTTCGGCAACAGTGACGGCTTGCACCATTATGCCGCGCTGTATTTGAACAACGAAATCACGGCAACGTTACTCATCGGACTATTGGGAGCCGTACCCATCGTGCCCTGGTTATCCAAAAAGCGAAAAGAAAAAACAGAACAGGCCCGGCAAACCCAAAGCACCCAACTGTATCTGTACACCACCGGATACACAATCCTTTACAACCTCAGCCTCCTGATTATTCTGACGGCAAGCATCATGGCCCGGGCAGCCGGCACTTACAACCCCTTTATTTATTTTAGGTTCTGAGGACCCACCATGACCGACGCCCATAAAACAAACAAAAAGAAAAAACGCCTACTCATCGAATGCGTTGTTGTGTTTCTGTTTATCACAGTCGCCGTACTTTACATTCGCAATTCCGGACTGTTGAACGAATTGGAACTGGTAGTGAACCTCAGAAACAAAGACCTCAAACCCAACACCATAAGACTCTACGCCGACCAATCCCCGCCCGTGGAAGTCCGTTTGAAAAACGTGCGTCGTACCCAGTCCCTCCATTTCCCATTGCCCCGTCAGACAATAGGCAACCTGCGCTTCAGCCTAGGTGAAACCCCGTCGTTATTAGCCCTTCATTCATTAGAAATCAACGGCTTGTTTCACAGTTACCGTATAGACGCACAGCGGATGCGGAAATTTTTTCACTTAGCCGGCTCCAGCCAACTACAGGCAATCAAAAAAAAATATTACCAGCTTCGCACCACCGTGCCCCACCAAGAATTAACCGTGGAGGACCCCTTTTATAAACTGCTGGAAAAATCCCGGTCATACAAAGGAATCTATTATTTATTTGCACTGTTGACCGGTCTAGTGCTCTTTTTTTTCATCCACTACATTGATTTGCGCAACCTGCGGGTATTCTTTAATAAAAAACACTTCGCCGGCGGAACCGCACTAGTGCTGACAATATTCTTCCTACTCATGCTGACCAATCCGGTCCCGCGGCAAGAAGTCAGCGGTGAGAAACGGAGAATGAACATCAACCCCCGGTTCCGATTGGATTCACCTCTTGACTATGCACGGCAATATACCCCGTATTACAACGAC